>Ga0115008_10000068_pt1 | contig 57586 bp, 49 predicted proteins | sample FraStrMetagenome_FD_87164 | JGI IMG/M metagenome (GOLD analysis project Ga0115008, IMG submission 87164) | Marine eukaryotic phytoplankton communities from Arctic Ocean - Fram Strait ARC3M Metagenome | ecosystem: Environmental > Aquatic > Marine > Oceanic | place: Fram Strait | collected... | reverse complement strand
TGTTTTTGTAAGATTTTAAAAAAATTGTAGATTTGCACCTCGTTTAAAGAAAAGAAATTAAAACTGTAAGAAGATGTCTAGAGTTTGTGAATTAACAGGAAAAAAAGCCATGGTAGGAAACAACGTTTCTCATGCCTTGAATAGAACGAAAAGAAAGTTTAACGCTAATTTAATGACTAAGCGTTTTTACATTCCAGAAGAAGACAAATGGGTTACACTTAAAGTTTCTGCTTCTGCGTTAAAAAATATTAATAAGAAAGGAATTTCTGCTGTTATCAAAGAAGCAAGAGAAAAAGGTTTCTTAACTAAGTAAATTTCTAGAAAAGTATAGAAAGATGGCAAAAAAAGGAAACAGAGTTCAGGTAATCTTAGAATGTACAGAACACAAAGCAACTGGTAAACCAGGTACTTCAAGGTATATTACAACTAAGAATAAGAAAAATACTCCTGATAGAGTTGAAATCAAGAAATTCAATCCTATCTTGAAGAAAATGACACTTCATAAAGAAATTAAATAATTTAAGGACATGGCAAAGAAATCAGTAGCATCGTTACAGACAGGTTCAAAAAGGCTAAGTAAAGCTATAAAAATGATTAAATCTCCAAAGACTGGAGCCTATACATTTGTTGAATCTATAATGGATCCTTCTAAAGTAAATGAATTTTTAGCAAAAAAATAAATTTATTTTACACCAAATAATAAAGCTACTTTCTACCTAGAAAGTAGTTTTTTTTATGCCATAAATTTGGTTAAATTTGAATCTCTCAAACATCATACAAAATACATGAGTTTTTTTAAAAAGATATTCTCCAAAGAAAAAAAAGAAATTCTAGATAAAGGTTTAGAGAAATCAAAATCTAGTTTTTTAACTAAACTATCAAAAGCCGTCGCTGGAAAATCTAAAGTTGACGATGCTGTTCTCGATAATTTAGAAGAAATTTTAATTTCTTCTGATGTAGGTGTTGATACCACTCTCAAAATTATTGATAGAATTGAAGCTAGGGTTTCAAAAGATAAATATCTAGGAACTGACGAATTAAATATTATTTTACGAGAAGAAATCGCAAATTTATTATCAGAGACCAATACTGGAGATGATACAGACTTTAACATTCCAGAAAATAAGAAGCCTTATGTTCTTATGGTTGTTGGTGTAAATGGAGTGGGTAAAACTACAACTATTGGAAAGTTAGCTTCTCAGTTTAAAAAGAAAGGTTTGAAAGTTGTTTTAGGGGCTTCAGACACATTTAGAGCAGCAGCAATAGATCAATTACAAGTCTGGGCAGATAGAACAGGGGTTCCTTTAGTTCGTCAAGACATGGGTTCAGACCCTGCTTCTGTAGCTTTTGATACTTTAACTTCAGCGGTATCTCAGGATGCTGATGTTGTTATTATTGACACAGCTGGGCGATTACATAATAAAGTTAATTTAATGAATGAGTTAACTAAAATCAAACGAGTAATGCAAAAAGTTGTTGACGATGCTCCACACGATGTTTTGTTAGTCTTAGATGGATCAACTGGTCAAAATGCTTTTCAGCAAGCACAACAATTTACTCTTGCTACTGAGGTAAGTGCGTTAGCTGTTACTAAATTAGATGGAACAGCTAAGGGAGGTGTCGTAATTGGAATCTCAGATCAATTTCAAATACCGGTTAAGTATATTGGTGTTGGCGAAGGAATTGATGATCTTCAGGTTTTTAATAAAAATGAATTTGTAGATTCTTTTTTTAAATAACGTTTGTAGAGTTTAAAATTAGTTTGAGTTAAATTATCTTTATTGTGTGAATTTATTTAATCAACATAGAGTTACGAATATTATTCCCTTTGATGGTGAAGCTGATTATCATGGATTAGTATTTTCTAAAGAAGAGTCTGAACACTATTTTAGAAATTTATTTGAGGAAATTCCATGGAAAAATGATGAAGCTTTTATATTTGGAAAACATCATATTACAAAAAGAAAAGTTGCTTGGTTTGGTGATCAAACTTACAGTTACAAATATTCTGGGGTGACTAAACAGGCTCATCTTTGGACTCCAACATTACTCCAACTAAAACATAAGGTTGAAGCGTTATCAGCAACAACCTACAATTCTTGTTTATTAAATTTATATCATAGCGGAGATGAAGGTATGGGTTGGCATTCTGATGCTGAAAAAACGCTTTTAGAAAACGGGACTATCGCCTCCATAACTTTGGGTGCTGAGCGTAAATTTTCTTTTAAGCATAAAGAAACTAAACAGCGTATAGATATTTTGTTAGAAAATGGAAGTTTGTTATTAATGAAAGGAACTACTCAGAAAAATTGGTTACATAGACTTCCACCAACAAAAAAAGTGTTTTCACCAAGAATAAATCTTACTTTTAGAACCATAATTTTATAAAGATTTGGCAAATAATAAAGATTCTATTAACCTTAATAAATTTATAAGTTCTACTGGGATTTGTTCTAGGAGAGAGGCTGAGAAATTAATTATAGAAGGAAGAGTTACTATTAATGGAAAACCAACTCAGCTTGGTAATCGAGTAATAGATGGTGATGAAGTTAAAATTGATGGTAGTCCACTAAAATCCAAGCCTAAAACACTTTATATTGCTTTAAACAAGCCTGTTGGTATAGTTTGTACTACAGATTCTAAGGAGCGTAAAAACATCATTAAATACGTAAATTATCCAGAAAGATTATTTCCTATTGGTCGATTAGATAAACCCTCCGAGGGCTTAATTTTTTTAACTAATGATGGAGATATCGTCAATAAGATTTTACGAGCAGGTAATAATCATCAAAAAGAATATATGGTTACTGTAAATCGTTTAATTACAGATAGTTTTGTGAAAAAAATGGCCAATGGAATTCCTATACTTGGCACGATTACTCAAAAATGTGCTGTTCAAAAAATAAGTAATTATGAATTTAAAATCGTACTTACTCAAGGTTTGAATAGACAGATAAGAAGAATGTGCGAGTATTTAGATTACGAAGTCATTAAATTAAAGCGAACCAGAATAATGAATGTTAGTCTGGCAGGGATACCCTATGGAGGTTGGCGAGAACTTACCTCTAAAGAGGTGGAAACCATTAATCTCCTATTAGCATCATCTTCCAAAACAGCAGAAGCTTCAAAAGATCAAAATAAAGGTAAAGGTTTTGGAAGGAATCGAACGAACTTCAATATAAACAAAAGAAAATCTTAAGTATCTTTTACAAGCTGTCATTTATCGTTTTGCGTATCTTTGCTTTCGATGAAATTTGAACTAAAGAGTAAAGATCCTAAGAGTAAGGCAAGAGCTGGTAAAATCACAACTGATCATGGTGTGATAGAAACGCCAATTTTTATGCCAGTTGGAACAGTAGGGACTGTTAAAGGTGTCCATCAAACCGAATTAAAAGATGAAATCAATCCAGATATTATTTTAGGGAATACCTATCATTTATATTTAAGACCAAAAATTGAAATTTTGGAGCAGGCCGGTGGACTTCATAAGTTTATAAATTGGGATCGTAACATTTTAACAGATAGTGGAGGTTATCAAGTATACTCATTATCAGGAAGAAGAAAAATTAATGAAGAGGGAGTAAAGTTTAAGAGTCATATAGACGGATCGATGCATTTTTTTACACCGGAAAATGTTATGGAAGTTCAGCGAAGTATTGGTGCAGACATTATTATGGCTTTTGATGAATGCACACCTTATCCATGTGACTATAACTACGCCAAACGATCCATGCATATGACACATCGCTGGTTGAAAAGATGTTTAACTCACTTAGATAAAACTCCTTTAAAATACGATTATAACCAAACTTTCTTTCCAATTGTACAAGGGAGTACTTATAAAGATTTGAGAAGACAATCTGCAGAATTTATAGCTTCTGTTGAGGCAGAAGGGAATGCTATTGGTGGTCTTTCTGTGGGTGAGCCAGCTGAAGAATTGTACGCTATGACAGAGGTTGTTTGTGAAATTTTACCCGAAAATAAACCAAGGTATTTGATGGGGGTAGGGACGCCTATAAATATTTTGGAAAATATTGCTCTTGGAGTAGATATGTTTGATTGTGTAATGCCAACTAGGAATGCTAGAAATGGAATGCTTTTTACTGCTCACGGGAGTATCAATATAAAAAATAAAAAATGGGAAAATGATTTTTCAGCAATTGATGACATGGGAATTACTTATGTAGATACACTATACAGTAAGGCCTATTTAAGACATTTATTCGCTTCAAAAGAATTATTAGGAAAACAAATAGCATCCATACACAATTTAGGGTTTTACCTTTGGTTAACTAGAGAAGCCAGAAAACATATCATATCAGGAGATTTTGCAGTTTGGAAAGATAAGATGGTCAAACAGATGAATAAAAGACTATAGTGAAAAAATTAGATTGGTACATATTAAAAAGATATTTGGTAACTTTCTTGTTTACCCTTCTTATACTTATTCCCATTGCGGTTGCAATTGATATTTCTCAAAGGGTAGATAAGTTTTTAGCTCATAGTGATTTAGGTGTAGGGCAAATCATAGATGAATACTATAAAAATTTTATTATTTATTATTCAAATACGTTCATGCCTTTGGCATTATTTATTGCTGTAATATTATTTACCTCAAAACTTTCAAACAATACAGAAATTGTAGCGATGACAAATGCTAAAATTTCTTTTACAAGATTTTTATATCCATATATGGTTGGTGCTACACTTGTAACCATGATGGCATTAGTTATGAATCATTTTGTTGTTCCTAATAGTAGTAAAGAACGAAAGAAATTTGAAAAGGAGTTTTTTAATAAAAAAAGATTTAAAGATGATATTGTTGAGAATTTCAGTCTTCAACTCAATGATAGTTCCTACATGTACATCAAAAGTTATAGTTTTAAATCATCTCAGGGAAGTTTTTTTTCCATTGAAAATTATAAGGGTATTGAATTAGTTCAGAAACTCACAGCAGATAATATTCGTTGGATAAAAAAAGACAGCACATTTAAATTAACACGTTATAGTTTAAGAAAAGTTTTTAAAGATAGAGATAGTATATTTTCTGGAACAAGTATTGACACCACATTTGCATTTACTCCAAAAGATTTTTTGTATAAATCAGCACTTGCTCAGGAATTACCATCTCATGAATTATCTCATTTTATTAAGATTTCAAAAAAAAGAGGTGTTAAAAATTTAAATGCCTATTTGGTAGAATTTCATAAAAGAACAAGCTTACCCATAGCATGCTATATTTTAACCTTAATAGCTGTTGCTTTAGCTTTCAAGAAAAAAAGAGGGGGTATAGGTGTGAATTTAGGTATTGGTGTAAGTATTATGTTCATTTATGTTTTTTTTCTAAAAGTAGCGGAAGTTCTTGGGGCTGTAGCCGGTGTTAATCCATTTATATATGTATGGATACCCAATATAATTTTTGGTTTATTAGCATTTTACCTTTATTTAAATGCAAGGAAGTAATCTAAAATACTATATCCATCTTCATCTAATTGTTTTCATTTGGGGGTTTACTGCAATTTTAGGAAAATTAATATCCATCGATGCAATTCCACTCGTGTGGTTTAGAATGTCACTAGCTTCTTTGTTTATTGCTTTCTATTTTTTTTATAAAAAAAAATCACTCAAATTAGATAAAAAGTCATTATTTAAGTTTTTTATATCTGGTATTTTAATTGCTCTTCATTGGATTACATTTTTTAAAGCCATTAAAGTTTCCAATGTTTCCGTAGCATTGGTTACCATGAGTACAGGTGCTTTTTTCACCTCATTTATAGAACCGTTTTTTTTTAAAAGAAGAATTAAAGGTGTTGAAATTATTTTAGGCCTTATAGTAATTTTAGGTCTATATATTATTTTTAGTTTTGAGTCTCAATATACTTTAGGAATTATTTATGCGTTAATTTCTTCTTTTTTATCAGCTCTATTTTCTGTACTGAATGGGTTGTTTGTAAAAAAACATAATGCCTCATTAATTTCTTTTTATCAACTTTTTTTTGGAGCTTTTTTTATTACTATATTTTTGTTATTTCAAGGAGCATTTACAACAGATTTTTTCATATTGCCAACCTCAGATTGGATTTACCTTTTATTATTAAGTAGTGTATGTACAGCATATGCATTTATAGTTTCTGTAGATGTAATGAAACATTTGACACCCTACACAGTTATGCTTACTATAAATTTAGAACCTGTTTATGCAATTATTTTAGCATTAATTATATTTGGTGAAACTGAAGAAATGAATTCTGAGTTTTACCTAGGAGCCTGCATTGTTTTGTTTGTAGTTGTGTTAAATGGGCTTCTTAAAAATATGAAAAGTATTGTAAAGAAAGTGGGTAAGTATAAACCATCAAAAAAATAAAATACATTGTAAATTGACACAATTTTGTAGTAAGTTTGTAATGTTTAAGAATAGATTTTTATGAATCAATTTTATAGAAAATAAATTACCAAACTATGGAATATTTAGACTTCGAATTACCTATTAAAGAATTGAAGGAGCAGTTGGAAAAATGTTATGAAATAGGAGTAGACAGTGATGTTGATGTTATTGCTACGTGTAAAAAAATTGAGAAGAAGCTAGAAAAAACAAAAAAAGAAATCTATAAAAATTTAACTCCATGGCAAAGAGTTCAATTATCTAGACATCCAAACAGACCTTATACTCTAGACTATATTAAAGCTATATGTGGTAATACCTTCATGGAATTACATGGAGACAGAAATGTGAAAGATGATAAGGCCATGATTGGTGGTTTAGGTAAAATAGGGGATCAGTCATTTATGTTTATTGGTCAGCAAAAAGGGTACAATACAAAAACTCGTCAGTATAGAAACTTTGGAATGGCAAATCCTGAAGGTTACAGAAAGGCATTACGCTTAATGAAAATGGCTGAAAAGTTTGGGATCCCAGTAGTTACTTTATTAGATACCCCAGGAGCTTATCCAGGACTTGAAGCAGAAGAAAGAGGTCAGGGTGAGGCTATAGCTAGAAATATTTTAGAAATGACTCGATTAAAAACACCCATCATAACCATAGTTATTGGTGAAGGTGCATCTGGAGGAGCAGTAGGTATTGGTGTTGGTAATAGAGTATACATGATGGAGAATACTTGGTATACTGTTATTTCTCCTGAATCTTGTTCATCTATTTTGTGGAGAAGTTGGGAATATAAAGAGCAAGCAGCAGCTGCGCTAAAGTTAACTGGTGAAGATATGAAACGTCTTAAGTTAATTGATGGCATTATAAAAGAACCTGTTGGTGGTGCTCATTCTAATAGAGAAGGAGCTTTTGAAGCTGTGAAAAATACCATCTTAAGTTCTTTTGAAGAATTAAAAGATATGTCAGATGAGAAAATAGTATCTACCAGAATGGAAAAGTATGCTGAAATGGGAGTTTATAAAGAATAGATTCATATCAATTTAAAATAAAAAAGTCGAGATGTTTATCTCGACTTTTTTATTTTAAATTCCCGGTAGTTCATCTAATAATTTTCTTAGCGATGGATTCGCTGGACTCAAGGTATTACTGTCAATAATATTACCTTTAGGATCAATTAAGATAAAACGTGGAATACTTCTTATCATATATTCTTTAGAAAAGCGTGCATCATCTTTTCCTGCCCATAATTGTATTCCTGTTAGGTTTCTGCCTTTTACCATTGTTGTCCATTTATCGCGTGCTTTTTCCCAGCTTCCATTTGATCTTCGGTCATCATCTGTAGAAATACTTAGAAATGAAATATTTTTATTTTTGTATTCTTTTTCAAGCATTTTTAGGTAAGGGAATTGAGCGATACAAGGTCTACACCAAGTGGCCCAAATGTCAATATATACATAACTTCCTATAAAATCTGATAGTGAAGAAGTTCCCCCATTATAGTTCTCATAATTTGAAAAATTTGGTGCTTTATTTCCTTTTTTTAATTTCTCTTCACTAATTACTTGCTCTAAAATTTGAGCATGCATTACGTCATAATTATCCTCTAATTTTTTAAAAAAGTTTTCAAATTGTTCATCAGAATCATTAACTATTAACTTATTGGCATTAGGGTAAATTTTAGAAATACTATCCATTCCTTTTCTGAAATAATTTATTTTACTTTTAAATGCTTCTTTTTCTAGAATCATAAACCCTCTAATATTTCCAGAACTTTGGCCAAAGTTATATCGACTTACAAAAAAATTATTACTATCTGCTCCTTCATCATTTCCCTCACATTTAAAACTATTAAAAAAATCATTTGAATTACTAGTTAATTTTATGTGGTATCCATTTTTTAAAAAAACAATTCCTCTTTTGTTGCTGGAGGTATATATATTGAATAAACCTGCTTCAGAAACTTTTAGGGTGTCTTTAAAAGTTCCGTTATCTGAGATTTTGATGATTTTAGTTAATCCATCACCTAAAATTGTTAGGGTAGAGTCTTTAGAGTTTTCTAGGGTTCCGCTGAATGTTAAATACCCTTTTGCATGTTCTGCATGGCAAGAACTTAATAAGGTTAGGATTATAATTATTAGACTTAATCTTCTCATTAATAAAAAAATTTAAACTTTCTCAAAGATAAATACTATTTGAATAGAAAAATTGTTAAAATTTGTTGCATAATCAACATCGTTTGTTGATTTTTACAACGTTAACTAATCTTTATGGCTGCAACACACGTAATAGACTCTAATCCATTAGATCTTAGTATTATACAGGACATATTAGCACATGATAAAAAGCTTTCGCTTTCTGAAAGTGCAAAAGAACGTATACAAAAATGTAGGGCCTATTTAGACGATAAAATGTCTTCAGTAGTAAAGCCTATTTATGGAATTAATACTGGATTTGGTGCGCTATACAATGTAGAAATTAAAGGAGAAAATTTACAGAAACTACAAGAAAATTTAGTAATGAGTCATGCTTGCGGAACAGGAGATGAGGTTCCAAATGAAATTATTAAATTGATGTTGCTGTTAAAAATACAATCTTTAAGTTATGGTCATTCCGGAGTACAATTAGCAACTGTGAATCGTTTAATCGATTTTTACAATAATAATATTTTTCCAGTAATTTATGAGCAAGGTTCTCTAGGTGCTTCCGGAGATTTATCTCCTTTAGCTCATTTAGCTCTGCCACTAATTGGGTTGGGTGAAGTAAAATTTAATGATCATAGAGTTTCTGGGAAAGAAATTTTAGATCACTTTAATTGGGACAAAATTAAGCTTCAATCTAAAGAAGGTTTGGCTTTATTAAATGGGACTCAATTTATGTCGGCTTTCGGAATTTACAATTTATTAAATGCACACAAACTTTCTTACTTGTCGGATTTAATAGGAACACTTTCTTTAGAAGCTTTTGATGGAAGAATAGAACCGTTTAATGAATTAGTTCATTTAGTTCGACCTCATAATGGTCAAGTAAAGACCGCAAAAAGAGTAAGGCAGTTTTTAGAGGATAGCCATCTTATTAATCAAGAAAAATCACATGTTCAAGACCCTTATTCATTTCGTTGTATTCCACAAGTTCATGGAGCTACCAAAGACACAATTAAATTTGTAACAAAAACCTTTCTAACTGAAATAAATTCAGTCACTGATAATCCTAATATTTTTGTAGAAGAAGATCAGATCATTTCTGGAGGAAATTTTCATGGTCAGCCTCTTGCATTGGCATTAGATTTTTTAGCCATAGCCATGGCAGAGTTAGGAAATATTTCTGAACGTAGAACCTATCAGTTAGTCTCTGGGCATAGACATTTGCCTCCATTTTTGGTTTCTAATCCTGGCTTAAATAGTGGTTTTATGATTCCGCAATATACCGCTGCAAGCATTGTAAGTCAAAACAAACAATATGCAACGCCATCTAGTGTGGATTCTATAGAATCAAGTAATGGGCAAGAAGATCACGTGAGTATGGGAGCCAACGGAGCAACTAAATGTAAAAAAGTAATTGATAATATTCAAACTGTATTAGCTATTGAATTATTTACAGCTTCCCAAGGATTGTCTTTTGGAAAATTGAAGAGCTCACCATTTTTAGAGTCATTTGTAAACTCATTTAGGAAAGATGTTGCTATAGTTTTAGAGGATAGAGTCATGTTTGATGATATCAAAAATGCGTCTAATTTCATCAATGCGATGGAGATTGATGCTAATGAATTATTCTAAGTGCTAAATAAACATAATGCTATTAGTATAAAATTAAAAAACCCAAGCATTGCTTGGGTTTTTTATTAGTCTTTAGCCTCTGTTTTTTTCTCTTTAACTTTCTTTCCCTTTTTTATTTTTATGGTAAGATCATTTTTTTGCTCATCTAAATCCATAGTAATTGTATCTCCCTCTGTCAATTTAGAATTCACAATTTCTTCTGCTAGAGCATCTTCAATATATTTTTGAATAGCTCTCTTTAGAGGACGTGCTCCATACTTTTTATCAAAACCTTTGTCAGCTATATAATCTTTTGCTTTATCGCTTAGCTTTAATGTATAGCCCAAATCAAGGATTCTATGAAGTAATTTATCAAGTTCAATATCTATAATTGAATGAATATCCTCTCTTTCTAAAGCATTAAAAACAATTACATCATCAATCCTGTTTAAAAATTCAGGAGCAAATGATTTTTTTAAAGCGCCTTCAATAATTCCTTTAGCGTGTTCATCTGATTGATTTTTTCTAGCGGAAGTACCAAAACCAACACCAGTACCAAAATCTTTTAATTGACGAGCTCCAATATTAGAAGTCATAATAATGATCGTGTTTCTGAAATCAATTTTTCTTCCTAAACTATCAGTTATGTGCCCATCATCTAAAATTTGTAACAACATGTTAAACACATCTGGATGTGCTTTTTCAATTTCATCTAATAAAACTACTGCATATGGTTTTCTGCGAATTTTTTCTGTTAATTGACCACCTTCCTCATAACCAACATACCCTGGAGGTGCACCAATTAATCTAGAAATTGCAAATTTTTCCATGTATTCGCTCATGTCTATTCTTATTAAAGAATCTTCAGAATCAAATAATTCACGCGCTAACACTTTAGCTAATTGTGTTTTTCCAACACCTGTTTGTCCTAAGAAGATAAAAGAACCTATGGGTTTATTTGGGTCTTTTAACCCAACTCTATTTCGTTGAATTGCTTTTACAACCTTAGATACAGCTTCATCTTGCCCAATTACTTTTCCTTTAATCATTTGAGGTAATTCACCTAACCTATGGCTTTCCGCTTCAGCAACTCTATTTACAGGAATGCCTGTCATCATAGATACAACTTCAGCAACATTATCTTCAGTAACAAGCTCTCTGTTTAATTTTGAATCGTCTTCCCATTGTTGTTGAGCAGAATGCAATGCAGCTTCAATGTTCTTTTCATCATCACGTAATTTTGCTGCCTCTTCATATTTTTGACCATTTACAGCTTTGGTTTTTCGTTCTCTAACAACCATCAATTGCTTTTCTAACTCCAGTACTTGATCAGGAACTACAATACTTGTGATATGAATTCTAGAACCTGCCTCATCCAATGCATCAATTGCTTTGTCAGGCAAATATCTATCAGTCATGTATCTATTGGTCAGCTTTACACAAGCATTAATTGCTTCATCGGTGTAATTTACATGATGATGAACCTCATATTTTTCTTTGATATTGTTTAGTATTTGTACGGTTTCTTCAACGCTAGTAGGATTTACAATTATTTTTTGAAAACGTCTTTCTAGAGCACCATCTTTTTCAATATTTGTTCTGTATTCGTCAAGTGTGGTAGCTCCAATACATTGAATCTCACCTCTAGCTAAAGCGGGCTTTAACATATTTGATGCATCTAAAGAACCTGTGGCACCTCCGGCACCAACTATTGTATGAATCTCATCTATAAATAAAATAATATCATCATTTTTTTCAAGCTCATTCATTAATGCTTTCATGCGTTCTTCAAATTGGCCTCTGTATTTTGTGCCAGCTACTAAACTTGCTAAATCCAAAGAAACAATTCTTTTATTGAAAAGAATTCGAGATACTTTCCGATTAATAATCCTTAGCGCAAGTCCTTCAGCAATGGCAGATTTACCAACTCCTGGCTCACCAATTAACATGGGATTATTTTTTTTTCGTCTACTCAAAATTTGAGACACACGTTCTATTTCTTTATGCCGTCCAACAACAGGATCTAATTTTCCAGTTTCAGCTAAAAAAGTTAAATCTCTTCCAAAATTATCTAATACTGGGGTTTTAGACTTCTTGCTGACTTTGCTTTTTTGAGATTGATCATAAGGATTAGATTTTTCTGAAGCAAACTCACTATCATCTGAAGGAGTTTCTGAAATTGGATTTGATGGTAAATCATTATCATCACTATCAGTATGAAGTTCTTTGTATAAAGTTTTGGCCTGGTCATAATCAACATCATATTTGTTTAATAATTTTGTTGATGGATCATTTTCATTTCTTAAAATACATAGCAATAAGTGAGCTGTATCTATAGCTTCACTTTGATATAATTTGGCTTCTAAAAAAGTTGTTTTTAAAGCTTTTTCTGCTTGTCTCGTTAAATGAAGGCTTTTTTTCTTATTACCTTCAAGGATTGATGGAGCTGCTGGGTTAAGTAATTCAAGCTTTTTTCTCACCAATTCTAAATCAATTTGAAAAGTAAGTAATATTTCTATTGCTTTACCGTCTCCTTTTCGAATTAATCCTAGAAGTAAATGTTCAGTTCCGATGAAATCATGACCTAATCTTAGTGCCTCTTCTTTACTAAATGTGATTACATCTCTTACCTTTGGTGAAAAATTATCGTCCATATATCGCTTTTTCTTTATTGTAAATTTAACCTTTTTTGCTTTATAAAATACAAAAAGAATGCCATCAATTATAAACTGACAATTTGACCCTCGAAATTGGATCAGAAAGGCTTGTAAATCAAGGGTATAAATCAACTGTAAATTTTATCAATAAATGTTAATAACTATGGGCTTTTCAGGCACTAAAACCTTTGCTGAAAATAGGATTTATAGTATCTTGCTAATTATAAGTAAAACAGTTAAAATTAAACAATAAAAGCAAGGTATGGCAGAGGGAGAAAAGTTGATTCCTATTAACATAGAAGAGCAGATGAAATCTGCATATATTGATTATTCAATGTCCGTGATAGTCTCAAGAGCATTACCCGATGTAAGAGATGGTTTAAAACCCGTTCATAGGAGAGTTTTGTACGGAATGCATGAGTTAGGTATTAAAGCCACTGGATCATACAAAAAATCTGCAAGAATTGTAGGAGAAGTTTTGGGTAAGTATCATCCACATGGAGATACCTCAGTCTACGATTCTATGGTTCGTATGGCACAAAACTGGAGTGTTCGTTATATGATGGTTGATGGTCAAGGGAATTTTGGTTCTGTTGATGGAGATAGCCCTGCAGCAATGCGATATACTGAAGTTAGAATGCAGAAAATATCTGAGGATATGTTATCAGATATAGAAAAAGATACTGTAGATCATAGACTTAATTTTGATGATACGCTTCACGAACCAACCGTTCTACCTACAAGAATTCCAAATCTTTTGGTAAATGGTGCTTCAGGTATAGCTGTAGGTATGGCAACAAATATGGCCCCTCATAATTTAACTGAAGTTGTGAATGGAACATTGGCATACATTCAAAACAGAGATATTGAGATCGATGAATTAATGGAGCATGTAAAAGCCCCAGATTTTCCAACAGGAGGGATAATTTATGGATACGAAGGGGTGAAAGATGCTTTTCATACTGGAAGAGGTAGAATAGTCATGCGTGCTAAAGCTGTAATTGAAGAAGTTAAAGGAAGAGAATGTATTATAGTTACCGAAATTCCTTATCAGGTCAATAAAGCAGAAATGATTAAAAAAACTGCTGAATTAGTTAATGATAAAAAATTAGAAGGAATCTCAAATATTAGAGATGAATCTGATAGAAATGGAATGCGAATTGTGTACATATTAAAACGCGATGCTATTCCTAATATTGTTTTAAATAAATTATACAAATACACAGGTTTACAAACTTCTTTTAGCGTCAATAATATTGCACTGGTTAATGGTCGTCCAGAACAACTAAACTTAAAACAGTTAATTCATTATTTTGTTGAACATAGACATGAAGTAGTTGTTAGAAGGACAAAATTTGAACTAAAAAAAGCTGAATCAAGAGCTCATATTTTAGAGGGCTTAATAATCGCTTCTGATAATATTGATGAAGTTATAAAAATTATTAGAGGATCTAGTAATGCAGATCTTGCTCGTGAAAGTTTAATTGCAAGGTTTGAATTAACCGAAATTCAAGCTAAAGCGATAGTTGAGATGAGGTTACGTCAGTTAACTGGTCTTGAGCAAGATAAGCTAAGGGCTGAGTTTGATGAAATTATGAAAACTATCATTGATTTGAAAGATATTTTAGACAATGAGTCTAGACGTTATCAAATCATAACTGATGAATTAATAGCTGTTCGAGATAAATATGGCGATGCGCGAAGATCACTAATTGAGTATGCTGGAGGAGATATGAGTATTGAAGATATGATTCCTAATACTAAGGTTGTAGTTACTATTTCAAATGCTGGATACTTAAAAAGAACAAACCTTGATGAATATAAAGTTCAAAATAGAGGAGGGCGAGGTCAAAAAGGAGTAGCAACTAGAAATGAAGACTTTCTAGAACATTTATTTGTGGGAACTAATCATCAATACATGTTGTTCTTCACTCAAAAAGGTAAAGTATTTTGGATGCGTGTTTATGAGATTCCAGAAGGAGGTAAAAACTCTAAAGGAAGAGCAATGCAAAATTTGATAAACATAGAGCAAGATGACAAGGTTAAAGCATTTTTAGTGACGCAAGACCTCAAAGATGAAGAGTACATTAATAACCATTATGTAATAATGGCCACCAAAAAAGGTCAAGTAAAGAAAACATCTCTAGAACAATATTCTAGACCTAGAACTAATGGGATTAATGCCATTACTATTAGAGAAGGAGATGAGTTACTTGAAGCTAAATTAACATCTGGAGATAGTCAGGTAATGTTAGCGTTGAAATCTGGTAAATCTATTCGTTTTGAAGAAGCAAAAACAAGACCAATGGGAAGAACTGCCTCAGGGGTAAGAGGAATTACTTTGGCTCATGAAAATGATGAAGTAATTGGTATGGTTGCTGTAAATGATATGGAAAGTAATATCCTAGTAGTTTCTGAAAGAGGTTATGGTAAACGCTCTAAACTTGAGGATTACAGAGTAACTAATAGAGGAGGTAAAGGTGTAAAGACTTTAAATATATCTGAAAAGACTGGTGATTTAGTAGCCATCAAAAATGTAGATGATTCCAATGATTTAATGATCATTAATAAATCAGGGATTACAATACGAATGGCAGTTGAAGATTTACGTGTAATGGGTAGAGCTACACAAGGGGTGAAATTAATCAATATTAAAGATTCAGACAGTATTGCTGCAGTAGCAAAGGTAATGCATGAGGAAGATACTGATGAAGAAGGAATTGTAGAAGCTGCTTCAGATGAAGGTGATAACACTTCTGAAACTGATAACACTTCTGAAACTGATAACACTTCTGAAACTGATAATATAACAAACGATAACCAAGAATAACTATTAAAAAAATAAATAATTTAAGATGAAAACGAAGGTATTAGCATTAGCATTTGGATTAGCAACCCTCTCCACTTTTGCCCAAAAAAATGAATTAAAAGCAGCAGAAAAGGCTTTAAAAATTAAAGATTATCCAACAGCAATAACAGCCATAAGTTCGGCTCAATCTCTAATTGCAAACATGGATGATAAAATTAAAGGAAAGTTCTATTTCTTAAAAGCTCAAGCTTTTTACGGAAAAAAAGATTTTAAAACTGCAGCGAATGCTTTTGAAAACTTATTTAATTTTGAGAATGAAACTGGTAAAATGAGGTATACTGAAATGGGAACTACGCTTCAAAATCAAATGGTACAAGAAGTTTACCAATTAGCAAGTGACCAATACACAGGCCAAGACTATAAGAACGCATCTGATAGTTTTTATTTGACCTATCAATTGAGTAAGGCAGACACCATTTTTATATATAATGCAGCAGTAAGTTCAAGCCTAGCGAAAGACTATGATAATTCTTTGAAATATTACAAAGAATTACAAGACATTGGGTACACTGGAATATCTAAAATATACTATGCGACAAATAAGTCTTCAGATGAGAAAGAAGATCTTGGAGATGAAAAGAATAGAGATTTACAAGTTAAATTAGGTCTTTACAAGGATCCAGTTAATGAATTAACTGAATCAAAAACTGGAGATATTATTAAGAATGTGGCTTACATCCTAAAAAGCCAAGGAAAAATCGAAGAAGCATTAGTAGCAGTTGGTGAAGCGAGAAAAGCGTATCCAAAAGATATTAATTTAATTTTAACCCATGCAGATATCTATTTCCAATTAAAAAATATGGAAAAGTATGGAGAGCTTATTGAGCTAGCTATAAGTATAGACCCAAATAACCCTCAATTGTTTTTTAATTTAGGTGTGATTAGTTTTAATGATGGTAAGGTCGAGGAGGCTAGGAAAAATTATGAGAAAGCAATTGAATTAAAAGAGGATTATGGTGATGCTTATTTAAATTTAGCTATAGTTATTATGAATCAGGAAAAAGAAATAGTTGATGAAATGAATAACAATTTATCTGATTTCGATAAGTACGACGAATTACTGTTAAAGCAAAAAGGAGTTCATAAACAAGCTTTACCTTATTTAGAAAAAGCTGATAAATATAGCAGAAGTATAAATACTGTTCAATTTTTGATGAATATATATCAAACTTTAGAGATGGAAGAAAAAGCTACTGAATTTACAGACCTTTACAGAGAAATGAGAGATTAAAAATTTGTTTTAACCTGTTATAAAAAAAGTCAACGCTAACGTTGACTTTTTTTTATATAATTTTTTTAATTACTCTTAATTTATGGGTGTGTGTTTTGGTGTCTACATTGTAAATACCACTGTGATCTAATGTGTCTATTCTTACTTTTCCGTGAGCATGTATAATGTTGTAATCATTCATAATAATTCCAACATGAACAATACTACCCTCTTCATTGTCAAAAAAGGCTAGGTCACCGGGCTCAGATTCTTCTATAAAGCTCAAAACTTCTCCTTGAGTAGCTTGATCTTTAGCATCTCTGAGAAGAGAATAGCCGCAGAGCTTGTAAACTAATTGTGTAAAACCAGAACAATCTATTCCAAAAGGAGTTTTTCCACCCCACAAATAAGGTGTATTTAAAAATTGAAATGCTTTTCGAATGATTTCGTTTTTTGCCAATTTTTCTGAATATACATTACCTTCGTAAAAATAATCTTTTGCACCTATTGTAAAGTGTTGATCCTTGTAAAAAGGAAGTCTAGAACCAATAGAAATAGTGCTTAATTGATTTTCTTTTGTAGTAACAAAATCTATTATTTCAGTCGAATAATAATGTTTAGAATTCGATAAATTATTAAAAGTTTTCTCGTCTATTACTTCATATTGCTTATTGTCTATATAGCCAATATAGCCATCAAAACTCAATTCAATTTTACTCCACTTTTTTTCTTTTTCAAGTACTTTGAATTCCTCTCCAAAAAGGATCTGAGAGACCATTTCTGATGCATCACTTGCTTCCAATCGAAGAGGTACAATACTTAAATTACAAATGCCGTAGAGCATATTTTTTTATTTTAAAAGAGATTCAATAATCATTGCACTTGCACCACCGCCACCATTGCAAATTCCTGCAGCTCCAATTTTAGCTTTATTTTGTTTTAATACAGATAGTAGTGAAATAATTATTCTTGCTCCTGAAACCCCTAGCGGATGACCTAAAGACACTGCACCACCATTAACATTTACGATGTCATCTTTTAATCCTAGTATTTTCATATTAGCTAATCCTACTACAGAAAAAGCCTCGTTTAATTCAAAATACTCTATTTCATCAATAGACATATCTATTTTTTCTAAGGCTTTTGGAATTGCTTTTGATGGAGCGGTAGTAAACCATTTTGGTTCATGGGCGGCATCTGCATAGCTTTTAATTTTGGCAATAGGTGTAAGATTTAATTCTAGTGCTTTTTCTTCAGACATTAAAATTAAAGCTGCACCACCATCGTTAATTGTAGATGCATTTGCAGCAGTTACAGTCCCGTCTTTTGAAAAAGCAGCTCTTAAGGAAGGGATTTTTTCCATCCTAACATTTTTATATTCCTCATCTTCATCCATAAAAATAGAGGGGCCTTTTCGTTGTGGTATTTCTACTGGAATAATTTCATCAGAAAACTTTCCTAATTTCCAGGCTTCAGTTGATCTTTGGTAAGATTGTATTGCATAAGCATCTTGCTCCTCCCTTGAAAAACCGAATTTAGTTGCACATGCATCTGCACAAACACCCATTGCAACATTGTCATAAGCATCTACCAAACCATCTTTTTGCATTCCGTCTTCTAATGTAGTGGGGCCAAATTTAGTTCCTTGTCTTCCGTGAAGGTAATGAGGAATTGAGCTCATGTTTTCCATGCCACCAGCAACTACAATTGTTGCATCTCCTAAAGCTATAGATTGAGCTGCTAACATAATAGCTTTCATTCCGGAAGAGCAAACCTTATTAATTGTTGTACAAGGAACAGTCTCTGAAATGCCAGCTAATATTGCAGCTTGTCTTGCGGGTGCTTGACCTAAACCAGCTGATACTACATTACCCATAAAAACCTCGTCAACTTGGTTTGGGTTAAGATTAATTTTATTTAGGGCACCTTTAATAGCTATTGCACCTAATTTTGGAGCTGTGATTTTTGATAGACTACCCAAGAAACTTCCTATTGGTGTTCTGCCTACTGATACAATTACAACTTCTTTGATTTTCATTTTCAATATTTTTAATGTGCTATTATCAAACAAAACTAACTATTTTAAATCAAATTTGTCAGGAATCTATCCTTTCAATTTTTGACGTCCATTTTTTTAAGTTAAGTTTGTGTTCACAACATGTATACTTATGAGTAAAACTGTAAACAAATTATACAAGCACAATACTACCATTTACAAGGTTATTCTTTTTTTAATCACAACCGTTGCTATTGTATATCTTTTCCCAAAAGGAGGACAGTTTAAATATGAGTTTACCAAGGGGAAGCCCTGGCAATATGATAATCTCTACGCTCCCTTTGATTTTGCAATCAATAAATCTGAAGAGGAAATTACAGAGGAAATTAAAACAATAGAAGTAGCTGCCAAATTATATTTTCAATTTAATAAAGAAACTGTATCGGAGGTAAAAAAAGCTTACCAATTGAGAACATCATTATATAATGTAAGCGATTCATTATCAAAAATTGATATTGAGTCTATGGTGTTAACTGGTAATACTATAATTGACAATGTATATAATAATGGTTTTATAGAGGCTACTAGTGAAGGAATTATTTCTGATAAAAATAGTTTCATTGCCTTAAAGAAAGATAATCAAGTACAAGATATCATCTATACTAATTTGTTGTATTCAAAAGATGTTTTTGAACTCATTAAAAATAGTTTGGGTGAGCAGCCTTACAGTTATTCTCAGAATATTAATTTATCGATACTTTCTGAAGTTATAAAACCAAATGTTTCTTATGATAATGAGTTTACTCAAAAAGTAATTGATGAATCAGTTAATGAAATTTCTCTCAGTAAAGGAAAGGTTTCAGTAGGTGAATTAATTATTTTAAAAGGTGATATAGTTGAAGGAAAAAAAATGGCTATTCTGTTTTCACTCAAAGGACAGTCAGAGTCAAAACTATGGACAAATGCTAATTATTATTGGATTGTATTGGGTTATACGATATTAGTATCTCTAGCTCTTTTAATGCTTTTATTATTCTTGCATAAGTATCGAAAAGAAATTTTTGATAACAATACCAAAGTAACATTTATATTTTTTAATGTTAGTTTTATGCTTTTGATTCAAACCCTAGTTGTAAAATACAACTCAGATTACTTATATGTGGTCCCGTTGAGTATTTTACCAATAGTTTTGAAAGCTTTTTTTGATGCAAGACTTGGTTTGTTTACACATGTATTAACCGTGTTGCTTCTGGGTTTTATTGTACCCGATAGCTTTGAATTTATCTATCTTCATATTATAGCAGGTATAGTAACTATTTTAACTGTCTCAGAACTTCACAAAAGAGCAAATCTTTTTATTTCTGTGGGTCAAATTACATTAATTTACATGATTACATATCTTGCATTTTCAATTATTAAAGAAGGAAATGCGTCTCAAATTAATTGGGAATATTTAATGATGTTTGGAGCTAATGGTTTGTTGTCATTTTTGTCATTATTTTTCATCTATGCTTACGAGAAAATATTTGGATTGGTGTCAGATGTTACTTTGTTAGAACTATCAAGCACCAATACAAGACTTTTAAGAGAGTTGAATGAAAAGGCGCCAGGTACATTTCAACATTCGATGCAGGTTGCTAATTTAGCGGAAGCAGCGGCTAATGAAATTGGCGCAAATTCAATGCTAGTTAGAACAGGTGCTCTATATCATGATATTGGAAAAATATTAAATCCAATGTATTTTATTGAAAATCAGTCTACAGGTGTGAATCCACATAATGATCTATCTCCAACAGATAGCGCAAAAATAATTACTGATCATGTAATTAAAGGAATAGAGCTTGCCAAACAATATAGACTTCCAGATAGAATTATAGACTTTATTAGAACCCACCACGGCACAAGTTTGGTATATTACTTCTATGTTAAAGAACAAGAACAAAGTCCAGAAGAAGAAGCTGATATTAAAAAATTTCAGTACAAAGGACCAGTTCCTTTCTCTAAAGAAACTGCTATATTAATGATATGTGATGCCGCTGAAGCTGCTTCAAAAAGTTTACAACAACCTACAGCCCAGTCTATAGATAATTTAATAGATAAGATCGTAGAAAAACAAAAGCTAGACAACCAATTTATTAATTCTGATATTACTTTTAGTGAGATTGAAAAAATAAAAAAAGTAATCAAAAGAAAATTAATGAATATCTATCATGTGCGTGTAGAATACCCTGATTAATTTTATTGCAAAAAGTATAAAAAACCTTGCAATATTGTATTTGGTATGTTACATTTGCACTCGCAATTTTTTACTAACATTGTTAGTTTTACGGAGAGTTGCCAGAGTGGTTAATGGAGCAGTTTGCTAAACTGTCGACGGGTAACTGTCGCGTGGGTTCGAATCCCACACTCTCCGCAACAATTGCTACTCGGGGTGTAGCGTAGCCCGGTCATCGCGCCTCGTTTGGGACGAGGAGGTCGCAGGTTCGAATCCTGCCACCCCGACAAAGTAAAAAGTGGTGTTTTCGTAGAAACATAAAAACTACGGGCTCGTAGCTCAGCTGGATAGAGCACCTCCCTTCTAAGGAGGCGGTCATAGGTTCGAATCCTATCGGGCTCACAAATAAATCAACAAAAAGTTGAAACGAAGCAAGCTCAAAATAAAGAGCTTGCTTTTTTATTTTGGGTGATACTGAAGTTTCTTTTGTTGATTTTCAGCGCGGAGCGTTAAGGATCAGCGAGGCTAATCCTATCGGGCTCACTTAAAACTTCACAGAAATGTGAGGCTTTTTTGTTTATGTAAAGTATTATTTTTCGTAAAACACATCTTTTACTCCGTGTCCCTCATATAATTGAAGTGTGCTATCATCACATAATTCATTGAGGATTGAAATGAATTTTGAATCTGTACCGTATGATATTTGTTTTATTCTTTTAATTTTATTGGGGTGAACAAAGTTGTTAGGTTTTGGGTTTTTACTAAATTTTGTCATGAGAAAAGGAATTTTAATTTGATTTGGAAAGAGGAGTTTCCATGTTAAAACTCGATGAGATGGATCTATTCTTTTACTTCTAGTTACAAAAAAACCTTCTTTGAATTTATTTAATATTTTTATTTCTTTTTCAAAGTTAGCAGTGTTATTCTCTAAACATATTTCAAAAAAACCTTCCTTTGCATTTTCCCAAGAATTAAACCGCTCTACTAATAAACGTCTACCCATTAAACGTAATATTAATTTTATAAAAGGAGATATTGGTGCTTTTTCTAAAAGCTCAATGTAAGGCCCCTCTGAAAAATAAATTAAAGCATTGTGAGGTTTACTTTTAGAGCCATATTCAACATTGAAACCTAATTTTTCAAAGGCTTTAAATGATGCCTTTAAGTTATTAGTTTTAAATAATACATGACCTACTTTCATACCAAACTTAGACTGTAATGTGAAAAGATATTTAGGTTAATTGAATAGGTGTTATTTGTTTTGATTTTCTACTTTTTTCAGCCATAAATCCCATAATATGACTTTCTACAGAAGCATCTATAGTTGAGGTTAATAGACTAGAGTTTTGATTTTTCACAGCGTTAATCCAATCTGTAACTAATCTCCAATCCCCACCACCATGTCCACTTCCCTGATAGCCACTATTGTTATTTTTGTCAACAGAAATATCCCATATGGTTTTTTTACCTGTTAAGAAATCTGTGTGAGTAAATTCAGTCATATCTCCAGTAATATCCCCATGAGAACCCATAACTCGTGTTCTTCTTCCATGATATGAGGTAAAAGCTTCCATAGAAAAGTTGGCGGTAATTTCATCCTCAAACTCCATGGATGTTATATAATGATCTGGTTGGTCATTTTCCATTCTATAAACACAACGTCCATAATTTGTAGTTTTTAATTGCTCTAATATATATTCCTCATGCTTAGATATGTCATCTGGTAAGTCAAATACAGAAGACCATCCATTGGGTTTGTTGTAAATTTTCAAAGCTGAATATGGACAGTTTTTTTCTACAGCACAACCATCAGTACATCTATTAGTACTTCCTTCTGGAGCATTTTCTTTTTTAAACCATTTTAAACTACCAAACGCAGCAATACTTTTACAAGGTTTATCAATCAACCATCTTAATATATCTAAATCATGACAAGATTTAGCAAGAATAATTGGTGTTGTTTCTTTAGAATTATGCCAATTGCCTCTTACATAGGAATGAGACATATGAATATGTTCTATAGGTTCTAAATGCTGAATACTTATCAGTTTTCCTATAGCTCCAGATTGAATCATTTCACGTAATTTTATAAAATAAGGAGCATAACGCAAGACATGACATACGGCAACAATTCTACCTGTTTTATTAGCTAAATTTAAGATGTCTAGGCATTCCTTTTCGGAGGGAGCTATCGGTTTTTCTAATAATACATCATATCCCAACTCGAGAGCTTTCATACAAGGACCATAATGTAAATTATCTGGTGTAGTGATAATCACTGCATCGGCAAATTTAGGTCTATTAAAAACGTCTTCCCAGGTATCAAACCTATTTTCCTCTAAAATATTATGTTTTTTTGCATATCGTTCTTTACGAATTGAGATGGGTTCAGCTACACCAATAATATCTAATTCTTTAGAAAATTCAATTCCGTAATTCCCATAAACGTTTCCTCTATTTCCAGCCCCTAAAGTAATAGCGGTTACAGGGTTTTCAATATTAGGATTTCCAATTTTTGTTGAAGGAATAGTTTTTGAATTTGTTTTTGTAGTTGCAAATCCACTTAATGGGTTAGAAAGTAGCGTAGCTCCACCAATCCCAATGGTTAAATTTTTTAATGCTTTTCTGCGATCAATTTTTTTCATAATTAATTTGAGTGAATTTTACACATCACTACTTAATAAACCTAAGTAGCTTCTAATTTAATAAATAATAATGAAACATAAAATTAGAAGAATAATAAAGATTTTGAAAAAAGAAGATTCATTTAGTTGTTAAAAAAAATATAATGATAATAGCAGAAGCATTTTTCAAATTTCTTCCAATTACTATTCGTTTTATAAAAAACTTCTAAAAATTATTTTTTATGAATTGTAATAATGATTGTTTTTGAGGTTGGTGTATTACTAATTCTAGCTTTACTTTGAATAGGCACCAAAACATTTGCCTCCGGAAAATAGGTAGCTGTACATTGTTTTGGAATGTTGTAAGGAATTACAAGGAATTTTTTTGCTGTACGTTTCTCTTTGTTAAAATGACTGACCAAATCTACAGCATCTAGCTTTTCTAACCCTTGCTCTTTCATATCTATGGGGTTCATAAAAATAACTCTACGTTCATTTATAATGCCACGATACCTGTCATCTAGTCCGTATATGGTTGTGTTGTATTGATCATGAGTTCTGATGGTCATCATCATAAATTGATCCTTTTTCAGGAAAATATCTGAAATCCTATTGAGTGTAAAATTAGCTTTGCCTGTAAGTGTTGGAGAGAAGTCTTTATTTCTTGCATTATTTGGTAAATAAAAACCTCCTTTTTTTCTAATTCGTGTATTGTAATCTTTAAAACCTGGAATAGTAGCCTCTATTTTATTTCTAATGTTATCATAGTCTTTAATCAATTCAGTCCAATTGAGGGAAGGGTTTGACAGACTTGCTTTTGCCATACCAGCTACAATGGCGGGTTCACTGAGTAAAGATTCTGATAAAGGTGCTAAATGTCCAGAAGAAGAATGTACAACTCCCATTGAGTTTTCTACACTTACAAATTGAACTCCTTTTTCTTGAATATCTTTTTCAGATCTTCCCAAGCATGGGAGTATCAATGCTTTTTTTCCGTGAATTAAATGACTTCTGTTTAATTTGGTAGATACATGAACGGTGAGTTCACAATTTTGAAGGGCTTTAGCAGTATATTCTGTATCTGGAGTAGCAGAGAGAAAGTTACCACCCATACCAATAAAAACTTTCGCTTTTTTTTGATGCATTGCTTCAATGGCATCTACTACGTCAAGTCCATGTTTTCTAGGAGCTTTGAAATTAAATTCTTTTTCTAAATTATCTAAAAATTCTTTTTTGGGTTTTTCCCAAATACCCATTGTCCTGTCTCCCTGAACATTTGAATGTCCACGAACAGGGCATGTGCCGGCACCTTGTTTACCAATACTACCTTTTACTAATAATAAATTTACAACTTCACGTATATTATCTACAGAGTTTTTGTGTTGGGTTAATCCCATGGCCCAGCAGATAATTATTTTTTTCTTCGCAGCTATTAATGTTGCAGCTTCTTTTATAATTTTAAGATCTATACCTGTCTGAGGAATTAATTCTTCAATGGAGTAGGTTTCTAAATCCTTAATAAAATCATTATATCCTAAAGTATTTGAATTGATAAATTCATGATCAAAAATAGTTCCGGGAGATTTCTGTTCTTTTTCCCACAATAATTTTAAAATTATTTTTAACAATGCAACATCTCCATTTATTTTTACTTGTAAAAAAATATCGGTTAGTTTTTGTCCTTTACCAATCCATTTAAGTGGATTCTGAGGATCTTTATACCTCATTAAGCCAACTTCAGGTAAAGGATTTATTGTAATGATTTTGCCTCCTCTTTTTTTTGTTTCTCCCAATGCAGTTAACATTCTAGGATGATTTGTACCTGGGTTTTGCCCTATTACAATAACCAGTTCTGCATGATTAAAATCTTCTAAGGTTACAGATCCCTTTCCAATACCTAGAGTTTCGGTTAGAGCCACACCACTAGATTCATGACACATATTTGAACAGTCGGGTAAGTTGTTGGTCCCAAACTTTCGTACAAATAATTGATATAAGAAAGCAGCCTCATTACTCGTTCTTCCTGAAGTATAAAAAATTGCTTCATCTGCTGAGGGTAAGGATTTCAATTCTTTACCTATCATATTAAAAGCATCTTCCCATGAAATTTCTTCATAATGATTTCTTCCCTCATGAACAACAACAGGATGGGTAATTCTTCCCTTTTTTCCTATTTCATAATCTGATAATTTTGATAATTTTGAAATTGAATGGGTTGCAAAAAAAAGTGGTGATACTCTATTTTTTGTTGCCTCTTCAGCAACAGCTTTGGCACCATTTTCACAATATTCTGATAGGAAAGCTCTTTTCTCGTCAGGGTCTGGCCAAGCACATCCCGGACAATCAAATCCATTCTTTTGATTTAAATTAGCTAACAAACCAATGCCTTTTTTTAAGCCTACTTTATCTTTTATTTGAGTAATGGCTGATTTTATAGCCGGAAAACCAGCAGCTGAGGACGGGATTTTTTCAAATTCTATACCTGTCAGTTTTTTTGGTGGTTGTGCGTGTATTTTTTTAGTACTCATAATTTTATTTTTTTTCTAAAGAGCTAGGATTGGCATAGACAGTCATTTTATTCTCTCTAGTAAATCCTATTAAACAAATACCAAATTCTTTAGCAAAATCTACAGCCATAGATGAACACGCAGATACCGCAACAATTACTGGGATTTTTGCCAAAAAAGCTTTAGAAACAATTTCGTAGGAAACTCTTCCACTAACCAATAAATATATGCCATTTTTCAATATATTTAATTGCAATAAACTACCGATGCATTTATCTACAGCATTATGTCTACCTATATCTTCTCTAAGGGTAAGTAATTTAAATTGAGTATTAAAAATACCAGCTGCATGGCTTCCGCCAGTTTTCTTAAAAGTTTCTTGATATTTTTGTAATGAAGTAAACATATTTAGTAATTTTTCAGATGAAAAATTCACTTTTTGTTCCATTTTTTCACCACTTACTTTAATGTCATCAAGTTCTTTTTTTCCACATATACCACAGGAAGAAACAGACAATAAGGTTCTTTTATTTAAGTATCCTTTTCCTAAATGATTTGAAGCTATAGTTACATTTACAATACTAGGAATATTGAATTTTTCTTCTATAATTTTAAAAGGTATTGGAAGTGAGTTTTTATAAATATCTTCGGCATACAATAACCCAAGAACCAAATCTTGATCATTACCTGGAGTTCTCATAACTACCGTATATGATTCATTGTTAATATTAATCTGTAAAGGAGCTTCTATTACCAATTCATCTGTAGTGATTGATTGTTTTTTATTAATAATTTGAAGTCCTTGGTAGGTATTTGTTTGCATGAGATAACTTATAAAGTTATAATAACAAACTTAATAAAAAATATGGTATAAATAATTAAAAGCCTTTATTAATGGGACTTATAGTGTTTTTAAATTTTAATAAATACGACTTAACTATAGTTTTTTACAATAGATACAATTAAACGTATTGTGGAGGTTCGTTGTAAAAAATAAATAGTCATCTCCACCATCTTTAATTTTTAGTTCTTTTCTGATTTGAGCAACACTCTTGTGAAAATTTCTCGTGGTTATGTTCGCTTTTTTGTTGGGTAACAGTTTTACTATTTTCTTTTTATCGTAGGGAAGAACAGCGATTATTTTAAACCCTCTCCCTGGGAATTTTATATTTTTTTTTGATGTATATAAATGTGAATGTTGATGGATTTTGTAAACATCTAACTGAGCTGTGATTTCATGAAAACCTCCAGATTTTAAGATAGCAGCATTTGGTTCGTACAGGTAATCTTGGGGTTCTTGATAATTAGATATTGTTTTTTTATTTAATAGGAAATTAAATTTTTGGGTGTTCTTTTTTGAAAAATTTATAGTATTTATTTTTATTTCCCCATTGTATTCTTTTTCTAATAGATATAGTAATTCTTTTACATCATTACGAATTGCAACAATATGAATTTCTTTCACAAATTTTAGTTCTTTGATCGCACTAGTAATGTCTAAAATTGGTGAATTTTTTATGAGTATTGTTTTTGTTTTATTCAATAACAAATCAATATATTTTGGAATATTTGGTTCACAATCCTTTAATAAAAAAACTTTTCCTTTAGAATCACTTCTTCTAGAAGGATCTAAATAAATAACATCAAAAGAGTCACTAGATTTTTTAAGGTATTCAATTCCGTTTTCAGCTAAACAGGTAATATTTGTTTTGTTTAGTTGTTTAAAGTTGTGTGCTGCTATTTTAGATAGTTTTGTATTTATCTCACAATGAATAACGGTGTTAAAAGTAGAAGAGAAGTAAAAAGAATCTACACCAAAACCACCTGTTAAATCTATTAATCTCTTTCCAGAAACCAAAGAAGCTTTGTATTTAGCTGCAGTCTCTGACGATGTTTGTTCTATACTTACTTTTGGTGGATAATAAACATTTTTAGTATCGAACCAACTTGGTAATTTTTTTTCAGACTTTTGCTTACAAATCACCTGATTGGCAACTTCTTGAACTGTTACTCCTTCAAATGGAACACCTTTTAAAATTAATTTATGAATATCAGATTTTAAATGGTTCTTTATATGCTCTTGAATGTCCTGTTGTAAAATTCTTTCGTTCAATAGTTTAAATTTCCTTAGTAAGTGATGAAACAATTTTATTATCAGACATAAATTCCTTTAAGATAACCTTTAAAACAGTGTAGGAAGGAACGGCTATTATCATTCCTAAAGGGCCAGCTAATAAACCGCCAATAATAATTATTAAGAAAATTTCCAATGGATGAGACTTCGTAGTCTTTGAGAATATGATGGGCTGACTCGCAAAATTATCTCCAACCTGAGCCATGATAAAACCAATCATAACATAAATTGTTTTTGGAAGAATCTCTGATTGAAAGTCAAGGTTTTGACCTAAGCCACTTGTCATTGTTAAAACAATCATTAGAAATGCACTTATTAAAGGTCCAATGTAGGGTATGATGTTAAGTAGAGCACACAAGAAAGCGATTACAACGGCATTAGATACTCCAAAGATTAATAGTATTAGGGTGTAAACAATAAACAAAATAGAAATTTGAATGACCAAGCCAATAAAATATCGTGATAATAAATCGTTTATTTTTTCCAAGGAGTGAGAGAATTTTTTTTCAGTACCTTGAGGGATCAACGCTAATAAAGCATTTTTAAATAGTCTACTATCTTTCATAAAAAAGAAAGTGATAAATAACACAGAGAAAAGTCCAATACTGAAGGACCCGAGAGCTCCTACTATTGAATTGAGTACATTTGGAATAGTTTTTAAACTGGTAAAAACATCGGCACTTTGTAATTCACTTAAAATATTAATATTCTTAGAGGAGAAGTAATCATTCGCTTGTGTAATTAGGTTTCCTATATTTTCTTCTAATGCTGTTGTTTTTAGTAAAGAAAGACTTTCTCCTTGTTCTATAACCAAAGGGATGAACATTCCCGTAATTCCGAGAATTAGAGTCACAAAAAGAATCATTGTACTAATAACGGCAACAGTATTAGGAAATTTGAGTTTTTTTCTTAAAAATAAAATGATGGGTTTTGCAATCAATGCAATGATGGCGGCGATAAGTATATACACCAAAACAGATTGAATGGTCAGTAAAAAATACCCAAGCCCAACAACGCCTAGTATGATCGCTAATGCCCTTAAAATTCCGTGTGAAATTATTTTTGAATTCATTTAATTATATCCTTTTACATCTCCCATATTTATTATTTTACCACTCAAATATATATGATTTTTAGGTAATAAAGTACCTGATTCAGTTAGGGTCCAATCTTCCCAAGTTACCGTAGTCCCTAATTTTTTCATTTTTTTAAGATACATTTGATAGTGAGTTGGCAGGTAATTTTCATCCAATATCCATACATAAGAATCTCCTGGTGTTGTTCCTCCTCTAGAATATTTTACATGCAACGCCTCTTTGCCATCAATAATTCTAATACTGCGATAAATTCCAGGTTCAAATAATTTGTGAGGAGCTACCAGCCAAAAGCTATCATTATTGAAAAATCTGAGAGCTCTTTTTACAAGATTATCATTGTAGGAAACTTCTTTGTCATTAAGATAAACAGTACTTTTAGTTAAATCATTTGGATGTAATAGTACTTTAGCATCGTTCCATTTAACTTCTACGATATGTTGTGTTTTGTCCCATTTATAAAAACGCTTTCCTTTGAAACTCCAGTCTATATAACGGGTGTTTTTATAAGCTTCATGTTTAATGGCTTTCAACATATTATGAGCTAATTTATCTGCATTTGGGTTGTAAGCTTTTACTTCGCCCATGTCTATTTTTATTCCAAAAAGTGAGAGTGTGTGCGATGTAGGTAATTTAATTCCAGAACCTGAAGTTATACAATCATTCCAAGTTGCAGATACTCCACCAATTGGAATAATCTGTGTCCACATTTTAAATGAAACAGGTACATAATTCTCGTCTAAAATCCATAAATAAGAATCTCCTGGTGTTGTTCCACCAGAAGTGTACTTTATGAGTAGTGCATCTTTATTATCAACTTTAACAATACTTCTTTCCACACCGTCATCAAATACTTTATAAGGAGCTACCAACCAGAAACTATCATTATTAAAAAAGTTGATGGCATTTTCAATAAGTTTAGGACTTTCACCAATACTTTTTGAGTAGTCATTGAGATTTACAGTAACTAAGATACTATCCCAAGAGACATCTACCAATCCCTCTTGTTTTCTCCATACATAATGATGTTTATCTCTGAAACTCCATTTTAATATTTCTGTACTATCAAAAGCACTTTTATTGATGGCTGACATCATTTTTTTAGCTAACTCATCAGCTTCTTTTCCTGGGGTGCCTGAAGGTAATGACTCATTTTTAGCAAAGCAATAAAGAACTGTTGCTAAAATTATAACAGTTATTAATAGGCCAATTATTTTAAGAAATTTTTTCATTCTTTTTTATAAATTTTCTTAAAAATAAATAATTTAGATGACGTAATGACATTACAAAATGGAAAAAAGATTTTTAAGGGTTTTTTAAATTTGAAATTTGTTTGGTAATTAAATTGAATTTCTTGGGAAGAGCAGATGTTAAAGCTAACTTTTCCTTGGTAAATGGATGTGTAAAATCTAATTGAGAAGCATGTAAATACAATCCTTTACCTTTTAAAACTAAGGGTTCTATTCCATATTCTTGATCACCTAAAATTGGATTTTCGATACTCAATAAATGAACTCTTAATTGATGTCTTCTTCCTGTTTTTGGGGATAGTTCAACTAAATTTAAGAATTCAAATCGATCTGATTTTACTGTATGTATTGTTTTGTAGCTCGATTTTGCTTCTTTTCGGTTTACATTAGAAAGAATAAACCCATCAGAGTTCATTTTTCCAATGGTAATGGCATGGTAAATTTTTTTTATTTTTTTATGTTCAAATAATTGATTTAATAACTGAATACTAGAACTGGTTTTACCTATAAGTAATAGCCCGGTAGTTGGATAGTCTAGCCGATGGACTGGCCTAGGTTTTACAGCGTCAAGTTGGTTACTTTTATTTATATTTTGCTCTAATGCATTATCAATTGTTTTAAACGTATTTCCACTAACTAAAATTCCAGGAGGTTTTTCAATTACTGCTAAATAGTCATCTTCAAATACAACAGAGAGTTTAAGTTTTAGTGGTTTAGTGGTTGTTTTTTCTTCAGGAGCAAATAATGTTATTTTTTCTCCTCCAACAATAATTCTTGCAGTTGTTACGGGAATATTATCGACAAGAATTAATTTTTTTTTGATCGCTTTTTTTACAGCAGATCTTGTAGTAGTAGTAGTAGTAAAAATACCAACAGCATATTCTTGTATTCTAATTGGAATTTTTTGTTCTTTGGCAATATGGGTTTCTAAAAGACGCATTTAGGTCGCAAACAATTGTCTAACATCTTTAAAAGCTTTAAATTCTAGTGCATTGCCCTCAGGATCTTTGAAAAATAATGTTGCTTGTTCACCTGGTTTACCTTTGAATCTTATGGTGGGTTCTATAATAAATTTCGTTCCATTTTTTTTTAATCGTTCACTTAATTTTTTCCAATCATCCATGCTAAGAACTACACCAAAATGAGGAACAGGAACGTCATGACCATCTACAGGGTTTGAAATTTGTTGGGGTGTGAAATCATCTTTTTGATGAATTACCAATTGGTGACCGAAAAAATTAAAATCTACCCAATGTGTATCACTTCTTCCTTCAATACATTGAATAATATCTCTGTAAAAGGTTCTGCATAGTTCTAAATTTTTGACAGGAATAGCTAAGTGAAAGGGTTGAATCATTTTTGTTGTATTATATGTTTTTATTTTTTTATGGATATTTTAAAACCCTATTGCTGTATCGTCTCCTCTTGGATCTGCTCCAGCCTCTAATTTTCCATTCTTTAAAACTAAAATTGCATCAACTTTCCCTATGATTCTTGAGTTTCGCTCATCTATAGTATAGCCAATACTTCGAAGTTCATTAATAACGTTTTTGTTAAATTGATTAGGTTCTATCATAATCATATCGGGTAACCATTGGTGGTGAAATCTAGGTTGATTTACACTTTCTTGCATTCCCATTTTAAATTCATGAACATTTAAAATAGTTTGTAGAACAGAGGTTATAATCGTAGATCCTCCAGGAGTTCCAACTACCATCCAAAGTTTACCATTTTTTTCTACAATCGTAGGTGTCATTGAGCTTAACATCCTTTTTTCAGGAGCAATTTCATTTGCTTTAGCCCCTATTAAACCAAACATGTTTGGTTCTCCTGGTTTACTGCTAAAATCATCCATTTCATTATTGAGAAAAAAACCGAGTTCTGAGGAATAAAGTTTAGATCCATAACCACCATTCAAAGTTGTGGTTACTGACACCGCATTGCCGTATTGATCTACAATAGAATAGTGGGTGGTTTCCATACTTTCTACAATTTCAACAGAGCCATGAGAAACATCTTTTGAAGCTGTTGGTTTATCAAAAGAAAAAGATTGCATCCTATTCTTCGAATAGGATTTGCTAATTAATGTATCTTTTGGAATACTTACAAAATCAGGATCACCCAAAAAATAACTTCGATCTGCGTAAGCTCTTCTCTCGGCTTCTGTTATTACCTGCATTGCTTTTACAGAGTTATGGCCGTATGCTTGAAGATCATAAGGTTCAATTCCGTTCATGATTTGTGCCAAACAAACTCCTCCACTAGATGGTGGAGACATAGATGTTATTTTTAAATTATCATATGTGAATGTAATAGGAGTTCTCCATTTTGCTTCATATTTACCTAAGTCTTCTTCTGTTATGATTCCTCCATTATTTTGAATAAATTTTGCTAATTTTTTTGAGGTTTTCCCTTTGTAAAATTCATCTCTTCCATTTTTTAAAATACGTTCTAAAGTATTGGCTAAGGCTATATATTTTATGGTATCACCCTCTTTCCAATGATTTAGAAAAATAATTGAATCTTTATTTACTTTTTTAAAAGCTTTTTTATGTCTAAGAATTCTTTTTTCTTGTTTTTTAGTAACTACAACTCCTTTTCTTGCCAATGCAATTATGGGTGCCAAAATTTCTTGAACAGAGAGTACACCAAACTTTTTTTGAGCTTTGAATACACCAGCGATAGTCCCAGGAACTCCTACAGCAGTTGCGCCAGAGGTGCTCTTGCCTTTGATAATATTCCCTTCTGTATCTAGATACATATCTTTAGAGGCAGCTAAAGGAGCTTTTTCTCTGTAGTCTAGAGCACCAATTTCACCATCATTTTTTCTGTAGACCATAAAACCTCCACCACCAATATTTCCAGCAACTGGATAACTAACAGCTAATGCCAATTCTGTAGCCATCATGGCATCAAATGCATTTCCCCCTTTTTTTAAAATTTCTGTTCCAATTTTAGAAGCTTCAACACGTGCAGAAACCACCATTGCTTTTTCTGTAACTAAACCTGTTACTTCACTAACATTTTTCAACTCCTGATTACAGGATGTTATTAACATACTAATAATAAATATAAGTGTTATTTTTTTCATGAATGTGTATTTTGTAGTTGTAATTCTTTAATTTTTTGATGTGAAAAAATTTGTAAATCATCAAAAAATAATTTAAAATCTTTTTCAATATCTTGATCTAGTATTCTAAGATCGTTAATAGCCAAATCTATTTGTCCCTTATTATTAGTTCTTTTATTCATTCCCTCAAGAACACTTTTAATTCCTTCTTTATATTTATAGTTGTACAGCCAATTGTATTTTACCATGTAAGGAATCATTTGAATTGTTTTTTCTGGTAAAATTTCTTTATAACTATTTACTAATTTATAGACTGAATTTACGTAAATTTTAAGAGGAATGGCGGAGTAATCATTCCAATTTTTTGCTAAATAATGATCATAAAAAATATCAATTACAATTCCAGCAAATAAACCATAACGTTTGTGAAGCCTTCTTTTACTTATTCTTGTAATTTCATGAGCGTCTGTATATGTGTCAATTTGTCGATGTAATATGATCCCTTGTTGAATTTTTGGATCTAAATGGGTAAATTGATTTCCTTTAATGTGGTCAGCTATAAAATTACCAATCATAATCTTAGGGCAGCTTTCTGACAGGTATAAATGCGCAAGGAAATTCAAATTATTATTTTTTGATTTAAATATAAAAAAATCACAACATTAAACTGCTATTTTCAGTGTTTTGTTGTGATTTTATATGTGAATTTTAAAGATGTATTTTATGATATAGTAAACCTATTTAATAAAATATTCTATTAATTATTTAGCATCACAGGCATTACTAACATGGTGATTTTTTCACCTTCATCAGTTCCATCAATAGGAGTAAGAATTCCTGCTCTATTAGGCAAAGACATTTCAATTAAAACTTCGCTAGACGTCAAATTACTTAACATTTCACTTAAAAAACGAGAATTAAATCCAATTTGCATATCATCTCCTTGATAGTCACAACTAAGTCGTTCATCAGCTTTGTTTGAAAAATCTAAATCTTCAGCAGAAATATTTAATTCCGTACCTGCCATTTTTAAACGAATTTGATGGGTTGTTTTGCTAGAGAAAATAGAAACACGACGAACAGAGTTTTGAAAAGATGCTCTATCTACAGTTAATTTATTAGGGTTTTCTTTTGGAATAACCGCCTCATAATTTGGATATTTACCATCAATTAAACGGCAAATCAACACAAAGTTCTCAAATGTAAATTTTGCATTGGCATCGTTGTATTCAATTACCACATCTTCTTCACCACCTAAAACACCCTTCAATAAGTTTAGAGGTTTTTTGGGCATAATGAATTCAGCTGTTTTATCAGCTGTTACATCTGTTCTTGTATATTTTACTAATTTATGAGCATCTGTAGCAACAAAGGTTAGATTATCAGTGCTAAATTGAAAAAAGACTCCACTCATAACTGGACGTAAATCATCATTTCCAGCAGCAAAAATAGTCTTAGATATTGCAGTTGCCAATATATTTGAAGGAACAATAGTTTTGCTTGGAGATTCTAAACTTACTGATTTTGGGAACTCATCTCCTCCAAAATAAGCCATATCATATTTTCCTTGATCAGAGCTAATCTCAATGATGCTATCGCCTTCAGTTTTGAATGTTAAGGGTTGATCTGGAAATGTTTTTAAAGTATCTAAAAGTAATCTTGCGGATATAGCAATGGATCCTGTTGAATCAGATTCTATGGCTACAACAGCAGTCATCGTTGTTTCTAGGTCTGATGCAGAAACTTTTAGTTGATTTTCAGAAATTTCAAATAAGAAATTATCTAATATGGGTAGGGTGTTATTACTATTAATAACTCCGCCCAAAACTTGTAATTGTCTTAATAGTTGAGAACTTGATACGATGAATTTCATTTAGGTTTTTTGTTAAGAATGGTTCTTTTACAAAGATATTCGAATTTAGTGATTTTGAAAATTTTGTTATCAACATTTTAGCTGTATTGTTGATAGTTTTTTTGCTTAAAAATATAGACCAGATCACTACATTTTTAAACTGATTAAAAAAATGATTGGTTATTTTATGAGAAAATTTAAAATATTACATTTGTTACTATCCAAACCACCTTATGTAATGAAAAAAATAGTAACAATTCTTTCATTTTTACTAGTCACTATTTCTGTTTTTTCTCAAAAACCTGAAAAATTATCGTCAAATCAAATTTTCGAAAAAATTCAAAAATTAAATTTTTTAGGAACAGCTTTGTATGTAGCAGCTCATCCCGATGATGAAAATACACGCTTAATTTCCTATTTGTCTAATCATGTTAAAGCAAGAACAGGTTATTTGTCATTAACTCGAGGTGACGGTGGGCAAAACTTAATAGGGTCAGAAATTAGAGAATTATTAGGGGTAATTAGAACCCAAGAACTTTTGGCTGCTCGAAGCGTAGACGGTGGTGAACAATTATTTTCAAGAGCTAATGATTTTGGCTATTCTAAACATCCTGACGAAACATTAAAGATATGGGATGAAGAAAAAGTTTTAAGTGACGTAGTTTGGGCCATTAGAACCTTTAAGCCCGATGTTATCATTAATAGATTTGATCACAGAACTCCAGGGACAACTCATGGACATCACACTTCATCTGCAATGTTAAGTGTTGAAGCTTTTGATTTAGTAAATGATCCATCAAAGTTTTCAAATCAACTAAAATATACCGAAACATGGCAGCCTAAGCGGTTGTTTTTTAATACATCGTCTTGGTTCTATAAGTCTGAAGATGAATTTAAAAAAGCTACAGAGGGAAAGTTAACCTCTGTTGATGTAGGAGTTTTCTATCCTTTAAAAGGTTTATCTAATAATGAAGTAGCTTCTTTGGCTAGTAGTCAACATTTATGTCAAGGATTTGGAAGATTAACAACTAGAGGTAGCCAAAATGAATACATAGAATTTTTAAGAGGGGATAAACCAAAAGATACTAATGATATTTTTTCAGGCATAAATACCACATGGAATAGAGTAAAAAATGGAGGAGATATTGGTTTAATTTTATATGATATTGAAAAGAATTTTGACTTTGAGAATCCTGCAAAACATCTAAAAGACCTAATACTTGCTTACAAAAAAATTCAATCTTTGGAGGATAAATATTGGAGAGATATCAAAGAAAAACAAATCATTCAGATTATTGAAGCATGTGCAGGATTGTATTTAGAAGCTTCGTCAGAAAGTTCAAGTGCAGTCCCCAATGATATGTTAGAGGTAGCTATTGAAGTTTTAAACAGAAATGCAGAAATACCAATTTTTTTAGAATCAATTGGTTATAAAACTGAAAAAACTGAAAATATTAGCTATGATATATTGTTAGAAAATAATATTAAACAACAATTTAAAAAAACCATAAATTTAGAAAAATTAAGTTACTCAGATCCGTATTGGCTCCAAACAGAGGGTTCTTTAGGGATGTATAATGTAAATAAAAGAACTTTAATAGGTAAGCCTGAAACACCCAGAAAAGCAGTTGTGTTTTTTAATTTATTAATAGATACCACTCAACTTACTATTAAAAAAAATATTATACATAGATACTCTAAAAGAGATCAAGGTGAATTGTATGATCCGTTTGAAATAGTACCCTTGGTAACTACAAAACTGAATGATAAGGTATTACTTTTTTCAGACGCTAATGAACAGACAGTCAATGTAGGTGTGCGTTCAGGAGCTAATAACATCAAAGGGAAGTTATTCCTAGACGTTCCTGAGGAATGGAAAGTTACCCCAACCTTTATTGAAATAGAAATAAAACAAAAAGGAGACACTCAAACATACCCATTTAAAATAACTCCAACTATTAATGACTCTGAAGGAGTTATAAAGGCAAGTGTTTTAGTAGATGGTAAAAAGTTTGATAAAGAACTAATTGAAATTAAATATGACCATATTCCTAAACAAACAGTACTAAAAAAATCTGAGGCAAAAGCTGTTCGTTTAAATATTAAAAAAGCAGGAAATTTTATTGGTTATATTAAAGGTGCTGGAGATTTAGTTCCTGAAAGTTTAAAACAGATTGGTTATAGTGTAGTTATGATTAATCCGGAAGAGATTACCAACGAGCATTTGAGAAAATTTGATGCAATTGTATTAGGAATTAGAGCATACAATACTATACCTATTTTAAAATACAAACAAAAATTTTTACTCGAGTATGTAAAAAATGGTGGAAATATGGTTGTACAATACAATACAAGTAGGAGCGTGGATGTAGCTGCACCTTTTAAATTAAACCTTTCTAGAGACAGAGTTACAGATGAAAATGCTAAAGTAGAGATTCTAGAAAAAAATCATGCTGTTATGAATTTTCCAAATAAGATATCTGAACAAGACTTTAATGGTTGGGTTCAAGAAAGAGGTTTGTATTTTCCAAACTCTTGGAGTTCTGAATATATTCCAATTTTATCAATGAATGATTGGGGAGAAAAACCTAAAAAAGGAAGCTTACTGATTGCTAAATATGGAAAAGGGAACTACATATATACTGGATTAAGTTTTTTCAGAGAATTACCCGCAGGAGTCTCGGGAGCTTATAAATTATTTGCAAATATTTTATCTATTGGGCAAACCAATATTCAGCAACAAAATCAATTAGAAAAATAATTATAAAAAATATGAAACAACATTGGAAAAAAATTTACTCAATTGTTCTAATTGTTAATGTTATTTACATTATTGTTTTTTACTTAATAACAAAATCTTTTGCTAGTTAGTTATGGGAGTTTCAAGTTTACATCTATTAGATTGGTTAGTTTTACTCTCAACTTTACTATTCATAGTTCTTTATGGAGTCTATAAGACCCGAAAGATGAATAATGGCGTGGAGGATTATATCAAAGGAGGAAAAGATACTAAATGGTGGACCATAGGGTTGTCTGTAATGGCTACTCAAGCTAGTGCCATTACTTTTTTATCGACTCCAGGTCAGGCTTTCCATGATGGAATGGGCTTTGTTCAGTTCTATTTTGGTCTTCCGATAGCAATGGTTATTATATGCCTTGTTTTTATTCCAATTTATTACAAATTAAATGTGTATACAGCCTATGAATACCTGGAGACCCGGTTTGATTTAAAAACAAGATCGCTTACCGCTTTTTTGTTTTTAATTCAACGTGGATTAGCTGCAGGAATTACCATTTATGCCCCTGCAATTATTTTATCTTATGTTCTTGGTTGGGATTTAATTGCTCTAAATATTATCATAGGTTTATTGGTCATTTTTTATACAGTTTCTGGAGGAACAAAGGCTGTGAATGTCACACAAAAACAGCAAATGATTATTATATTTTTAGGGATGGTTACTGCTTTTACTTTAATTATGTACTATATGCCAGATGGAATAACATTTTCAAAAGCACTAGATATAGCAGGAGCAAGTGATAAAATGAAAGTATTAGACTTTTCATTTGACTTAGATAAGAAATATACCATTTGGACAGGATTTTTAGGGGGTACATTTTTGATGCTATCTTATTTTGGAACAGACCAAAGTCAGGTACAAAGATATCTATCAGGAAAGTCTCTCAGGGAAAGCCAGTTAGGTTTGTTGTTTAATGGATTGTTAAAAGTTCCTATGCAGTTTTTTATATTGCTTACAGGAGTTATGGTATTTGTATTTTATCAATTTAATGCATCTCCACTAAATTTTAACCCTAAAGCAAATGAGGCAGTTATTAGTTCTAAATATTACGAAGAATTTAAAGCATTAGAAAAACAACATACTGATATAGAAACTCAAAAGAAAACACTTCTTTTAGACGGGATACAAGATTCTGAGAGAGCCATTATCATAGCACTTAACGAACAGGATAAAATTTTAAAGAATCAAGCAAAAACTATCATTAAAAAAGTAGATAAAGCTTCAGATGAGAAAATTGAAGAAAATGATAAAGATTATGTATTTATTCATTTTATAGTAAATAATCTCCCCAAAGGTATTATTGGATTGTTATTGGCAGTTATTTTAGCTGCTGCTATGTCATCTACAGCTTCAGAGTTAAATTCTTTAGCCTCTACTACAACTATTGATGTGTACAAAAGAAATTTAGCTATCGGAAGAGATGAGTCTCATTATGTAAAAGCTTCAAAATGGCTAACTTTAGCTTGGGGTATTTTAGCAATTATAATTGCCTGTATTGCAGACTTATTTGATAATTTAATTCAATTGGTTAATATTATTGGATCTCTTTTTTATGGAAATGTTTTGGGTATCTTTTTACTAGCATTCTTTTTCAAAAGAGTTCAGGGGAATGCTGTTTTTATTGCTGCAATTATTACTGAGATCATTATTTTATTGATTTATTATTTTGGAATTTATCAACCTGAAGAACTTGGTTTAGCTCCTGTGATCAGTTATCTATGGCTTAATTTTGTTGGATGTATATTGGTTATTTATATTGCTTTAATGCATAGTTTTACACAAAATCAATTGAAGATTAAAATAACCTTAATGTTAATATCTATTGCTTTTATAAAAACAACTTATGATGCTGTTTACTTAGGTTTAACTCTTTATCATGTATTAGTTTTAATGTTTTTATTTTTATTGACAGGGATACTGAGTATTGAAAAAAAACCATCCATACTATAAATTGAGAAGAGTTAAAGTATTAATTAATAAAGATGAGCAAACTAGAAACTAAAATCATTCGTTGGGGAATATTAGGATTAGGTCATATAGCCCAAAAATTTGCTCAAGATATAGCTTCTGTTCATGGAGCTAAGTTATATTCAGTTGCTTCAAGAAGCCCTCAAAAGGCCTCTTCCTTTGCAAATCAATTTCTTGTTCCTGTTAGTTATGGTTCTTATGAGTTACTTGTTAAAGATCCCTTAGTAGATGCTATTTACATCGCAACGCCCCATAGTTTCCATAAAGAGCATGCTATTCTTTGTTTGCAGCATAAAAAGGCTGTTTTATGTGAAAAACCCTTTGCAATGAATTTGGAGGAGGTTGAGGAAATGATTAGTGTGTCGAAAAGAGAGAATACTTTAATCATGGAGGCACTTTGGACAACTTTTTTACCACATTATCAATACCTAATAAACTTTTTAAAAAATAAGACTTTTGGTAAAGTACTTTGTTTAGAGGCTGATTTTGGGTTTAAATCTACACATGGTTTAGATAGTAGAGTGTTAAAAAAGGAATTAGGAGGAGGGAGTTTATTAGATATTGGGATTTACCCTGTGTTTCTTGCCTTATCCACATTAGGAATTCCTAAATCTATAGAAGCTGATGCAACTTTTTTCACTAATGGCGCAGATTCATCTTGTGAAATGATTTTTAATTATGATAATTCCAAAGCAATTTTGAAAAGTACCTTTTTGAAGAAAACACCTACTGAAGCTATTTTTACTTGCGAGCACGGAGTCATTAAAATTAACACTATGTTTCACCAACCAACAACAATTACTTTACTACAAAATGGAATTGAAGAACATGTAGATTTTTCTGCTAAAACTTTTGGCTACAATTTTGAAATTGAACATTTTAATCAATTGCTTAGAGATCATAAAAAAGAAAGTGATCTTATGAGTTTTTCTTTTTCAAAGGATTTAATAGCAACATTAGACCTCATTAGAAAAAAAATTAATTTAAACTACTAATCTTCCTTTATAATGATCACCATTAGAAAAGCAACTATTGAAGACTTACCAGTTCTCTTAGAATTTGAGCAAGGAGTTTTAAATGCCGAAAGGCCAATGGATAAAACCCTAAAGGCATCCAAAACCTATTATTATGATATTCCAAACCTTATTAGTGATTCCATGGTAGAACTTGTTATTGCTGAAATTAATGGCATCATTGCTGGATGTGGATATGCACGAATAAAGAAAGCCAGAGATTGTTTTCAATTTAATCAGTTTTCCTATTTAGGTTTTATGTTCACAAAAGAAGATTATAGGGGTAAAGGTGTTAATCATTCAATTATGAATTATTTATACAATTGGTCTTTATCAAAAGGTATTTATGAAGTTAGGTTAGAGGTATATCCAACAAATATTGCTGCAATTAAATCCTATGAGAAATCAGGAATGACTTGTTCCATGCAAACAATGCGTATAGATCTAAGAAGTAAAAATTTAAAAGACAGCGATTAGCTGCCTTTTAAATTTTATTATATGTAGAATAACACTATTCGGTTTTCCATTCAGCAAGTGATTGCGTATTCATTTTTACATAAGCTTCATTTCCAGCTGCTTTTGAAAGTTCTAGAGATTTTTCAGCAACTGCTATCGCCTTTTCTGTTTCACCCATTTTTGCATAAATTAAAGACTGTTGTCTCAATTGCCAAAATGCAGGCTTTTCAGTCAAAGACATTGCTTTTTCCATCCATTCATTTGCTTTTTTGATGTCTAAGTCTTGTTGTCTATAATAGATAGCGGCATTATAATAATCTCCAGCTTCAGGGCTTGCAGCCATAACTGCATCTATAGTTTCAGAAACCAATTTATCTGTTGGAACTTCAAGCTTTATACCAACATATGTTTTTTCCCAAAGAATCCCTAATGTTGCTGAAGTACCAGAAACATCGTCAAAAGTAATGGTAAATGTCTCAACATTCATTGGCATTGAGTATACTTCTACACTAGTCTTTGCAACAACCTTGGTATCGTCCCAATCTCTAGGAACTCCGCTATTATCAGACTCAGAATAAAACATGACTTCCCAAGAATTTTCGTTTGGAACAGTATACAGCCCATAAGAACCTGCTTTTAGTGTTTGGCCGTCAATAGAAACATCAGAACTAAAGGTAACTTTGGTATTAGAATTAGCACCCGTTCTCCATGTTTTACCAAAAGGAACTAGATCTCCAAAAATAGCTCTTCCTTTTACACCTGGTCTAGAATATTCTACTGATATATCTGTTAGACCAACTCGTTGCTCTACTGTTGCTTTTGGGCTAGGTTGAGGCGTGGTAATTTTTAATTTAGTTATCGGTTTTTTTTCTACTTCAACAGAAGAAGGTGCATTGTCACAACTAGTTAAAGAGATAAATAAGACTAAAGCAATTAAGCTTGTAATTTTAAAAATATTTTTTTTCATAATTATTAAAGGTTTAAGGGTGTGAAAATACAATTATTTTAAGTTGTTAAATGCATAACTTATTTTTCTTTTCCAGGTTTATAGATTTTTTTTGCGCGCTTTAAAACATCCTCTCTGTAATAAGCTACGTCTTTAAATTTTGCTTTTATATAAGGTATAGCTTGGTCATCAAAATGAGGTGAATTAGGATCTCCACTTTGACCTCCTGCTAAAATTGTTTTGGCAGTTACTTTATCTCCAAATTCAACAACGGCAACAAAACTATTCCCAGAGGTTCCGTATTGGCGCTTGGTGTTTTTCCCAAATTGTGTACCAAATGATGCCAAAGCACCCCATTTACCCGATGCCATACCTACAGGTAAACTTTTTTTAGTATCATCAAAATTTTGAAAAATCTCCCCATCATTTCTCTGATATCTATTAAATTCTCCCCAAGGAGTTTTCCAAGAGCCAAAATCTTCTGTTAGTTTTTGTAAGCTTTTTTCAAAAATTGCCATACGTTCCTTTGGAGACGATTCTTCACTCATATATTTAAAACGAGCAAGTCTTGAGGTTCTTTTTCCATAGGACATGGTTGGAATTTTACCTGATTCATAGTATGAATTAATATAAAATTGTGCTAAGGTCATTTCAATGGAGTTAATAGCTACTTTAAAGTCCCATTTTTTCAACATCTTTAAAGCATCTTTGACATTTTTAGATTGTGAGGGTGTTTTCTTTGCCGCTTCAATTAAACCTGATATAAGTTTTTCTGCTCCCGGTAAATAGGGATCATATGCTAGTTTAATTAAAGATTTTAAAGTTAGATCTTCTGCTTTTTTTAATAGAGGAATTGCATGTATACCTCTAAAGTTTTCTGGAAATGAAGACATGTATTTAGGGTAATCCTCTTTTTTCGGACTGTATTCTGCTGCTGAGCTAAATGGTGTAGAGTTACAGTTTTGTATCCAATGTGTTGGAGGGTTTTTCACAAAAATATTTTCCTCTAACTTATGTAATCCATTCCAATCTGTAGCTGGATTACTTCCATCTACTGGTTTTGTATAATCAAATTTTTCATCTCTCACAGGAATGAAATTTCCGTGATAGTAGGCAATGGTTCCGTCTGCATCTGCATAAACAGTATTGTTTGAAGAATTTGTTCTGATATCCATCATTTCATGAAATTCATTATGATTTGATTTTTTTGTTCTAGTAAATGATTGTTTCAATGCTTTAATAGGGCTCCACATTAGCGCAGTTGATATCCAATGCTCGTCTTCTGAATGAGTAATTGGTCCATGATGTGTTCTGAATAAAGTAAAGTCTTTTGAAGAGGTTCCTGTATTTGTAGCATATTTTAATGAGACTTGAATAGAATCAACAGGAAGCATTTTTTCTCCATATGTATAGTGTGTTTTATCATTGGTTTTTACAACAGTTTCTTTGAATTCATCAATGATGTCTGTTCCTGTAGAGGTATGCATCCATCCAGTTTTTTCATTAAATCCTTGATATATAAAAAATTGACCCCAGGTTGTAGCTCCATATGCATTTAAACCCTCCTCGCTAACAACATGAGATTCTCCTCTAAAGAAAAAAGAGGTATGAGGGTTTATTAATAACATGGCATTTCCTGAAGCTGTTTTTTCTCCACCTATTGCAAAACCATTAGAGCCCCTTGGTTCGTCATCTTTCAAGCGAATTAATCCATCAGAAATTGCTAATTTTTTTGAATTTGTTTGAGGTCCATAAAAATCTCTTATTTTCTCTGTAGAGACCCTTTCAATATCTCCTCCAATTGACCCTTCGCTAAAATACATGGGCATCCACGGTTCAAAATGAGTAATTAACTTAGGAGTTACTTCTGGATGATTTTTTAAATAAAAGTTAATACCATCTGCAAATGCAATACAAAGTTCTTGAAGCCACTTAGGACTATTCTCATAATTTAAAATTGCTTCTTCTTGGGTCATATAGAGATTGGCTCTTACATCACTATACAAGGCTTTTTCTCCCTCAACTTCAGCCAATCGACCAATTGCCCAGATGTAATTTCGTTCTACACGATTAAAATCATCTTCACATTGTGCGTATAACATTCCAAAAACCGCATCGGCATCTGTTTTTCCGTAAATGTGAGGAATACCAAAGTCATCTCTTATAATTTCTGTATTTTCAGCTCTATGATTCCATCTTTCTTCCTCATTTAGAGCGCTTATGTTCGTTTTTGAGGTTGAACAACTAATGATTAAAAAGCTAGTGACTAAAAATATAAATTTTTTCATAAGATGAGGATTAAAAAAAATGAATTAGCAAGATAAAACTTAATCAAAAGGTAACCTAAACAAATGTATCTTTGCCTTATAGTTTTCAATATTAGAAAAAAAGAGTGTAAATGAAAAATTATATATCTGAATTTATAGGCACATTTGCCATGATTTTTTGTGGAACTGGCGCCATGACTATTAATGAGATTACAGGTGGGGATGTAACCCATGTAGGAATTGGAATTACTTGGGGTTTAATTGTAATGGCTATGATTTATGCTTTTGGAGAAATATCAGGAGCTCATTTTAATCCGGCAGTATCCATTGCATTTGCCTATGCTAAAAAGTTTTCTTGGAAAGAAGTCCCCAAGTATATATTTTTTCAAGTAGCAGGTGCTTTTGCAGCAAGTTTAGTATTGATGTGGTTATTTCCCAAAAGTGAACTTCTAGGAGCAACCATTCCTACTGTAGATGTATGGCGAGCTTTTGTATTAGAATTAATTCTCACATTTTTTCTAATGGTTGTTATTATTAACGTTTCCACAGGAAGTAAAGAGGCAGGAATGATGGCTGGTATAGCTATTGGGTCTGTTGTTCTATTGGAAGCCCTTTTTGCCGGCCCCATTACTAATGCATCAATGAATCCTGCACGTTCACTAGCTCCAAATATTGTTTCTGGAAATATTAAAGGACTTTGGTTGTATATTTTAGCTCCAATTATAGGAGCATTACTAGCTGTAGTGAGTTGCAAATTTGTAAAGCATGAAAATTGTTGCGATGAAGAATGTTAGCATACTTGGATGTGGTTGGTTAGGGAAACCTATGGCAGTTTCTTTAATGAATGATGGTTTTTTAGTAAAAGGATCTACAACATCTGAAATAAAAATTCATGAATTAGAGGCCTTAAATATTGAATCTTATTTGATAGATATTACTGAATTTGAAGAATTTGATTTATTCTTAGCATCAGATATTCTTTTGATAGCCATAACCTCAAAAGACATAGATGCATATGAGCGACTCATTGAACAAATTGAAATGTCATCGATTCAAAAAGTTATCTTTATTAGCTCTACCTCAGTATATCCTGTATCAAACTCTCTAGTTACCGAAGAGACCACAACAATGAATACACCCCTTTCAGCCATTGAAAATCTTTTTAGGGACACTACTTTTATTGAAACAACAATTATTCGTTTTGCTGGCTTATTTGGCCCAGGTAGACATCCAGGAAGTTGGTTTAAAAATGGCAAAACAATACCACAACCAAACGGTTTTGTAAACATGATACATCTAGAAGATTGTATTGAAATTATTCACGAAATACTTGATCAAGATTGTTGGGGTACAACATTTAATGCGTGTTCTAATGATCATCCTAGCAGAAGAGATTTCTATACAAATGCGAGAAAAAGTCTAAATTTTGAGAATCCGATATTTGAAGAAAATTCACAGTTGAAATATAAAATAATAAGCTCAAAAAAGTTGCAGGAAGATTTGAGTTATCAATTTATACATGATAATTTGTTGGATATTTAAGAATACTTTCTTTTTCTTAAATAATGAAATATAAATCCAAAAGTAGTTAAAATCAAAAGCGGCAATGCTATATTAATAAATTGCCAATACGTTTTTTCTTGGTAAGCTCTTTTCTTGTCCAACAAATTAATTTGGATATTTTTATTTCTCAATTCAATTAAACCGTTATCATCTAACAAGTAATCTACTGCATTTAATAAAAATTCTTTGTTTCCAAATTGTTCATCTGTCCATTTATCTCTAGCTAAGTCAAAAGGTTTTCCTTTTTGTAGTTGATTTCTTCCAATATCTCCATCAGAAATAACTATCATTTTATTATAGAGACTCTTTTTTCTAAAATTATCTACATTAAAGGGTTTAACCCTGTTGGTATACATTGAGTTAAATAAACCTTCTGTCAGAAGTCCAGTAATCTGAAAACCAGTTGAATACTCTTCCTCTTCAGGTTCGTTAGCTATACTGTTGAGTTCTATAATAGTAGGAGTTCCTACTTTTTTTGTTAACATTGAACTCATTAGTAAAGGAGTCTTTTTCAGATTGTTTTGTAGCGTATCTATTTGATTTGCAAATCGTAATCTAACAGGGGGAATATTCTTTGATATGGCATGATTCGGATTTCCTAACACCAAAGGGTGGTAAAACCAGTTTAAATTTTGAAATTGTGGTTTATTTCCAACGTTTCCTGTAGCCAAAGGGATTTTTGCAGCATATAAATCTTGGAGTAAAGTAGCATTCACTCTTAATCCATAAGCAAAGAAAAAATCAGTTAAATTTAGATCTCTGGGATATGCTAACATACTACCATTAGTATACAAGCTATCTGTGTCTGCCTGAACGTTTTCTATCATCCACAGCGTTTTCCCCCCATTTATAATATATTGATCTAAGACTAACTTTTCCTTTTCTGTAAATGCTTGGGTTGGTTTTGCTATGATGGCAAGGTCAAATTTCTGAAGATCAACTAACGTTTTTTTTGGGTTTGTGGTTACAGAATCTAAGGTGAATTTTGCTAATCGATATTTTTTTCTCACCTCACTTAAAAAGGAATAAACTTGTATATCAGATAATTCACCATTTCCTGAAAGAATAGCTATTTTTTTTTCTTTTTCTTCTTGAAGTTTATAGATGGCATTACTAAAAGAAAATTCTAAATTTTCAATTGCTTTTTCTAACTGATCTTCTTGAGATTGTGATGTGCCATTTGGTAAAAGAGAAACCTTACTTGTTTTATTTTTATATAAAATTTCTGCCCAAGGAAAAATAATGGCATTAGATAATTTACCATCCTCTTTTACAGTCAGTTGGCTTGGAATCATTCCTGCTTTTATTAATTTTTCTCTTTGATTGTCTGGACGTATAAACTGAATTTTTATTTGTGAGTTTTTAGCGCTTAATTCCTCCAAAAACTGTCTAGTTTCGATTTGTAAGCGTTTAAATTCTGAAGGAAAATCACCCTCTAAATATACTTTGATAAGGAGTTGTTTGTCAATCTTGTTAATAAGGCCTTCTGTAACTTTAGCTATGGTATACCTGTTGTCTTTGGTTAAATCTATTCTGTTATAAAAACCTTGACTCACAAGATTCACCACTATTATTATAATAAATAGAAATATACTATGTTTTAACTTTTTACTCATTCGTCAATTTTTGTTTGGTGATGAATAAAAAGAAAACAATAATACTGAAGAAATATAATATATCTCTGGTATCTAGTACACCTCTGCTAATGCTCTTAAAATGTTCGTTCATTCCAAACAATTTTACAGCATACGATAAGCTTCCAAATAAATTAGCAACGGCATCAAAACCAAAGTAGAAAAAGAAGATTATTAAAGCTCCAGTTAAGAAAGCAGCAATTTGATTTTTTGTGATGGAGGAGCTGAAAATTCCTATAGAAGCGAACGAACTGGCTAATAGAAACAATCCAGTATAGGATCCAATAGTGCTTCCATAATCAATATTTCCGATTGGGTTTCCTAATTGATTGATAGAGTATACATAAGTAAAGGTAGGAATGATAGCAATCATTATTAATAGTACAACTGCGAAAAATTTACCCAAGACAATTTGAAAATTTGTAATAGGTTTAGTTTTTAAAATTTCTATGGTTCCTGTCTGGAATTCATCTGAAAATGTTTTCATGGTAATTGCAGGCACTAAAAATAATAATAACCATGGCGTGAAATAGAAAAAACTAGTTAGGTCTGCAAAACCAGCATTTAAAACATTCAATTCGTCATTAAAAACCCATAAAAATAATCCATTAACCAACAAGAAAACTCCAATAACCAAATAGGCAATTGAAGAGGCAAAAAATGAATTGAATTCTTTTTTTAATATGGCTAACATTGTTTTGCTGTTTATTTTTTTTAGTTTGAATATTCTATTATTCTAAAACCTTTTTCTCATCTATTATCAAAATTAGATAGGAAAGTTACCAAGGGTTTTTTCATAAAAACTCAATTTCATATAGCTCACCAACATATCTTTATGTAAACTCTATCGTTATGGTATCTCTATACTCCAACCCTAGGAGTGTAGTTGCTCCTCCAACTGTTTTTAAATTACTTCTGTAAATGGCAATTTCTAAATAACCAGCTGAATTAAATAAAGCCAATTTATTTCCGTCAAATTGAAGAGAGTCTGATGAGCTTTCACCAAGTATTTCATTGTATTTTTTTACTATTTTTGTAAAAGTGTACTTGGCTGCTGAGATTTTAAAATTTCTTCCTTTTCCAACATCAGTAAAAAGTTTCTTATTGATATTACTAATGATATTACCATAATTATCAATGTAGATGACACCTCCTGAAATTGTTTTTTGATCTTGGCTTATTTTTGGTTGAATTTCGGTTATCTCCTTGTAATTTGAGGTTTCTTTTCCAATTACAGTTAGATTTCCACCTCTAGATATAAAACAAGCCACTTGAACAAAAACATCCAATACAGGGAAACTGCTTTCTATTCTGTCATGAATATTAATTTCAACAACTTTTGTTGGTTTAATGTCTTTGGTAATCATACAAATTAATCCATTATCTGGACAAACGAAATAATGATTATCTATAGCTAAAGCTATGTGTTTGTTAGTGTCACTTAATTCAGAGTCAACCCCAATTATATGAATCGTTCCTTCAGGAAAACTTTTATATGAGTTTTTTAAAATATAAGCAGTTTCAGTAATATTAAATGGAGAAATATGATGAGTGATATCAACAATTTTTGCGTCAGGTAATTCTGAGTATATGGCTCCTTTGACAGCACCTACAAAGTGGTCTTTTGTTCCAAAATCAGTAGTTAATGTAATTATAGACATTAAAATTAGCTGTTAATTAAATGTGTAAAAGTTGCTTAAAAATTTCACACAAAGCTAAACATTTCTGAAAATTTATTCACTATTTTTAAGTTGTATTATTTAATAATAACCAATAAACTAAAAACATTTGAACGAACGGATCATTGAGCTTACTGAAATTAACCCCAAAGACTTCTTTGGAGCACATAATAGCACTATAGAACAATTAAAAAGATATTTTCCAAAAATTAAAATAGTTGCTCGAGGATCAAAACTTAAGATTTACGGAGAGTCTGATCTTCTCAACGAATTTGAAAAGCGCCTTGGTATGCTTATTAAATATTTTAATCGATACAACAAACTAGATGAGAACAGTATTGAAAGAATTTTAACATCTACAGGAAAAGAAGAAAAGTCTGGCGGAGCAAAAGCAAAAGATATTTTAGTCCATGGTGTTAACGGTAAGCATATAAAAGCTCAGACAGAAAATCAAAGGAAAATGGTTTCTATGATGCAGAAAAACGATATGTTGTTTGCTGTAGGACCAGCAGGAACTGGAAAAACGTATACTGCTGTAGCTTTGGCTGTTAAAGCCTTAAAGGAAAAAGAAGTCAGAAGAATTATTTTAACCAGACCAGCGGTAGAGTCAGGTGAAAATTTAGGATTTCTTCCTGGAGATTTAAAAGAAAAATTAGATCCCTATATGCAACCACTTTATGATGCATTAAGAGATATGATACCTCACGAAAAACTAGAATCATATTTAGAAAAAGGTGTAATTCAAATTGCTCCACTTGCTTTTATGCGAGGAAGAACCTTAGATAACGCCTTTGTAATTTTAGATGAAGCTCAAAATACCACTCATAACCAAATGAAAATGTTTTTAACTAGAATGGGTAAACATGCGAAGTTTGTGATAAATGGGGATCCAGGCCAGATAGACCTTCCCAGAAAACAAATTTCTGGATTAAAAGAATCATTACTAGCACTAAAAGATATAGAAGGAATCGCTCAAATATATTTAGATGATAAAGATGTAATACGTCACCGATTAGTAAAAAGTATTATTAGTGCTTATAAAGGTATCGAAACAGATTAAATTTAATACTCTTTGATTACTTTTGCATTTTCCAATTATTTAATAATTTTATGAACACCATAAACGAAACTAATTTTCAATTCCCCAAACAAAAAGATGTCTACAAGGGCAAAGTAAGAGAGGTTTACAATATTGATGAACAATTACTTGTTATGATCGCCTCAGACAGATTATCAGCTTTTGATGTAATCATGCCCAGACAAATTCCTTTTAAGGGGCAAATACTAAATCAGATTGCCACTAAAATGATGAAGGAAACAGAAGATTTAGTTCCCAATTGGTTAATTGCTAATCCAGATGAAAATGTAGCTGTTGGTCATTTATGTTCACCTTTTAAAGTAGAAATGGTTATAAGAGGGTACCTAGCAGGACATGCAGCTAGAGAATATAAACTTGGAAAAAGAATTTTATGCGGTGTTCCTATGCAAGAGGGAATTAAAGAAAATGGTAAACTTCCAGAACCAATTATCACTCCATCTACAAAAGCTGAAAATGGCGATCATGATGAAGATATTTCAAGAGAAGATATTTTAGCAAATGGTATAGTATCCGAAAAAGAGTATTTAGTCTTGGAAGATTATACAAGAAAATTATTTCAAAGAGGAACTGAAATTGCTGCAAAACGTGGTTTAATATTAGTGGACACAAAATATGAATTTGGAAAAACAGAAAAAGGTGAAATAGTTCTTATTGACGAAATTCATACGCCAGATTCCTCACGATACTTTTATCAAGAGGGTTATGATGAAAGACAAGCTAAAGGTGAAAATCAAAAACAGTTGTCAAAAGAATTTGTTCGTCAGTGGTTAATTGAAAACGGTTTTCAAGGTAAAGAAGGTGACCTAATTCCTACAATGTCGGATCAGAAAATCTTAGAAATTTCTGAGCGTTATATTGAATTATATGAACAAATTACAGGAGATGTTTTTATAAAGGCGAATACATCAAAGGTTTTAGAAAGAATAGAGAGAAATACAACTTCCTTTTTAAATGGTTTTTTAAAATAGTTACTTAATGAAACCAGTAACCATAAAAAAAATTAAAGACGAATTAAACTACAAGTCTTCGCAAGAATTGATTGAATTGTGTCTTTTATTATCTAAATTTAAAAAAGAAAATAAAGAATTACTCACGTACTTATTATTTGATAAAGATGACGAGGAAACGTATATCAGTAAGGTGAAAGAATACATTACTTTATTATTTGATGAAATTAATACTAAAAGTTTTTTTTACATCAGAAAAAGTGTGCGCAAGATACTTAAGCTTACGAAAAAGCACATACGCTACTCAAAAATAAAGGAAACAGAAGTAGAGTTGTTACTTCACTTTTGCAAAGAACTTAAAAATGTATCACCCTCAATATCTAAAAGCCCTCGTTTATTAAATGTTTATAACAGGCAGATAATTTTAATAAAGAAAGCGATAGCTACCCTTCATGAAGACTTACAATATGATTATCAATTAGAATTTGACCATTTACTAGATGAATAAAAAAGAGCGTCCAATTCTAAAAAACCTAATAAAAGAGGGGACTAGTGAACTTGAATATTTTCAAAATATCACAATTCGTCCAATCATAAAAATGCAACACGATTTGTTAATTCTTTCATTAAGTAACTACTTAAAAAAAAGGAAAATTATTATTGAAGGCTTATCAGAAAATCAAATAAAAGATAAAATAAATGCTATCATTAATAAAGACATATCGTACAGGAATATTTGTTTAGGCTTTATTATTGGTCATTTTTCTTCTAAGGAATATATATATTATTTAAATCACTCTTCAGAAATTCACAAAAGGATTATTAAGATTATTCAAAAAAGATTTTTGGACAGTTTGAATGAGGTTCTAAATTAAAAGATTTTTAGAAGAATACGAATGCTCACAAAAGCAATTAAAATTGCTGTTCCCTTTTTTATTTGAATCGGTGTTAAAAATTGTTGGCTAATTCTATTTCCTAAGAAACTACCTGCCAAAACCACCATAATTAGCATTATAGCAAGATCCCATTCCACAGATACATCTGAGTTGAATGAATAGCCTAAAATTCCACTAATAGAATTTAACAATATAAATAAACTGGCAGTTGCTGCTATTCTTTTTGGAGTATCCCATTGTCTTAGGTGTAGTAATGGAGCTAAAAAAATTCCTCCACCTATTCCTATCATACCCGAGATAAAACCAATTACACCAGCATAACTACTATTTTTTGATAGATTAATATGGCTTGTATTAATACGTTTTGAGACAATTTTTTTATTAAACCACATCACAAGAGATGCCATTAATAGCGTAAAGCCTAATAAGATGAAAAATATATTTTTGTTTACCTCAATAAATCCACCAATAAAAGCTAGGGGAATACTAAAAGACAGTATAGGAATAACCTTTTTCCAGTCATAGAGTTGTTGTTTTTGAAAATGAAAGACATTTAAACTAACTACAGCTATATTACACAGTAATGAAATGAACCTAATTTGTGTAAAAACAATCCCGGTAAGCGCTAAAATTGCTAAATAACTCGATCCACCACCAAATCCAACAGAAGAATACAGAACAGCAACAACAAAAAACAATAAAAATATAGGCCAATACATTGAAAGAAGATTGGTGATGATTTCTATATCCATAAGGCTAATATAGTTTTATCTACTATGAAACATCATAATTATTTCATTTTTTAGATTTAGACCTCCTAATAATGACAAATAAAATTAAGGTTGCTATTTTTTTGTTAATATGCTACTTAATACTTGTTTTGCATACCCTTTGTCAATTATTTTTATAAAATATATTTAGAAGATGAAAAAAAATAAAAAAAAGCAAAAAGTCACTATGGCTAAAGCTTTCAAAACAATTATTTGGCCAAGACGTAATTTGGTGTTTATAGGATTGTTTTTAATATTAATTAATAGATTATCTGGGTTTGTTCTCCCGCTAAAGTCAAAAGATTTATTGGATGATATCTACCCAAATCAAGATATGAATTCCTTATATGACTTATTGTGGATTGTTGGATTTGCCTTGTTAATACAAGCTATTACCTCTTTTTTATTAACCAGAATACTAAGTGTTCAAGCACAATATCTTATCTCAGAATTAAGAGCTCAAGTTCAAAAGAAAGTTTTATCACTGCCAATTAGTTTTTTTGATAATACAAAATCAGGAGCCCTGGTTTCAAGAATTATGAGTGATGTGGAAGGTGTCAGAAATCTCATTGGTACAGGTCTTGTTCAATTAGTTGGAGGCGTAATTACCGCCATTATATCTTTAGTTTTATTAATTCAAATAAATCCTTGGATGACATTATTTGTTTTTTTACCGGTGAGTGTTTTTGGGGTCATAGCTTTAAAAGCATTTAAATACATTCGTCCAATTTTCAGAAATCGTGGAAAAATTAATGCAGAAGTAAAAGGAAGACTCACAGAAACTTTAGCAGGGGTTAGAGTTATAAAAGCTTTTAATGCAGAAAACCAGGAGAATGAAACATTTGAAAAAGGAGTAGATCTGTTGTTTCAGAATGTGAAAAAAAGTTTGACAGCAACTGCAGTTATGACTAGTTCATCAACTTTTTTATTGGGCTTAGCTTCAGTTGGCATCATGGGAATAGGAGGGTATTTTATGATTGAAGGGCAGTTAACTACTGGAGATTTTTTGAAGTTTACATTACTTTTAGGTTTTATGATAGCCCCAATAGTTCAGATGAGTAATATTGGAAGTCAATTAACTGAGGCTTTAGCCGGGTTAGATAGAACAGAGGAGCTTATGAATATGGAGGCAGAAGAAGATGATAAAGAGAGAATTCTAGCATTAAAAAAAGTAGATGGAGATATCGTATTTAATAACGTTTCCTTTTCCTATGAAGAAGGAAAAGAGGTACTACACAATATAAACTTTCATGTACCTCCAGGCTCAGTAACAGCATTGGTAGGCAGCTCAGGTTCTGGTAAATCAACTATTGCAGGTTTGTCTGCTACTTTTTTAAATCCAACCTCTGGTACCATAACCATAGACCAACAAGATATGTCTAAAATCAAACTATCTAGTTATAGAAAACATCTAGGAGTTGTGCTGCAAGATGAGTTCTTATTTGAGGGAACCATAAGGGAAAACATACTTTTCCCGAGACCAAATGCTACAGAAATTGAATTAGATAAAGCAGTTAAAGCAGCTTATGTAGATGAATTTACAAGTAGATTTGAGCATGGTTTAGATACGCTTATAGGAGAACGTGGTGTTAAACTTTCAGGGGGTCAAAGACAACGCTTGGCCATTGCAAGAGCAATTTTGGCAGATCCAAAAATTATTATTTTAGATGAAGCTACTTCAAGTCTAGACACAGAGAGTGAGTCCTTAATTCAGAAAAGTTTAGCACAATTAGTAAAGGACCGAACAACAATAGTTATAGCACATAGGTTAAGCACTATAAAAAAAGCAAATCAGATATTAGTTATAGAAAATGGTGAAATAGTAGAGCGAGGTACCCATAATGAATTAATAAAAGCAAAAGGAAGGTATTTTGATTTGTATACCTATCAAGCAAAGATTTAATTATTATGTATTAATTTAAGCGTTGTTTTTTTTTGATATAATCTTTGATTTTGTTTAAGACAAAAACATAATATTCTTTGTTAGAAGATACAAAGTGAGAATTATGTTTAGAACCCTCTAAAAGCTCTTCAAAAGCAAATGTAGAAACTATTTTTAAAGCCTCAACTTCTTCTTTTTGAAGGGTGAGATTTTCAATATCTTCTTTTAATTCAGAGATAAAAATATTGTGAAACTCATTATCTATAATACCTGAATTGTATGATTTGAAAGATTTTACCACTCCAATTTTTTTTAAATCATTTTCTAGAATTATTAATCCAATTTCTTCTTTAACTTCCCTTATAGCTCCAGTTAATAAGCTTTCACCAGCATTTACATGACCAGCAACACTTACATCCCAAAGTAACGGATAGATTGCTTTAGAGGCTGCACGTTGTTGCAATAAAATTTTTCCTTTACGGGTATAAAACCAGATATGGACTGTGGCATGATATAGACCTTTTTTATGAACTACAGATTTTTGACAAGTTTTTCCTGTTCTATTGCCTTCGATATCTAAAACATCAATCCATTCATCCATAAAAAACTAATTCATTGCATTCTTTACACAGGCTACCAGGGAGTTAAAATCTTCTTTTGTATTATAAATATGACAGGAAAGTCTTATATATTTCCCTCTAAAAGAAATGAAGATTTTTGCTACATTTAATTCTTTTTTTAAAGTATCTATAGACAATTCATCCGGAAGCCTTACACCAAACAAATGATGTGTTCTATCTTTTGGGTTTTCAATATAACATCCCATTTTTTGAAGTTCAATAACAGCATCTCGTGTAATATCTTCACAATAGGCCTGAATAGCACTTGGAGTCCATTTTAAGATTTGTTTCAGAGCTGCTATTTGCATTTTTACATAAATAAAACTAGCATGTTCGCCAGAAGAATATCTATTGGCTAAAGGCTTGTAATTAGATTCATAATTGGTTAAATTAATTAAGTTTTCACTATTTAGCCGATTAGACCAATTTTCTTCAATAGGAACTCCATGATCAAAATACGATCCAAAATACCCATAGCCACACCCATAAGGACCAAATAACCATTTATATCCTGCACAAATTAAAGCATCTGGTTTAATTTCTTTTACAGAAAATGTAAAAGCACCTACAGATTGACTTCCGTCTATAATTAGTAATGAATTGTGTTTGCTTGTTTTTTTTCGTATGGCCTTTAAATTAAATAAGGTTCCGCTAGCCCAATGAATATTTCCCAGACTAACTAGAGCTGTTTTATTGCTAATGGCATTTAAAATTGCTTTATTCCATAGTATGCCCTGGTCAACTTCAGTCTTTGGACGTTTAACTAGTTTAATTTTTGCTTCAAATTTTGCAGCTAATTTTTCCCAAACATAGTAGTTGCTTGGAAATTGTTCTTCAATAAGAAGTATTTCATCATCTTTATGTAATATAATATTATTAGCTACTGTTGCCATTCCATAAGAAGCAGATGGGATGTTGGCAATTCTATTATAATCTTCTACATCAACCAATTCTGCAAATAGTTTTTTGAGCTCTTTTATGGGTTCAAAATAAGTATCTGTTACAATTTTATAGGGATGACTTTTTTCTAAAACAGCAGAAACTCCAGCTTGTTCAACTGCCTTAAAAGATGGTGATTGACTTGCTATGTTTAAATAATTGATATCCTCAGGAATATCAAAAAGTTGTTGCTGATTTTGTAGCATTTTATTTAATTAAAATAAGAAAAGGTTTCTTCACCTTTTATTTTAAGTAAAGATTCATAGATTAATTTAATAACATTTTCTACATCATCTCTGTGAACCATTTCCACGGTTGTATGCATATAACGTAGTGGTAAAGAAATTAGAGCAGAAGCAACACCTCCATTGCTGTAAGCAAAAGCGTCAGTATCAGTTCCTGTTGCTCTAGATAGCGCCGCTCTTTGAAAAGGAATGTTCTTTTCTTCAGCTGTTTCTGTAATTAAATCTCTAAGTTTTTGCTGAACAGCAGGA
>Ga0115008_10000065_pt1 | contig 58291 bp, 49 predicted proteins | sample FraStrMetagenome_FD_87164 | JGI IMG/M metagenome (GOLD analysis project Ga0115008, IMG submission 87164) | Marine eukaryotic phytoplankton communities from Arctic Ocean - Fram Strait ARC3M Metagenome | ecosystem: Environmental > Aquatic > Marine > Oceanic | place: Fram Strait | collected... | reverse complement strand
TGGCGGTGGCGGTGGGTACGGTGGGTGCCGCGGCGGCGACGGCGAATACAATGCGGTATAACTACGATGTGCGAAAGCTTTTTATCAGCACATTTAATGTAATGAATATTACGCCTAAAGAGCGATCCGAACTCATTTCCAAAACGGGGTTGAAGGCCAACTGGCTTAGCATGAATTTGACACGCGACGGCGGTACCTGGCTGGGGAGGGGGAACACCAGTGGCCGCAGAGTTGCGTCTACTGATTTTGAAAATCACCAACAAATAAATATGATTGTTAATTACAAAAAATTTATACATTGGGACAAAACGGCCCCAAGACGTAAGAGAGAACAAACATTCACCTCGGAAGACTGCTGTCAAAGATTAGCTAAAATAGACGAAAAGTTTATATTTTGGATTAATCAGATAAAGAGTGATTTGGATAAGATTATTAAGAGTTTTAATCTATATACGAGCCACGACAATGTCGAAAGAAAAAGGGTAGACCTTTGGAACGCCATCGGGGATGCCGATGTTTTTTTGGGACAAGGGGACGCAAAATTGGAAATTGCACATTATGGCACTGACGACGCGAATGAAGCTGTGAGTAACCAATACGACGGTCAGGGGGGATGGTATGATTCGTGGATTAACATCCAAACAATGCAGTCAACATGCAAAAAAGTTAATGGTTTGGAAAGACACTCCAGTGATGACTACATTAATAAGATTGTATGTTCTTTAATTAATACAAATAGTCAGACGACATGGAAAGAAGCCGAAGCAGCCGGAGCAGCCGGAAAAGGCGAAGACGCCAAAAGATCTAAATCTTTGAGAAAATTATACTGGATGTTAAATTATAGATACCACTTCCTGATTGATAAAAAAACCATCGAAGTAAAAAAAGCAACCGCAGCGGGTAGTAATATTATGTATTTTAACGAATCCTCTAGTAACAGTTCAGAAATGGATAAATTGGATAAATTGGAAGAAACTGGTTTAAAAAACTTGATTGACGAAAAGACTAAATCTTTTCTAAACGAACATACTGTGGACGATTTTAAGAAAGATGGTACTAACATGCCAACTAGAATTATCATGGACGTGTTTAAAAAACCCCTTATTTACGTTTCGTATTTAGAGGAGACATGCATAAAACACCGCGCGAAAACCGCCGAAGGCGGACACAAAAGTTCAGAAAGCAAAAACTTTGCCCTGTATATATATTTCGGGGTAAAAATTTACAATGCGTATTTTAAACAATTCATCGACGCGTCTGGAAGTCACCATTCGCGTGTAAATTGTGGGGGATTAATAGATTATCCATTTAGCAACCCATCTTGCTCTGGATGCGAAATAAACCCTAAGAAGCTGGACTCGTCAGACCAGTATATATGGGACTATGTGCAACACCCAACCATTACATGCGGCGAACAGGATAAATATAAAAAAATGCTAATCGCCAGATTAGAGAGACGCACATACAGTAAAAAACCTCTTCCAAATTTTAGCAGCGACCCTGAAGATTGGAGAAACTTTGCTTCTTGGGGTAATTTATATTTAGCTAAATATATGGATGTTAGAGAACGAGTCGAAATACTGGCGGAATATTTTAAATCCGAGTACCGGTATAACGGAGATTACGATATGAATAAGGCCTTTATAATTCTTTGGAAACTCTATAGATTAAAGAAATGCTGGTTCTTAGTTGAACCTGAAGTCTTCGAAAATGGATATGGTTCAGTGACATATTTGGCAGAACAATCCTGCGTAACGGCTGAAAAAGATCAAGTCATTTATGAAATGATATCGCACAGTTCAAAGTTCGTATATAAAGAGCAAGAGCAAGAGCAAGCTATTGAGAATTTCCTTGAAAGAAATAGTTTTAGGAAGGATGTCCTTACTGACCCTAGCATGAAAACCTTTTCAGTGTGGCTTGGCAAGGTCGATACGCCACTCTCGCAGATGACCATAGAACAACAAATCGAACTCAGGATCCTCATCCCCGAGGAAACTTCAACGACTGTCCCGTCCAAATCCAATCGTGGTACGTCTGGCTCGCCCCTTAAATACCCTTCTGAGATGCAGGGATATATTATGGCGGAAGTTGATTGGAAGGACTATAACTTTAAAGAGGTTCATGATATGGCAGGGTGGTCTATAAAATTTAATAGACTATCCGCTATCTTAAAGAAAAACTTCCCCCTGCACAAGGAAGAGTCCAAGGAACTTTTCGTAGATATGTTAACCAATTTGAATAAGAATAAAATTCCGTTTTTAACTCATGTGGGTCTATTGGCAACCAGTATAGGAGTTGAAGACACCGGAAAACAAGAAATTCATTGGGCGAGACCGACAATGGGATTACAGGCCGCAACCAGCGGCACTGTGGGAATTATGGGAATATTCAGACTCGTTACATGGATAATCGATTTCTGCATCGAGAGCTTATTGTCATGGATTGCGCAGGCAATAGCCTTTATCATGAATGTTAAAAATAGTAATGGCAATTCTGATAACGTGTTCGGGGAATGGAATCATTGGGTTACAGTTAAAGGTTTAGCAGAAATTATGAAACTAGTTATTGCGGGGATTGTCGTTTGGGCGGCGTCTTCAAGTGATGCCTTGCAGGGATATGACTCGACTTGGGTGATGAGTATATTGAATACATTATATGCAGTAATTATACCTTTCAAGCCTAATACGTTCAACCGTACCGAGAGCGCGCTAAGCGCGGGCTTGAAGCTGGGTGCAAACGTTGTAGCGGCCACGCTTACCGTGATCATGGCAAGAACGGTGGCCACTGTGCTGGCTAGTATAGTGGAATGGCTTATTACGAAAGTATCCACGTTTTTAGGACAAATAAAGATTGCGGTTGAGCGTTTTACAAATGCCTATAAAGATGGCAACGGTATGGGGTGGTTGTGGATGATAGTAAATTGGGTTTTTGTACTCGTCCCTCTCGGTGTGGTCTGGTGGACCGGTATGTTTGGTGATATTCATAGGTGGTTCCTCAGTCCCGTTCATGAATCCCTTACGTGGGCAACATCGGGATTGTGGCAGTCGATTTTGTGTACTATTATTGCACTTATCCTAATCGTTGTTTGGAGCTCTTTAGATTCAAAGCTGACGATTATTGTATTTGCATTGATTTGGATTGTATCTGGAATGAGAGCCGCTGAGAGGAGGGACGCGCTCGAAGCAGCAACCGCACCGACACCCACACCGACACCCGCACCGCCTCCCGCACCGACACCCGCACCGACACCCGGGGTCTGCCACAGCGGGGTAGTGCCCTTGGCCAGCGAGGTGGTGACACTCGACGGGTGCGGCGATAATAGAATTTTAGGAATGGATAGAGGTATGGCCTTCAAGGCTATTGGTTTGGCGGCGGGGATTACGCTTCCGGTATTGACAAATTTACTCGTGACGACTTTGGGTAGTCTATTTAATATAATTAATAAGGCCCGCGGCGGTGGTCTCGGTGCCGCTGGGAAAAATGCGCCAATTTTTAATAAGCATTTTACAGAAAGCATAAGCCAGGGTTGGCGCCCCAAGAAATTTCACACAAAAGCGTACTCGGATGCTAAGGAACGGTTGTCCAGTCGCTTTATCATTAAAAGCCCAAACTTGAAAGACACATTTGATTACAGGGTCTTTACCAATATGTATATTGAATCGTTCAATAAACCAGTTGGTTATTTGGATAATTTTACACTACTTAATACCGCTAAATGGGAATATGCACCATCGTGGTCGGACAATATGAATTCGGCGGCAAATGTATTCTATCGTTCGGGTATAAACACCTACGACAATCCCGCGAAGATTACTTACAGTGTCTTTACCGCGAGTGGGGAAAAGGTACAAAGACTTGATTACAACATTAAGGCCCCCGTGGAAATGCGGTCACGTTTAAAATGTATTGATATAACTCCCGCAAACATTATAAAAGCTGTATCTAAAATGCAATCTACATACGACCAGGGTCTTGGTGATAAATTAAAAGCGTATCAAGATAATCGTATTGAATTTTTAGAAAACCACCGGAAGAAGAAATAAATTAAAATATATCATAATATAACATATGTCAATTGATTTTAAAAACTTAATTATAAAAAAACGCACAGTCCCTACAGACACCGTGGTCCGTGCTGAAATAAATCCTGCAACGTCGACACTGAATTTTAATAACATATTAAAATTAGACGTCCCCCAAAAATATATACCACGAACGGCTTTAGTACTAAAACAGCCATATTTAACACAAACCTTTAAAGAAGCTGCTGTCAACAGTGTCTATATATATAGTAAAAACTACGTTAAAATATGTTTTTTCCTAATACTTCAATGCAGGAGTCGGATTATCCAGGTTATAGTATTAATATTGTCCCTTCTATCCCAATGCCTCACGCTTAAATATCTCCTAAGGGATTGCTCGAGACTGAGAGCCTACGAAAACGCAGCCTTAACGAAAAAACTTAATTCGTTCAATGAATGTTATACAAGATCATCTAAATCTATTAAACAACTAAAAGAGATAATGGGGTTTACCGATAGAGTTGATTCGACGATGACTATAAGAAAATTTATTGCTATGAGAAACAGGGAAATTTTCGTGTTATTTAAAAAATACTCCTTGAAAACCAACGCCTTGAATGCCAAAAATATTAAAATACCAAAATCCATTCAAAGTGTTACCGGGCAATACTATTCCAACCTGATGCCACTAAAGGCTAAATTTGAGTTTTTTATACAGGATTCCAATAAACTACGATATGATTCAACCATCGTCAAACAACCCCACCAATTACATTTTAACGCTGTCTTGGCTCAACCATTAAAGTTTAACACCGCATTAACTGCGCCTCCACAATCATGCTCGCTTACGGGTCCGGGAGGGGGAATAAACTTCTTTAATAACCAGGTCTTAAGTGCTATCCATGGAGAATGTGTTCTACCCTACACTGATTCTAGAAAACTATTACAAAATTTAAAATCCCCTGCCATAGAAAACCATCCTGATCATACCCAACCCAACTACAGAGACTTGATTCACCAATCCGATTTGTATTTACCTAATTTTACAAAAAAAAATTTACCTTATTCACCTGGGATCCGTACAGCACTGAATAATTCGAATTCATTTACAATAGTGACCGACCGCTTACCGTTTCCCCCTGGAAATATTTTAACTTTAGATCAAAGAATACGGAATCACCAAAAAGCCTTTAAAGTTGCCAGACAAAAAATACCATTATTTTATGAAGCTGTTATAAATTCCATTAAATATGAAAACGACCGTCCAGCGGACATGGTTAGCGCCCTTGATCTGGACGCCACGCAGCCGCGCCTTGTTGATATTATTGGTGGTCCAAGATACAGTGAACATGCCCGTGAGAATCTGCGCGAAAGCCTGGCAAAATACAAAGAGGTGAGCGATATCATTATACGCTTAATGGATGGGGATACTGGTTTGGATGCGATACAGTCCAAAAATTTTAAAATGTCCAAATCAAGTATAGCTACAGATGGGTGGAAAATACCAATGTATAATTAGAAGGAGTAGTCTTTCTTGGTTACAGACACCGCTTTTCCACTGGCGTCAATAAATTTAAATCGGCCTTTTAGTGACCACTAAAATGGATCCCCATAAAACCGCGGGGATACAGTGCGACCTTGTAAGTTAGCGTCTCCGCTCTTTTGTCCAATACCGTAGTGCTTTGCCTGGTGCTTTATTTTACGAACCACTTGTGGATAGGATTTAATGACCAATGGTTTAACATATGTGTGGTATAGTCCCAAGACACCCGCGCCGAATATAATGGATCCCCCCCATAGAATCCCGAGAACCAGAGATACTGAAATATAACCATTTAGCATAGTGCCAACCGTATTTGAGACCACATCAAACATTTCCTCGCGACTTTTAGTAGTGCTATGAACCTTCCGTAATAGCATTACGGAATTGTTATGCTTCTTACCCTCGTCAATTCGTCGATAGGCCAACTTAAAATGCTCGAATTTATGGTGACCCTTGAGGTGAAGTTTAAAGTGATCGTGATCGTCTTCGTCGTCGTCCTTTCCCTCGACCTTTTGGATAGCGACGGCAATTACAGACGACTCCTCCCGAAGCACGTGTGTTGCGTTTCCAATAGCTTCACCCAATGTATTAAACACTGGATATTTACTCTGCGCGGTCGGAAGGGCCTCAATGAGATGATTTCGGCTAGGAAAGGCAGTTCGAACCTCCATATTCTCTCCACCATAATCTGTAGCGAGGTCAGTCATAATATGAAAGGTTGGTTTTGGCTGAGAATCCATGTTTGTTTGTAAATTCTACAAAGTTTTGACGGTTTATAATATGAGCTCTCCATCGGTCACAGTAAATCAAATTTTTATACAACCACGCAAGTGTATAAAAATTCCATTTAGATATTAAAACCGTGGTTAATAATAAAAAATTTGATATCCCAAAGTAATATAGCAATATTGTTAAGACATGTCATTAAGTTGTATAGACAATGACCGTATGAAAAATATCGTTCTATTGGAAGGTAAACTTATGGAATTTATTACAAATCATTCCCCGATGGTATCCGTCGAATTACCAGATGGTACTGTATACGACTGTGTCCATATTATTATGGTGGAGATTTTTGCGAATATTCGCTACCCTATTGGGCAAAATATTCTCGATAATACGAATGTCTTGTTAAAATATTTTAATAAGGACTGTTTATCGACCGTCGATTTCCTTAAAAACGTAGACGCAGACGGTATTATTTTAGGTTTGGTGGGAACAAATTACGACGGTCACGACTTACAATATATATGGAATGGTTCGGGTGTGGTACCATGGAAGATTTCGAAAGCCAACATAACGGACGATGTGCTACACATAACCCAAATGACTCGCGCAGGACTTAATAAAATAATATACGAGATTAAATATGATTCCTTATTGCTAAAATAGCACCGGTCCCGAATTGTGCACAGACTCGTCAAGCGACCTACTCCATACCCACTAACTTGTGCCCTAATTCGGTCAATACTGGGCGAGGAATGGGGGTTATTTCAGGAAGTACGGCCCCCCACGTTCGCGGCGTTTTCGCAAACAATTTCGGTTTATGTGGCCAATGATTCGTCGTGCGTAATTCGTCGAAGGCTTTCTTTTTCTTTCGCAATAATGCGGGTGTTAGTAAGTTTTTAGGAGTATAGCAGACATAGACAATTGCTCTAAAATTTTCGACTGGGCGCTCGCGTAGCGCCTCACACCCACAATGGATCGTGCGACTGTCCCACAGAACTAAACTCCCCTTCGGGCAGTAAATTTTTTTATACTGACATCCTCGGTCCACATAAAAGGTCTCTTCCTCCCTGCTTAGTTTGCACCAATCTTTCTTATCGGTTATTCCAAACTGCGTGGCGTGTTCTTTATGGTATTTGTGACTACCCTCCATAAATGCCAACGTTGCATCCCCCCGATTAACGTCCAGAGCGGTAACCCAACCTTGTACACATTCGAATTCGGGGCGTGTGAAACTTTGGTCGGTATGATACCAAGTATTCCCACGATACCACCCTCGATTGGTTTTTTCTGGTGGTGGGTTGAAACTTAAACCGTCAAACGAGACAGTCAGGTCCTCACTACCCCATATACTTTTAAAAATATCCACAATTTTTACATTTTGGCGAACATCCCAACAGGCCTGTGAATGACCGATTTGAAGGTGCTGAAACAACATGGAATGTAGAGGAATCAGGGAATATAATCCACGGTGGCTTTCCGGGATATTCCGTAATATGGGAGTGGACCAACTGCTACTAATATGTTCGAAATAATCCCAAATAGAACTTAACATCTGGTCAGATTCCACAGTGTCCAGAACCCCTGGAATCACAGCGACGCCGTATGTCTTTAACACCTCGCGGGCAGTTTCTGGGGTAGCCACATAGCGCTCATATTCATAGGTATCCATACTATAATTTATATACGTGTAAGTCATTCGGTAATCAAATTAATTAAAGGCACAATCCTTATATGTAGGTATAGAGCTTATTTCTTAACCAATATTTATATTGGCGCTAAAAATAATTATATACGAATAATGTATATTGATGAGTTTTCGTCAAATACAATCTTTTGATTTAAATGATTATGTTTATGGTGACGATACGGAGTGTGAAACTATAGCGGAAGACGCACGGATAATTAAAGAGATTTTCGAAGATTTAAACCAGTACACACTGGACGCGCAAGAACCCATGGAACACGCCTTACATAAAACCAGCACTGCGTTGGTCTATGTCGACGAAGGTACTTCCACCCTAAAGAAGGCCTCATCCTATAATAAACGCAAGCATACCCTAATATTAATCTCGGTGGCGTCTATCCTCGGTGCGTGCATTGGTGGTCCACTCGGTGGTGCGGGAGTAGCTGGGATAACCACCTCTATAGCTGGGACAACAACAGTTGGTGGTATTGTTGGTGGTGCTATTGTAGGGTCTGTCACTGGTGGTGGGATACTTGGTGTATTATGCAGTTTGAAGTCCAGACTACGCAATCGCTCGTGTTAAATAACTATAATAATTTTATTATAACTATTTATATGTTTAGAACTCTGTCCTTATTAATATGGCCTGCCTTATATTTAGGGTACTCTTATTTAACCTTTCATTCTGATTCTAAAACTCAGAAAAAATTAATTACGAACACCGTCTCGGCAACAAATTGTTACACAACCTTCTTATTGGGGTCTATGTATTATTTAACCAACCATAGTATGTTTTATGAGGTTTCCTATTTACTAAACGGTAGCTACTTTGTATGGGATACGTATCGGATTATGTTAACCAATTTTAGAAACGAGCTTCCGTATGTATTGCATCACGTAATTGGTTTGACATTTTTCGAGTATTTAGATATTGAGTATGCGTCACCCGTCTATAAAGTCTATTATTTAGCCGAAATCTCGAATATGTTAACCTATTTTATTTATCACTATATAAAAACTACAGATTTAACACAAAAATCGAATGTCGGGAGCTTAAATACCCTACTATTATGCCAAACAGTGTGGTATGGAATTTTGCGGATACCAGTTGCACTATATTTTTTAAAATATAAGCGCGACGAGTTTCACGACGTAATCTATTATCCATGTTGTTTGATTTTTATAATGGGTGCCTATTGGTGGGTGGGGCAAATCAAGGGCTTACAGACCTCTCGTCGGAAATATTTAGAAATGGAGGATGAACCAGTGTCAACGAAGATTGCCTAAGCCGTCGTTATACTATGATCATATTTAACTATTATAAAAAATCACAAATAGATCCCGATATGCGTTCGATAGTACACCATATATAATATAATACAAGCGGTTGTTGGTCATTATACTGGGCACATATGGTTTAATTATGTGTATTAGATAGCAAATGAAAACAATATTAAACCATAGCAGTTGTCGCCCCCGAAATATACAATAGTCGTACAAAGTCCATTTATTTACCCAACTGCATAACGTCGAGTGGTCACCCTTAAAGAATTTATGTAAATCGAGTGCCCCCTCGAGTAATCGCTCTGAATTATTATACTCACCTTTAATATGCAGCATTTTTTTAAACTTACTAAATGAAGTCAGACGGATAAATAAAATTTGATCGTCGTCGGTAGTGCGTTTTTTAAAAATATAGGGAGTACACCCATCGATACACCCTTTATAACATAGGGTTCCGTCCATTAGATATGGTATAAACGAACTGGCTATAATGGCGTCAATAATTTCCCCATTACTAAGAAATACACTTTTAATCTCTTCTTTATTAGTGTAAATATTATAATAGTTAATATACAATCTATTATTAACCTGTGTATAGGCTGTCCTTGGGAGATTCTTAAACATGGCGTCTAAGGCACCTTTAAAGGATTTTAAACAAAAATCTTCTTTAAACCCATTGCGGATCATGGTATAATATTCTTCGGATTCATCCAGTTTATCGATTAAATATAAAAAACTGAATAACGAACCTATACTAGAACCCGAAATCTTGTCGATTTTTATGATCCGTTTTTTTTCGAGTTCTTTTAAATATAAGAGTCCCCCATATAAATAGGAGCCATTAAAGGCACCACTATCGCATACAAGGTTGATGGTTTTTGTAAATAGTGGCTCGGGTAAATTATCGACAAGTTCGGCGATACGGGTCTTCATTAATTTAATATAGTATATATATTAAATTGGTAATTAAACTTCACGTGGGCTGCCATAATTAATTTGATTTATTTATTTACCATATAATATGAGGCAATCTACTATGAATATATGCGGTATATGTTTAGATACGCTCTCCCCACATAAAACCATTTTAAAATGTTCCCATGAATTTTGTTCACGCTGCCTCTTAAATAATGTCGCCTCTAATGTGGGTTGCGAGGAGGGGACTTCCCGAAATAATTGTCCAATCTGTCGCGCGAAAATTTGTCCCGAAGTTCTCCCATCGGCCACATTTACCATACACCGTGACGATGTGGTTGACGAATTAGAAAACGCTCGAATAAAATTAGATTATTACGCCGATTGGGGGGAAGAACGGAAGTTGCAAATCGCACAATTTGAAGAGCGTGAGAGAATTTTACGTAATAAATTGAAGACGAGTAAAAAAGACTTGTGTTTTGAAAAACAAATCAGTAACAATAGAAAGAGTATTATTCATAAATTATTTAGCCATATTAAGCATATGTATGACATTGTCGACGACCATACATTTTTAGAGTCCGATCACGGAGTTGAACAAGCAGACTTATCGATACTACTAAATATCGCACCATGTGAAGGCGTTGATGCAAGTGACGATAGTTTGCGTTGGATTCATAATGAAAATTGGACGGGCATCGACTATATGATTAGTCCCGGGGATATAAATTTAATTTCAAATTTTGTCAACGACGACACCGATGCGACAGAGCCTGACGAATTTGAGTATAGTGATAGTTACAGTGATAGTTACAGTGATATGGACTTGACACCCGACGAATTTTAAAATTTATTTATACGTTAATTTAATGGACCGTACTAATCATACCAACCGACAACTTCGGAAATTAATCAATTCAAAAAAACTATTAAAAGCCCTTGGTCTATTTTCACTATATACTCAAAAACGCGTTATTCAAAATGTCTATAACAACAATCCCCATAATCAGTCTTCAAGAATCTGGTCTACGTGGCTCACGAACCATAACATTAATCATAATATATCTAATAAACTTAGATAAGCATGGCGTTCTAAACGCCTTGTGTGTTTAATAGTGACATAGTCATAGGCATTTTTTATTATTTGCTTAACGGGTTGATTAATTACAAATTTAAAACTCCGAACATCATAAAATAACAACCCATTAAACCCATGAGTAATAATGGACTTATTTCCCGAATTACCGTATGCATACACGGGTCTTTTTAGCTTCATTGTTTCTAATATACTAAGACCCGATCCGCCAGAAATACTGGTATCTATTAAACCTATGGATTGTTTTATACAAGAATAGAGCTTTTTTCGCGCTAAACCCTTTATATGATAGACATTTCGAGGGAATATATAGTTGCCGTATATAATATCACCGATTATAACCAAACTATACTTTTTAGAAGTTTTAAAGAATTTAAATAAATATTCTGGTCGCTTATCTTTATTTAAATTGCCAACACTTACGAAGAACTTTTTGCCGCGCAGTGAAGTAAGTGTTTCAAGGGTGCACTGTTTTGTATACCGCAAACGCTTCTTTATCGATGGTCTAATTATTTTAATACGGTCCCTATTAATTGTAAAATTTAAGAGAAGAGTACCATATATATATTTACTGAACACCACGACGTATTTAGCTCCCTGAAGAATGTTGGTTACCATTCGGTGTTCGTCGGTGTTCCGAACGATATCAACATCCGTGGGACATACAATGATAATATAGTTTAGTGTTTTGGATTTTTCCACACGGGAAAATTCATAGCAATTCATTGCAATTAAATTATCTAGTGGTGCGGTGGTCTTTTCAATAATAAGTAATTTTGACAGGCGGTTCAACGTGCGCTTACACCCAGAAAAACGTGTGGCTCTATCGAAAATAAAATACATCGGTGTTACATAATAATAATAGCTTGGGTTTAATATTTATTAACAAACGACTTTAATATTATGTCGAATGAGGCTATTTTGGGGTTAATATTTGCGACTTTCAAGGTTTTATTCATATTAACAATACGTGTAGAATATTGTAACCCATTTGGAAAGTAATATTTCAAAACATTATTATAGACATCGATATGGTCGTAGCCTGCCAAGATTATAACCTTGTTGGGTGAAATATTACGGGTTTTACGCTTATTTCTCATGATAGGGCAATTCGGAGGCGAACGATTTATTTTATCTTTATTATAGGAAAACTCCATAAATATCCGACTTAATACATATAAATCGGTAAACAGGTGGGTGTATTCCTCAAAGCTCTTGGTAGCCTTGTATTTCTTACCGATGACACGCTTTACATATTCTCTTAAATCCAATTTATTATTAGGTAAATAGCGTTCTTTATATTTTGAAAACTTAGTGTATTCCTTTTGAACTAAAGTTCTAAAGTTCGCCATATCATGTTTAATATCCTTTAAATTATATTTTTTCGTAAGCGAAGGGGTCTGATTTGGGTTGGCAGAGCGTAGTATAGTTTGTAATATTCTGTCTAATTTTACAGCTTTATTGTTTGAAATATGTTTGCCTAATATATAATCAGCTAAGAGGCTATAATATTTACGGTGATTATATGCCGTATTGGTTTTCATATAATATAATAAACTATCCAGCTTATTAGCGGTGCGTGCGGCACCAGCATTCGAAAACCTTAAATCGAAATTTTGGAATCGTAGATTATTTAACTGGCATTTTTCATTGTCATATTTCTTATGACGGGAATGCCATGAACATTTACTATAGGTGTTTTTCATATGATCTATAAGTTGTCGTCCAGAAGGTATCCTTTTGGTGGGAGCCCCACCTTTTAAATATTTCGGCGCCGAAAGTTTTTTTTGTTTTTCTTCGAGGAAAAAGTCGACACATAACTTTTTGCGTTTACATTCTGTTAAAATATCACTTACAAAGTCATCTAAATCTTGACAATACTGGCGTCTCGTTGGGCAGTTCTTCGATACGGCACTATGCTCGTCGCCGAGTAACAGGATTTTTTTAATGGAATTATTTGGACATTTAATGCGCCATAAATGCAAACTAATTGGTCCCACAATTTCAGTAATTTTAGGCTGAATATGCATTTTAATATTAGGGCGTGGTTTTCCACCAACGAGTTGTTCTAAGTAGCGCTGTAAAATATCTAGGCCAGGTTTAGAATTAACAGGACATTTTTTATTGGTAGTTGGATTAAATATATGACTATACATTATTATTACAGAAGATAATAATAGCGGATAATTGGATTCAGTATATAAATTTCTCTGATAAAATAAAGTTCTCTTATAATATATGTATTCTAAAATTAGAAACCCACTAACTGGTCGGGACGTGTCCATCCGAGGGCCTATAGGTCGAAGAGTATTAATGAATTATTTAAAGCTTTTGAGCGGAGGTTCGAGGATAATGAATGTTTCGAAGTTCACTACAAGCCCTGTGGCACCTGTCGCGCCGGCACCAGCGGAAACTGCTGCAACCACAACAGGCACAGCAACCACATCAACCACACCAACCGCGACGACAGAGGTAAAGGCCGCGTCGAAGAAACTTAAAAAGAAAAAACCTTTGCCAAAAAAACCAAAAAAGAAAAAGCGTTACATCTTCAAAGGATGCTAAACGACGCTTTTGGTAATGCTACCAAACGACTCTGTCATATCCTATATATTTCTATAGGGTTGTAATAGCGCCGTTTAGTTATTTTTATCGAATAGAACCAGTGCCTCCAATAAATACCCAGTCGTTGGGCGACGCTCATAATATGGCTCTGTCATGTCGACGATTAAATTTACGAGTTCATGGGGAATCAACTTCTCATTTTCATTAAAATTAAAGTCAATATCGCCATCGGGTAAAATTTTAGGGCTTTTTATTAATAATAATGTATATAATAGAACGCCCAAACTATATACGTCGGTGAAATATCCAAAGTGCCCTAATTTCATCTCGGGGGCTTGATATCCGTTGGTGCCTCTGACGAAACTATAGAAAGGGGTCTCTAAATAAATCGCATGTCCAAAGTCAATCAGAATGGGGTTTTCGTCTGCATCCAGTAAAATATTATCTGGTTTAAGATCACAATGTATAATATTTTTTGAATGGCACGCGTTAACGGTTTCTACCAGACCAATAAAGGTTTTTAAAATACGTTTGGTATAGAGCTTGTTGCTGTCAGCATCCGCGATGACGTTTTTGTTGGTCATTAAATGCTCCAGTAAATTGCGTGGGTGGTAATCCATATATAAGGTTCCTGTATCGATATTTACGTCCAATAGTTTTATTACCCCAGGGACTTCCTGTAATTTTGATAATGCTCGATGTTCGTCAGTAAACGTTTTAACACACGTAACGATTTTTTTTACTCCTTTACCCGTACGACATATCATTGCTGAGGACGATACGAATTTCATATTATAGATATTACATTCATGTATTAAAAATATTGTATCAAATTTTATATTTAGCACTATGAATTAAATCGAACTCGCGCCGTATATAATTATATTGTTCCATATTACACACATGTACACAAAAATAGTCGATCCGATTACTAGTAAGTTGGTAGATGTTTCCAGCAACCAAGGCAAGAGAATACTGACAGGGTATTTTAACCATTTTCAAGGTGGTGGAGTGGTTAACAGTGAATTAAATCGCCTACAAGGTATAGTGCACACTGCTAAAAAAACTCTCGATGAAGCCGAGAAAGCATATGGGGTGGCTATGCATAATTTGACAACGCTCGGTCAAAAAGGAGGGGACGAATGTAGTTTGAAATTCAAAGGTGACAAGGTTAATTGTAAATTTAAAAAAGGTTTACTGAAGTATTGCGATATGGGTGGCGACCACGTTGACGAAAAATGGAGTCAAGGGTGGGATGAATACAGTTTAAAAGACGGTACGGACGTCCCTGGTTGGGAAGGTGCCGGTTCGTCTAAGGAGCACCAAGGAAACCGGATGGGATCCTATTTAGCAAAAAAAAAGCAGGATCAAACGTGGGACGGGAGTAACGCTGAAATCTGCGACGACGTCGATGCTCCTCACGGCGGTCAAGACGCGTCCGAGTTGGCAAGGTTGGCGGCGGAGTGCAAAGCAGAGGGTAAGGACTCAACTGTCTGTGCAAAGAAGAAGTACAGGGAGTACCAGGTGAGTAAAAAGAACTGCCCCTCTTGTCATATAGGGCGAGAGCCACCACATTGGAATCCGCAGTATCAGGAATGAGTAAATGTCTATCACCACGATTATAATAAAATTTACTCGGTACCATTGATATCCGTTAAATATTTTAACGAATATTAACCGTTATACACTATGTCTTGAAAAAATTACTGAGTTACCACACGTATATGAACGTACACTACGCGAACTTAAGCTCCACATTACATAACAATTAGAGTATATTTATCACGGTGTCATGGTAGCCTTTATATGTGGGTGGAAGGCATAATCGTGTATAGCAAAATCGCCATATACTATATCGTCGATTGATTCCACCCTCCGCTTTAAGGTCATTTGGGGAAATGGGTGTGGACTTCTGGATAATTGTAATTTAGCTTTCTCTATATGGTGCTCGTATATATGGGCATCTCCAATTACAATGCTTATTTTTCCTGGAATTATATTCGTTACATTCGCGATCATATAGGTTAGTGCCGCGGTCGATGCTATATTAAACGGCACTCCCAGAAAAATATCTCCAGACCGCTGGTACATCGCACAATCTAAATACCGAACCTCCGTTAATGGACATATTCGAACATAAAACTGATATGAAATATGACATGGGGGTAATGCCATATCACCCATTTGTTCAGGATTCCAAGCACTCATAAACATCCGCCTTGACATTGGGTCGGTGCGAATAAGGTCAATAATATTTTGCAGTTGATCGACACCCTCTCCAGTATAATCCTTGTCACACCCTCGATACTTTGCATTAAAATGTCGCCACTGAAATCCATAAATTGGACCGCATTCCCCAACCTTGTAGTGTGAAAGACCAATACTATCCAGATATTCTCTGGAAGAATTTCCCTGCCATATTCGGACTTTAGCTTTCTCTAATTCTTGTGAATCAGTGCTTGCCCTAATAAACCACAACAGTTCTTTTAGAATTCCCTTCAGGTACATTTTTTTAGTCGTGATTAGTGGAAACGAGTTTGATATGTCAAACTCCATTTTAACACCAAACAGTGACCGTGTCATTGAATTCCGCGTCGCACGCTTATTGCCAGTCTCGACAATGCGTTTCAAAATATTCAAATATTCATATTCCCCGCCTTTAGAGAATATTGATTCGAGGGTGGGATCTCTAGAACGCCTGACCAAGGTATGAATTGAATATTTCATATCAACCTCACACCCAGTACGACATTCTAAACCTTTGGTATATTTTGTTAGTATACATTGGGCGGTATATTCACGCATATCAATATTTGGAAAAAAACTATCCCCATACGCAATCTTAGGGTAATTGACCACAGTTAAAATAAGGTTGTCGAATAAGTTCCGCGCACTGAAATAGGAGTATAGTTGCTCACCACCAATAATAAAAATTGATTCGATATCGTCGCGCGTATTGAGGATGTCAAGTATAGTATCTATAGAACTATTAACTATTATATCTGGCTCGTGTCTTAGTCGAAGTGACTGTGAAATAACACAGTTCACGCGGTTTTTTAAGGGTCCCGGCAAGCTCTCATACGTTTTACGACCCATTAGCACGGCATTTCGGGCATTTGGAGATTCAGTCCGTGTGGTAACTGTTTTAAAATGTTTTAAATCGTCTCGTTGGAGAAAAATTAATTCATTTTCATAACCAATTGATCGGTTATTTGCGATGCATGCTATCCCAGTAATTTTTTTAAACATTGTATTATTTAAGTTTAATGTGTCAATTAAATTTATGTAGATATAATATATGGCTAAAAATCTGGTCAATAATGTATATAAGTATTTTAATACCCAGAGTAATTTTGATATTTTAGGAAAAAACCAACAGATTTTAAAGATTGGTAATGTCTTAAATTCAATATTTATAAATCGGGAAGATATGAATATTCCCAAACTTGTAGTAGTAGGGAGTCAATCCAGTGGAAAGTCCAGCATACTCAATTCGATATTAGGGATTGACATCTTGCCAACAGGTTCAAATATGGTAACCCGGGGACCATTGCAATTGGAACTAATTCAAACTTCGTTAGAAACTAAGGCTATTTTCGGGGAATACATTGCTGGGACTTGGGTTGAAATAAAATCCGTCGAACTAACTTTTCCAAATCCTACACTCGAACAGAAGCTGGAAATCAACTCCTTGATTCAATCGCTTACAAATACGTACGCGGGGGATGAAATGAATATAACCGAAACGCCGATATACCTAAGAATATATTCTCCAAATATACCCAATTTAAGTTTAGTTGATTTACCTGGATTAACAATGATTGCCTGCACTGATAAAGGCCAACCAAAAGATATTAAACTCATAATTCGCAAACTCATATCTAAATATATTAGTGACCCCGATACTATAATAATGGCGGTAATGCCAGCCCGAACAGATTTGGAGGCCGATCTGGCGTTAGACTTAATCAAGGAGTATGACCCAGAAGGTCTACGGACGGTTGGTATATTAACTAAATTAGATTTAATGAATGAAGGTACCGATATAACCTGCTATTTAGAAAATAAAATTTCGCGTGATTTACAATTGAAGATGGGGTATTTCGGGGTAAAAAATCGCAATAAAATTCAAAGTACTGAATTAAGTGCGTTGGAGGGACTTCAAATTGAACAAGAATTTATTAGTTCCCACGCCGTATATTCGAACCCGCGATATCACAAAAACTTAGGAATCCCTGCATTATGTTCGAATTTAAGTGCGATTTTAGTGAAGGCATTGAAAAAAAACATACCGTCGATACTCGATAAAATAAATAAAGAATTAATGGAATCGGAAACTAAATTGTTAAAGTTGGGAGAGGCTATTCCAGACGAGGATACCTTAAAATCAGCATTAATTCATAAAACCATAGCAAATCTATCGCGACAATATATTTCAGTTCTGGAGGATCGGGGGAAAAATATAAATACAGCCCGAAATATCAAAAATCACTTTAAGACTTTACGTACAGCACTCTACGACCTAAAGCCATTCTCTGAAAAAAAAACGTCTGACCAATATATAAAAGTAGCAATCGATAATTGCGAGGGCAATCACATGTCCTTTCCATCGCCACCAGTAGAAGTATTAGAACAAATATTACAAGATCCCAACTTAAAGACCTTCCGGTTAGTTGTAGAACCTAGTCAAAATTGCTCCCAAAATATTATGGCGGAATTAATCGAGTTATTAGATATTTTAATTAAAGATTTAGGTGTAGATCGCTTCCCGAAGTTTGCGAAATTAATCAGTACCGTTATATTGAACGACGTGTTGCTCGTTGGTATGAGCGACTTGTATACCCAAATAAGAGCTGAGATAGACTGTCAGGAAAATTACATCTGGACAGACGAAACAAATTTCTTAAATACTTTAGAATCCAGTAGCACCTGCAATGTATCGGTAATGCGTAGTTTGGCGAGTAACTATTTCAATTCAATTGTGTATATATTACAGGACATTTTGCCTAAAAAAATCATGTTTTATTTAGTAAGTTTCTCGCAGAAAGAATTATCCATTAAATTATACAGGGCCGTCAAGGAGCAGGATATTCACGAATTGTTAACAGAGTATGCCGAAATTGACACCGAGCGCACAAATTTAAAACACACTATTAAAGAATTTAAGAAAGCTATAGATATGATAAATGAGATTTTATAATAAAAATAGGTTTTACAAGATTTAGAGGACTTTACGGATTAAATATTGCTTATTATAGTAACGTTTAATATTTAGGTCGGGCTTTTTATAACCTATTATTTCTTGTTTAAGTTGTTGGGACATAACGACGGTAAATGACACTTCATTGAGGCGGATTAATTGTTCATAAAAATCCTTTAAGTTGAATAGTCGATGAAATTTACCAAAGCGCTTAAGGACTTGATACGGAACCCCTTTAATCATAATTATATCGTCAGTGCTTACAATAGGTGGGGGTTGTTTATTATATAGGCCATAGGCCTGGTTAAATATTTTTTTATAATCCATAATATATTATATTATATATTATATAATTTTAAACCTTTTAAATTAATAAGCCACCCATATTATACATTTCGCCGTTATTTCCTGATTAGCATATTCAAAGGGAATTCCATATGCTATCTACAGCAATTGCGCCGGACGACCGTGAATATATTTTATACAGTGCCGCTACTATTATGGCAATTACTGTCACCAAACCAATTACCGATCGCACCCACAGTGTAGTAGTGGCCATTTCGCCAGATACCATACTTTTTCGCGCAATAGCTCGACTGGTTGGATTCGAATCATTCAATCGATAGAAATGGTGATTCCAAGAATTGAAGATAATATTATAAAATAGCACTGGGTCGGTGAAGAAAATTTTTAGTAGACTGGGCTTGGCCTGAATTTTATTTGCTAATACGTCGGAATATTTATGAGGACTCACTATAGTTTTTAGTCTATCTGCTATATGGGTGTAGTTTTTTTGTTGCGTGGCTCGGTCCTTCACGGTTTCGACTAGCATTGTCGATTTATCTGGTAAAACTACTTTTCCAGATATTTTCATAGCCACCCACCTGCTTTGTAATTCCGAAAGCATGGGCAATGACGTTACGGTTGGTCGAATAAATCCTATAAGTGATAGCGAAGCATCCTCGCATGAAAAAATATGTTTATATAATTTGGTGTAATATTTAGCGTCTATAAATTTTAGGGAACCGAACGGGTGATAACCAGTGCAAAAAATGATCGTATCAAATTCGTCTTCGACTCCATTAGTGAAGGTAATCCGACGCCCGTCGATGCGTGCCAAATGGGGTACTGGGCGAATAACGCCCTTCGCAATAGAGTCGATTACCTCGCGATTTTTAACAAAGTAGTGGTACATATACGGTGCGTCGGTCTCCCACTCCTTAATACCATGGCCATTTTTACCCCAAAAGACATAGGCCTGAGGTCCGATGGGTCCCCGGTTGTAATAAAAACACGTATTTACGAGATAGTTGAATAGTTTGTCACCAACCAAATTCCATAACCAGGTTAGTGGTCTTGGTACGTCGGCGTCGGCAGGACGGTTTCCAACCAATCGATCTTGCATAATAACTCCCCTACGCGAACTCATGGTTATTTTATTGGTACGACGTAATTCTTCGGCCAAATCGCAGGCAGTTTCACTAACTCCGATTAAAAGAATTTTTTTGTTAACAAGGGTGTCCTTATACGCGCCAAATGTGTCGGCATGATGAATGTCACCAGTGAAATTTTTATACATGGCATCCTGTGGTACATTCAGGCTATCGTTAACTGTACCAGACGCTATGGTTACAGCCTTTGCTGTATATGTACCACCTGACGTATCGACGATCCATTCTGTATCCTTTTTCGTAATTTCAGTCACCGTACTATTAAATTTGACATATTTCAGTAAATCAAAGTGGGTCACATAGTCCATATAATACTGGTAAATTTGAGTATGGTGGGGAAATTCTGGATAGTCTTCCGGCATAGGAAAATCACTAATGGTCATATATAGTTTAGACGACACGCAGTGAGTAAAATCGTGGACACTTGGTGAATTTTTAACATTCCAAACGCCAAACGGTTCAGGGTTTCGTTCCAGCAGAATAATATTTGTAATTCCACTTTCAATTAAATGTTTAAGAGTGAAAAACCCTGATATTCCGCCCCCCACAACAATTGCGTCGTAATTAGTATCCTTCATATAATAACGTCGTCTAATAAATGTGTATTTTTAACACACGTTATATAACAACCCTTACAAATAACCCTAACAAACAAACAATCCACTTTAAAATAAAATATTATACGTATTCATTCTCTTATTATATTAAGATTCAATGACAACCTGCGTTTATTCAGGCGATATCAACCATATTGGACAATGGTCCGTTCTCAGTACCACATGGTGTATATACAAGCCCTGATTCGTCTACCATTAGTGCAGTGCCATCCGATAGAATGTGAAGATTGAAATCGTCAAGCGTCCACTCGTCAGCCTCGAGAAGCGACGGGTGGAAGAAAGTATTCTTCGTGTGGGTAAAGGGTGCCGATAGGCACTCTGGTACCTCCAGCCCAACAGTCTTTAACATTAACGGTGTTTCACACCAAGCCCCTGGACGCTTTCCAAAGTCAATGCCTGTTCGGTTGTGGACGTTACCATATGCGTCCACCATGACACCGCGACCAGATGCTAGCAGGTGAAGTGTAAAGTCTTCAATATTCCACCCATCATGCGAAAATACTGTAGACGCGAAAAAGTCTTTCTTTAACCGACGAAGTATTCGCCCCATTGAATGTGTGGTCCCTAGAGAACTGTACAATTTATCACTCTCTATACGAAGAAGTTCTTTTTCACGTACCGCTACAGCGATTACATTATCCAGGACTTTGCTTCGCTTACTCAAATACGTCCGAATCGCCATTGGGGACATTGGGTTGGTTTTTTCAGTAGTCATTACCACGCGATGTTTATAGTATAAGACGCTTTTTAACTTTAATATACAAACTGCACATGTCGTAGTACCAATCAAATTTTTAATATAGCAATATAAAAAATTTTATTAATGGTTTAATAATCAACTAATCAGGTGTAATTAGCAATTAGGAACCACACATTAAACACTCGTCTTCCACCACGGGAGCAATGGTAAATTGTTGTGCCTTGGCCACGGCGCGGCGACGTAAATAATACATTCCAGTCTTAAGACCCTTCTTCCAGGAATACATATGCATCGATGATAGTATATTTGTGTCAGGTTGTTTAATCCATAGATTTAGACTTTGGGATTGGCAAACATAGATGCCGCGGTCAGCTGCCTGGTCAATAACGGCCTTCATTGAGAGGTCCCATGAAATCTTATATAAATCACGGATAACTTTGGGGATTGACGTAATGGATTGAACCGACCCATCGTCAATAATGATTCGGTCGCGCAAACTCTTATCCCAAAGTCCGATGTCAATAAGGTCCTTTTGCAAGTATTTATTAATAATCACGAATTGTCCAGCCAAGGTGCTACGAGAGTATATGTTTGAGGTAAATGGTTCGATGCATTCGTTATTTCCCAGGATTTGACTGGTTGACGCCGTCGGCATAGGGGCCAGAAGCAGTGAATTGCGAACACCGTGTTTCATTATATCCAATCGTAGTTGTTCCCAGTCGAGCACCAGGTCCCCTACCTGTTTAAGCGGGGTGCTCTCCCACAAATCAAACTGGAATAAACCTTTTGAAATAGGGGAACCAATGAAGGACGAATATGAACCCAAAAACTGGTCGCGGTCAATTTCGCAATGAGACACCTTTAATTCGTGGTATAATTTTACACCTGTGCAATTTTTCATCGCGGAACTATCATATAATTCTGGCAGTCGCTTACCCTTTATAAGAGATTTAAATTCCTGCATTTTTTCATTTCGATCGCGGGATAATTCCATACTCATCGTAATTGCGCTATAGTAAATTGTTGCGAAAATCTCCTTATTTAATTGTTTCGCCTCGTCACTATCAAAGGGATATTTAAAACGCGCATAGACATCCGCCAACCCCTGTACGCCAATCCCAAGAGGACGGTGTTTTAAATTGGACCTTTTGGTCTCCTCAACAGGATAAAAGTTTAAGTCGATAACATTATTGAGATTCTTAACTATTCTACGGACGACGGTATATAATGTTTTAAAGTCGAACGTTGGTCTAAACCGGCGATACAGTTGGGAAAATCCCCCAACTCGTTTGGAGTCCTCGTATATAATTGGGTAGGTAACTGGTTCGCTCTCAGAGCCTTCCACGACGACTGTAGTTTCTATAGTAAGTTTATGGTGCAATTGGTCTTCACCGATGAAACCTTCTGTGGTGCTATGAGCGTCATCGCTATCAACGACCTGGATGGCAGTGTACGTAAGTCCATATGCATCCATTAATTTTTTACTATACGTGCAAGCTTTGCAACCTTCAATCGTATAAATAGTAATATGCCCAATAGTTGTCTCGTCAAATGGTAGTACGTACATAGGCAGTCCAATTGACGCTAATGTACAGCAGGCATACTCGTCCGGACTTGAGAATTCTATAATCTCCGTACATAAATTCGAGCTTTTAATGGTACCCAAATTCTTTTGGTTTGATTTACGATTACACGCATCCTTATAACATATGTACGGCGTCCCTGTCTCCATTTGGGAATCCAGGATTGTTCGCCAGATATCTCTGGCAGGTAACGTCCTAAGGACATTCGCTGGGTCGCACTCATAGGACTCATATAACTTCTTAAAGTCGTCGCCGTAGGCCTCTGGTAGGCCTTTACACCGATCTGGGCAGAATAACGACCAGTCTGCACCGGTCGCGACCCTCTCCATAAATAAATCTGGAATCCACATAGCATAGAATAGGTCACGGGCACGGGCATCCTCGTCACCATGATTTTTCTTGCATTCTAAAAACTCCATAATATCTGGGTGCCAAGGTTCTAAATACATAGCGAACGACCCATTCCGCTTACCCGATTGGTTTATATGACGTGCTACGTCATTAAAGACGCGAAGCATCGGTACAATTCCATTTGATTTACCATTTGTGCTACGGATAACGGAGTTTTTACCTCGGACTGAATGAATGTGACAGCCAATCCCCCCCGCCCATTTAGAGATCAAGGCACAATTTTTCATTGCCGTGTACATCCCTTCCACACTATCGTCTACTTCAAGTAGAAAACAACTTAGTAGTTGAGGTTTGGGGGAACCGCTATGAAACAATGTTGGTGTGGCGTGAATAAAGAATTTTTGAGAAAGTAGGTCATAGGTTTCCAATACATCCTTAATACTATTGGGGTATAGTCCCGCCGCCACTCGCATAAACATATGTTGAATTCTCTCAACAATTTCATTATTAATTCTCATTAAATAGGCCTTTTCTAAAGTTTTTAGCGAGAAATAGTCGAAATCAAAATCGCGACTATAATCAATATAGCTATTTAATTTGGTCTTGTTTTTTTTTACAAATTGGTACACCTTGGTCGCGATTAACGGGGACGGTTTACCATTGATATCAACGTTGTTATACAGCAATGTTATTGTTTCTGAGAAGGAAGGTGACGTGCGTTTTTGATTATTGGATATGGCTATACGCGACGCCAAAATACTATAGTTGATGTGTTCGACACCTTTTTGGGTACACTGTTCTGCGGCTAATTCATCCAATTCATAGGTATGAACACCGTCATAAATCCGACTAATCACCTTTTGGGCAATCTCAGTGTAGTCTACGTTTGTGAGGGGAGGATTCATTACACATAGCACCTTCAATCTATTGGTGACCTTATCGAAACTTACAAGCTCTAGAGTGCCATCCCTTTTTGTTACACGCATCATATTATATTTATATAAGCGTCTTTTCTTAAATCAAAATTTTAGTCACAAGTATATGAATATTTCCACCAACTTTAAGATATACATTTTAAAACCTCGAAAATGTATATCACTATATGAATTAAGTATTATTCTTCCCAGGTACATTACCAATCTATATTTTATACTGTGTTTTTCAATTACGTATCTATACTAAAATTCCAATATAACATATTCATTATAAATTATATTTAAATTCCGACCTTAGTTAATTCGACGATATTATGTAATTCTTTAGTTGATAAGATTCTAAATTCTAAGTTGTTTATTCCGGATTGCATAATAAAATCGGCTTTTTTTTCTTTGGATAAAGTAGGAAAGATGCTTGAATATAAATGGTGATTTTTAGAATTATTATAGGTGATTCTGTCATTAATATCATTAAATCTTAATAAATATTCTTTTTTACACGAATTATCATTTACAAGAAATTTGGATATTATCTTATTATAAAATTCGGCTCTTTTTTGAAGAGCTACATCTTCAGCCCCCCATCCCCAAAAATTATTAGGAAAGCCATTTATATTATGAATATCATAACTACTTATTTTAATTATCCCCCCCAGTGTATTACATACGCTTGTAAATAAACCCTGAATTACATTTTCTGGAGGTTTACTATTATAATATTCAGTAATAAATTTTTGTGTAGGATTTAAATCGACATCATGTGTTATAAAATACTTAGTTTTATTTTTATACAAACTAAAACCTGCATTAAGTAATGCTCCTCTATTAAATAACTTCCCTTCTTCTTGTTCAATAACTATAACTTTTGTGCCAGGCATGTATTTCTCTATTAAAGGGGCGGTATTTTTTATAAAATAATCTAAATGAATTTTGCGATTTCTATATGGAATAATAATTATATTTTCGAATTCGGTTGACATTTAATATTATAAAACAATTTTAATTTTGTAGATTACAACAAAGAATTCTCAGATGGATATTACTTAATACTTTAATTACTAAAAGAGGTTATCCATACTATTATACTCAAAAACTTACGTCTACCATAAATTATGCAAGTGCTATTAAATGAAGTGTTTAACTGATAAAGAATTGCAAAATATTTATAATCTGGAAGATGCTTAAATTTTTAATGATATAAATGACATTACCGGCGTTTCTGAAAAAACATTAGAAGTATTTTACAAACCTTAATATTAATCATATTAAGTCAGCGATGTTAATTCAATCTTAAAAATATTTTCCCATCTGAATACCCTTATCTATTAAGTCACAGGATTTGTAGAAATCTCGCAAGGGTTCGTCGCAATCCAAAATTACCTTATAACAGTTCAAGTCTTTAGCAAGGGTGATTAAATAGCTAACGAGTGCTTTACCGAAACCACTACCACGTGCTTGTTCATCAACTACAATATCTTCAATGTGACCCACCGATCGCAAATCGCGAATTATTTTAGTTTCGACCATTAATTTACCGGTCGCCACTACAATATTATTACTTTCTAAAATATAAATGTGTTCATTTTCTGGAAGGGCTTCAAGATATGCATAAAATTGCACTCTCGAACAAGTGCATTGGGTTAATTGCGCTAATAATTCTATAATTTTATCATAATCACCATATACAACTTTACGAATAATAAACATTATGTATAGGAGGATATTTAAATTTAGCATACCTAAAATAATATTTACGATATATATATATGTGCGGGATCTCGGCATTAATTGGTTTAGAATGTGCGATAGAATTACTACAGTCATTAAAGCAGCTTCAAAATAGGGGCTATGATTCGGCTGGAATAGCAACCATTATTGATAATACTATAGAGTGTGTTAAATATGCCTCCGACGTCAACGAATCGGCTCTGGTAAAATTACAGGGTGGTCTTAAAACAGTGGGGGAATCGACTATTGGTATTGCACACACACGGTGGGCCACTCATGGAGCCAAGAGTGATTGTAATTCCCACCCCCACATTAGTTTCGATAATCAATTCGCCGTCGTTCACAACGGTATCATTGAAAATTTTAGCGAGTTGAAAACCATGTTGATCGCGGATGGTGTAGACTTTAAATCGGACACTGACACTGAAATCATTGTTAATTTACTGGCCGTAAACTACCAGAAATGTTTGTTGGTGGCAGATTCTCGCGACACAGCAGCTCTGACTGAAAACGCAATTAAATTAACGTTACGACAATTGGAAGGAACTTGGGCGTTGGTAATTATGAATGTCGACACCCCAGAGACCCTATACTGCACACGACGGGGTAGTCCTTTATTGGTAAGCATCAATGATAGCCACTCGATGATAACGTCCGAGGTAGCGGGCTTTTGTGGGAAAGAGTTTAATTATATAATATTAGATAATCACGATCTATGCACGATAGAGAGAAGAGACGGCTTAATAACCGTAACCACTGAAGGTGACTATGAATTATTAAAAAATGTCAGAACGGAATTCCAACTATCGCCAGGAATTCATCCGCATTGGACTATTAAGGAGATTTATGAACAGTATGAATCTTCACGTCGCGCAATTAGTTTTGGGGGGCGACTATTAGAAGGAGGTGTTAAATTAGGTGGATTAGATAATAACAGTAACCATTTAAATGATATTGAAAATATTATCCTTTTAGGATGTGGTACGTCTTATTTTGCTGGCTGTGTCGGAAAAAAATACTTTAGGGATTTATGCGATTTTAATACGCTTCAGGTCATTGATGGGTCCGAGTTCACCCATAAAGATATTCCAAAGATCGGTAAAACGGTGTTAATTTTGTTATCACAGTCTGGTGAAACCAAGGATTTGCATCGCTGTATTCAGATCGGTAATACGTATAATTTATTTCAAATCGGTGTTGTTAATGTACCAGATTCTCAAATTGCACGGGAGGTTGGGTGCGGGTGTTATTTAAACGCTGGGCGAGAAGTCGGGGTGGCATCAACCAAGTCCTTCACGTCCCAAATAATTGTCTTATCGATGATTGCTATGTGGTTTTCACAGACGTATAATATACATAACGCCCTTAGGGGAGACTACATTAACTGTTTGCGAAAATTACCCTATGATATTAAGACGCTTTTAGAAAATTGTCCCAAACAGATAGCGGGATTACAACAGTTGTTTTTAAATAACGCCAGTACGTTTATATTAGGAAAGGGTGATACAATACCTGTTGCTATGGAAGCAGCGCTCAAAATTAAGGAATTATGCTATATTCACGCCGAAGGCTATTCCTCTAGTAGTTTAAAACACGGACCATTAGCTCTATTAAAAAAGGATTTCCCCGTTATAATAATTGCTCTTGATACTGAATTCTACAGCAAAGTACTAAACGCCTACGAGGAAATTAAATCCCGGCATGGTGCCATAATTTTTGTCACTGACATTCCGACTGATAAAGCTAACTCGGTTATAATACCACACAATGACTATTATTCAGAATTGTTGGCTATAGTACCACTTCAACTAATGGCGTATAATATATCGGTACTAAAGGGACACAATCCAGATATGCCTAAAAATTTAGCTAAGGTGGTGACTGTGGAATAAGACGGGCAATCGATTATTAGTATTAACTATTAGGAATTTTAATTACGTATGTGGACACGGGATGGTTACCTCCGCACCGAGAATAAATATAAATTTGAAATTTATATTTATTTAAAATATTATAACAAAATGAATATTTTGCAGGATTCCGAGTCAGCGCGAGTAGAAATTGTGGATAAAATTGAAGACGGTGAAATCGTTATACTTCCTTCTAATGGAGTATTCACCTTTAATACCAATATCTTTAATGATAAAAGCATCGAGAAGATTTATGAATTAAAGCAGCGTGAAACAAATACACCATTGTCCGTGGCCGTCAAAGATTATGAGATGGCTAAGTCTCTAATAGATATGGACTCGTTGACGCCAAGCGAACTTGAAATAATTGAGACCCTGACAACCGAGTTTTGGCCAGGAATGTTATCAATTGTAGTTAAAACTAAAATGGATAATAAATTGTATTCTTTGAATAACTATATTAGTTTGGAATGTCCTGACCATTCTGTGGTGCAATCCATATTCAACCAATTGGAAAAGCCTATAATTACAACGTCGGCGAATATTCATAAAAAATCCAGCTGCTCTAATATAGAACACGTAAAAAGTTACTTTGAAATGAATGACTCTATTACAGCATTGGACTTTGATACGCCACCGAGAAATGGTATTGAAAATACTATCATTAAGATTGTTGATAGTTCAATCGCTATTATACGACCTGGTCCGATTACATTCGAAGATATTAGTGAGCTTTTAATCGATAAAGATATTGGGTTCTCTATGGATTTTCAATCTGATACGATACACGGTGTGGAGCCACGTCACTACAGTATTGATAAAAACTGCTGTTTGGTAAATTTTATCACCTGTGATAAATTGGACGCGAGTATAAATGCATTAACAACAAAATATCTGGCTAATAGTATACTTGTCGATTTCGGGAAGAAAAACATCGAAAAAAAGGCGATTTGCGGAGGCTATGTCGATTTAAGCGAAGATGGTGACATTAAAGAGGCATTATTTAATCTATTTAACGTTCTTCACCAATTAAATAAGACTGAGCTAAATAATATTCTGTTTGTAGATTTATATGCTCCTAATATAGGACTATATAAAACCATAAAGGATAGGTTGGATAAATGCTGCAATTGTAAAAAAATGTTTATCCCGTTATATTATGACTGAGGTATCCCATTATTGGTAATCAAGTGATCGTACAACTTTAACGTTATGTTGTGTTTTTTTAAAAAACGTTCAGTCTTCCGATTAATCCATGGATTCGTAATTTCGATGAGTTGTTTCAATTTTTTAATTATGAAATATGGCTTACTGTATTCTACTAAATCGTCGATGATAACAAACAATAGATTTTCATCTATTTCCATATCATAAATTTCCGAAATTCGAGCTTTCCACCCGTCGATTTGTTTTAAAATTATATCCATGGTATCCCCCTGTGCTATTTCCGCCCGTAAATGACTGGCACTTAAAAGATCGACAATGGTTTCAGCCTCGGCTACTATTTGATATAGGATTGCCCCGCCCGTAGAAAATAACGGATAAATTTTTTTAAGCACCCGCGTATCGTTCATACTTACAGCTATAGCCCATATTCGTTTAGCCATTTTTAAAGGGTTATATATCGCCAAGCGAGAGTTCCCATAATGCTTAATATCCGTGATAAGACGCTCCTTATACCTATCAAGGGGGGGTGATATGGCCGTGCTTTCACCATTATTATCCATATAACTGGTTATTAGGAAATTCGTTATTTCCATATAGCGTTCATTTACTGGCGCCCATAAATCCAGCTTGCACACCGTGTTATGCGTTAATGCCGTTGTAAGCTTTAGTGTTTTTTTTCGTGCAATTTTTTGCCCAATTTTTTTTTCGCCCTTGAGAAGTTCACCAGTTGTCCAACGAATCGTCCAAAAATTTTTACATAATTCATATAATTTAGTCCACTCTTCTATCGGCATAGTTTTTTTTGCCAATTCACCTATCATTTTAAAATCATTATTGGTAATCAGGCGTTTTGTTCTCAGTTCACTAAGCGTTTTTTTGAATAAGCGGTAACTATAACCCTTGATTTTGCCAGTCTCTACAAGATCGCCGAGTGTATCTTTAAGAGGTATATACCTAAAATCTAAACCAGCCTTAAAATCACCCAAATAATATCCAGGTGTGTCTAAAATATTCTGGACAATGGTTTTTATATCCGCCGCTATTTTAGTAGTAGCAGTCTTTAAAGAACAGCAATATTCCACGCTCTCTAATAAATCAATATCCCCTGGATAGCGCGCGACGCTAAATTTTTGACTTCCCACTGGAGTAGCAACCCCTTCTTGAATTGTAATTAGGTTTAATAATTGTTTAGTGGATTTTGAAAATGATTTAGGGTCGCGGTGTTTTAAAAAATCATACACTATTTCACCCTCTGGCGTTTCGGCCGCATTTTGAAACGTAAAAAAAAGTCCTCCGCCATATTGTAAAGTATTCAACATATCTAATATAAATATATAAAATAAATTTTTAAAATTCAACCTTAAATATTACTGGATCAGAGGTTATGATATGCTAAATGATCTACCTCGCCAGTACTAATAATACTTCGTCGGAATTCATTAAAGCACGAGTCTTCTAATTTAGAGAGAATGTGTCTCTCGGTATATTTATTCTGAATTTTGATAGTTATATTTGGCCCGACGCGGCGATTTTTACATTCGCGGTGGATGTGGTCTAAATAATTATTACGTGTTAAAGTTCTATCCAACAACGACTGGTGGTTTCTTTTAGAACAACCGCGATTCGTGTCTAACCAAGCACGGCGATATTTCCCCATACATTTTTTCGGAACGTATTCAAAATCTATTTTATGAAATTCTTTTGCACACATCAAAACTTCTGTGGTACCGAGGTGCTTATTTATAGTGGAAACTAATTTTCGATATTTTTTTAATGCTTGGAAGCGATTGTTTTTATAGGACAATGGATATAGTTGCTTGACAATAGCATTAACGACTTTCGTATCTCGATGTAAAGCACAACCTTGCTTTGGAATCCATTTACACAATAATGAGAAATTACCCTGATTATTGTTTAGTTTTAACTCTTCGTTTTGAAGGTGAAAAACCCAAATGTCGACAATACGTGATAATAACTGGTTTTTACGTGTATATCCTTCTAGACTATATACTAATTTATAGAGCGCTTTTAGATCGCCCCAATACCCAATGTAAGGTAGGTAATCTAGAAGACTCTCTATAGTAGACGGCATGATACTATGTAGTTTTATCAATGCCCAATAACTTACCAGACGTTGGCCCTCGCCATATTTGGTGTTTATACTGCGTTTTAAAATGGGTACCATGGCTAATTTTATATAGTAATCACGTATTAGTTCCGGGTCATCCAGAGAATACAGGGCGTTAACAATACAGTCGATTGTATAGTATATATCATGTTCATGTGAGTCATGGTCGTCGATGGTGGTTTGGTTATAAAATAATAGTTTATCCAAAATTTTAAATTCTAACTCCACTAATGCTAAGGCCATTTATTTATATAAAATGATAATTCTTTAACTAAAAATAAAAACAGCCCTTCGTCATATGTTCGTGCTGAATCTGTTTAATAGTATCACATACCGTGATTACGTTTTTGGTTTCTTTTTGACAGTGATTTTTTTGCGCTTTTTACGCTTAATCTTCTTTTTAGGGGTGGTTACCACAGCGTCTGACTCGGGGTCGATTACCACAGTATCTGGATTGGGTTCGATTACCACAGTATCTGGGTCAGTTTCGGTTACTACATTTTCCGATTCGCCAACCGTCTTTTTAGTAGGTGCTTTCTTGGTGACCACCTTCTTAGATACCTTCTTCTTAACCTTCTTGGCTACCTTCTTAGCTACCTTCTTAACCACATCCCCTCCGTCGGCAGCGACCTTCTCGGGAACAACCGCTGTATCCACAGGCATGGTATTAACGGTTGTAGAGGTTTGTTTCGTCTTGAGATTCAGTTGACTTTTCGAGAGCCCCCATTTATGTAAAAATTCGTCAGTAATTCCGTCTTGGTCTGGAATAAATTCATTTACCAATTCAATAAAGCTTTTGTCACCAAAATCTGAAAGCTTTCGGCACAAATTAATACCCACGGCTAAAAATTTAGATTGGATAAACTCCGAATCATTGATTTTATCGATGGGTATGTCCAATTCGATCTCTTGAACCTCTTTGGTAGGCATTGTAATAGATAACTTAATATTCTGAGGCAATTGTTATTTGAGTTCAATCAAATTTTTAGAGATCATATTCACTAACAATACTAATTCTATCCCCATGTAGCATTTTAGACTGGGTAATCTGTTCGCTAAAAAGTAATGTGGGATCATTTAAAATGGTTGCCATCATCGTACGCTTAGTAATTTGAGCCCGTAGGATTCGCTGATCTATAGTGCTGACTGTTTCAAAGTCTTCTGGATTATCCATAAACTCTGGATTATAGGTAAGTACATATTTATGGACCTTTACCGTCTCGGTTTGTCCAAATCGGTGCGCCCTGGATATTGCTTGGAATTCATTCGTTGGATTCCAGTCAGGCGATAATATAAATACATTTGAGAATTCTTGCAAATTTAACCCAATGCCGCCAGCCATAATTTGGATAATTAAGACTGTGGGAGTCGGCCGCTCACCTTTAAACAACTTTAACACGCGACTTCTCTGGACTTTCGACAACCCGCCATGATATACTTCACATGCGGTGCCATTGGCCTCTAAGGTTTGTTGTAACAAAGTCATTTCACCGCGATAATGACAAAATACAAGACTTAGACCAGAAGTCTTTGACAAGTCTTGTGTTATTCTGGTTATTTTGGTTGAATCACCATCGAACATTGGTACATCGATAAAATCGTCGGAGTATTTCCTGCGAATCGCCCGTAACGCGATGTTTGGGTGGGACGAGGCCTGGCGCATACGAATTATGGTCTCCAGAACAGTTGCCTCATATTCGTGCATCGCTGCGCCAGAATACTTTAAATCCGCCAATATTTCCAAAGATTCAGTTTCCAAAGACTCATAAATCTCTTGTTCGTCGGGCGTATTGAATGGAATCAAATGAGTCTTAAAATCACAGTGGGTCAGTCCTTCGGTAATTAAAACCTTCTTGGTTCGACGAAGCACATACTGTAAAATATAGGAATTCAAATCGACCTTGCTGTCTTCTGATGGAATTCCAATAAAGTTAAGCAGCGTTACAATGTCTTGGCGTTTATTTTGCAGAGGAGTTCCTGATAAAATCCACCGAGATGGAATTATATCGGAATAATTTTTATTGGTTTTAAACATCTTGGTTTTCGAATTTCGAATGACGTGTCCTTCATCAATAATGATCCTTTCCCAAAAATTAGGAATGTGTAATTGGGTGGTATAGCAGTTTTTCTTACTTGATATGGAAGTACCATGAGTAGTCAAACAGACGTCGAACTCTTGTGATTTAATGGCGTCAGTTGTCCGCAATTTTTCTGGACCATAGTGGAAATACAGACTTTTATATCCGAATACGGTAATTAGAATTTGTTGCCACTGCTCGGCCACAGCAACTGGTACAATCAACAGAGTTTTCTTTGGCAGACCCGCCATTAACCCAAGCGTTTGAATAGTTTTTCCCAACCCTGGGTCATCTGCCAAAATTCCACCAGAGTGTTTGGATTTTAATTCTTGCCGAATCATCCAACTAACACCATTTTGCTGGTAGTCCCGTAAGGAAAACCCCGACTGGGCCATAGTTTTATTAGCTTTCGCAGTGGCTTTTCTTATAGCCAGTGTCTTTGAGGATGCACGAATCGTTTTGAAAGTGGCCATTCTGAATTCAGGTAATGGGGAAGAGTGTTACTATAGTAGTATAATAAAAAACTTTCAAATTATTAGTGGGACTGTACGCCCATTGGGTATATAATAGATTTCATAGCACCCGCCAAGAATTTAACGACTATACCGAGTACAAATTTACTCTTTACCCAAGACAATATATCTCTTAAATCACTCACCTTTCACCTTGAGCGTATTACATATAAGCTTAATACAATACCTATTAACGTGCTTTACGTTCTTTACGTTCTTCATCTATAGGATTAATAGAATAGGAGAATGGTCATAGAATAATTCATTTGCATATTGTTGGAGAAGTGCTAAAATCTATTAGAACTCCAAATTTTGATTCTACTTGCGGAATACTGTTTACTATGAGGTCCATACCTTGATTTTTTTCATTCGGCAAATAAGGTCGTTCTTTCCAGCATTACGTTTTTGACCTTTTCTTAATCCACTATATACCACGTCGTCCAACCAGTCATCGGCGCAACGCTTGTCACCTTCACTAACTTTTTCGCGATAGGCGTTAATTAGTTTACACCAACGTGTGGTAAAATCAATAGAAAACGTCCGCCAATGTTCATTTGCCAAGATTACTGTGTCTTCTGGGAAGGCTTCATAGATATCGGCGATCATCGGACCAGTAAATAATTTCGTTTTACTAAAGAGTCCTTTAAAGCGCTCGCCTTTTTCTTTGGGCTTTTCAAGCTCACATTTATCAATGGTATTGCATATAAGCTTAAACGAATGTCGATAACGAGTTTGTAACTCTCCGTTTATAGGATTAAATAGAATCGGAAGATGCGCATAGAAGGAATCATTCGCATATTTCGGACCCAGATACAGTCCCGACGTAAGTGAAATCGCCGACGCCAGTTTGTTGTGATTTTTAGCATCGTGATCTGGTCCTATGTCCGAGATTCCGAAATAATTTTCAAAGTCGGCATGTTTTGCATTATCCAGAGTGAAATTTACCATAGGTGACCCCTCAAATCCGTGACTGGTGTTCGCCCTTACGGAACAATAGCGATCGCTCGGCGTCAAGGCGGTTCCATCTTGCAGATGGCTGAAATTTGCACACAGCTTCGCAAAATATTTACTATCCTTCACGCGTCCATTAGTTTTTGAAATCTCTACAACAGAAACTTTGTATTTCGAAAAGCGTTCTTTAACGGCGTCTTCTTCGATGCCACCGTACTTGGTTTTAAATTTACCCCCGTAAAATTTTGATAACGCCCCTAGACGTGTGCCTCCATCTTCAACATTATAATAATCCTCGGGGTGTGTGGTACCGTCGGGGTCCGTAATGGTTTCGGTCCATTTAGACACTACAATCGCCCCGATGGCCATGTTATTAAGAATGCTTCCGACCAACTCTTGGTTCCAATGTAGCGGTTTATCAAGAGCCCTCTGGTAGGACGGTTTACGAAATTTGGTTGTGGCATGTTCAAACGTTTCAGGGTCGAAGTCTTTTAAAATATCCTCCAAGTGCACAACGACCGCATTCTGGCAGAGAAGAGGTTTATCCAAAGGAAGATATGTAGCTTTTTTATGAGTAGCCATATTGTGACGTTTTTAATACTTTAATAATATACTGTATAAATAATAAATTGTATCAAATTTTTGAGGGAAGTCCTTTGTTATGGGTCCGATATTGACATGTCGTGTAGGAAACCCAAGATTCGTATAGGTCGTCGATGGATTTTAAACAACGAATGATTAAAAATATAATATAAATGGATACTGAATTAAAAATTTTTGAGTCAATAGTATAATTAATAAAAGTAGAATCTGATAATTATTTATGATCGGGACTATAAATATAATCTATTAAATTAGTAACTATATTGGGATAAATATTATTATTCAATATAATACCAATATAAACTTCATCATATATAACATTATTAACAATATCATCAGTAGTTTGTGAAATATATTCTAAGGATTTACGAGAACAAATATAGCCGTATCCACCTTTACACCATGGCGTAAAAATACCATTATGTGGTTTTATCATTAAAATAACTATTTTTACTACATTTACCAATATGCCATTTACGATTTCCTTCTGCCGATTGCACGTTACCACAATAATCAGATAAAATATCTATTGATAATAGTTTTTTAATAATCATATCTTCATCTAATTTACAAAAATGAGAATATTTATTAAAATCAGGGTTATTGTAAATATATTTATAAGTTTGAATCATTTTTTCAGGTAATCCTTCGTAAAAATCATTACATTTTAATTCTAATATTTTTTTTTCATTTTTATAATGAGTATGTTTAAATCCACCAATTATAATAATATAACCCTTAGTTTAATTACCCAGATAATAATCGTATATATATATATATATAATGGTCAAAATTATTTCAGAAATAGGAATAAATCATAATGGTTCTATAGAATTATGTAAAAAACTAATTATGTTATCTAAAGTTGCAGGAGCAGATTATGTTAAAATTCAAAAAAGAAATCCAGATGTATGTGTTCCTGAACATCAAAAAGTAAAGCGTAAAAATACACCCTGGGGCGAAATGAGTTATTTAGAATACAAATATAAAGTAGAATTTTCAGAAGAACAGATTAAAGAATTATGCGAATACAGTAAATCTATGGGTATTGAATTCTTTGCTAGTGTTTGGGACGTCGACAGCGCTCGATTAATGGCTAAATACACTACTATTGCTAAATTAGGTAGTGCTTCTATAACTGATACTGAATTGTGTCGTGTAACGAGGGAACTTTTTGATTATGTTATTATAAGTACTGGTATGAGTACAGAAGAAGAAGTAGAATCGGCGGTATTAGCTTCCCAACCAGATGTTATTATGCATACAAACTCAACTTATCCTTGTCCTGTGGAAGATTTAAATCTAAGATATATAGAACATCTTATATCAAAATATGGAGAAAAAGCTGAAATTGGTTGGAGTGGACATGAATATGGTTTAGTTACTAGTTTTGCAGCTGTAGCAATGGGGGCTACGTGGGTCGAACGCCACGTTACCCTAGACAGAAATATGTGGGGGAGTGATCAGAAGTCTTCAATTGAGCCATCTGGATTAATTAAGTTAGTAAAGGGTATCCGAGATATTGAAAAGGCTACTCAATACGCTCCTGGTCCAAGAAAGCAATTCCCTGGTGAAAGTGCTAAGAGAGATAGTTTGAGGAAGAAATAACGATAATATTACAATTTAAATATTAATAATAATAGTTTTAGTAATATATTCATTAATAATTTTCATTTCATTTTGACAAGGATGAACTTTAGGAGGTCCATTTTTATAAAAAGGGTCTTTCTTATAATCATTACTAGATAAACTGAAACCAGATATAAATATATTATTACTATTATATTTTTTGTTAGAACAAAAATATTCTATACAGCAAAATCCTGTTGTAGGCCAATAAATTGTTCCGGGACGTATTCCAGTTTTAATTTGTAGACTTTTAAAAAAGTCTTCATCAAAATATTCAATTCTTTTTGAATCATAATCTATTTGTTTTAATGTATTAATTAATTTTTCAAAATATTCAGAATAATGAGATTTTGCTCCCAATGTGCCATTTTTATGACGAGCGATTAATATTTTTTGATTAGATTTTAAATAGTTTTTAATATAGTTACACATCATATCGCAATTACCTTTACCTAATGGATATAAGCATATAATATCAAAATACAAATTATCACCGTTAGTTTTTTCATTAAAATTATTTATTCGGATTACAAGTTTATTATTTAAATTATTTAATAATTCGTTCATTATTTTTTCTTGAGGACCATTGCCAAATATAAAAATATTATCTTTAGTTTTAATATTAATATTATTTTCACTAGTATTGAACTTATTATAATTATACAATTTCCTTGAATTATTTATATATTTAAATCCTAATGAAAAAGGGTGTGTTAATTTATTTACATTAAATTTTTCAAAAGATATTAAATTATCTTCAGTAAGTGAATTCAGCCATGAAGTAGTTATTCGTAAATACCTACTTTTAAGATTATTTTCAATATTATAATTATTAATACCACGGTCTTTTTTACATCTTTTTAGATGATAAAATGATAGGACCGGTCTCAATATTTTTGATTTATGATGAAAAACTTCATAATTATTAGTTTTTTGAAATTTACAATTCGAATTATATTTAAATAAAATGGTGTCAGTTCCTCCTGTATATGTTTCCATTTTATTAACAAAAAGATTTTCATTAATATCCATTAAATTTAAACCACGTAAACCTACCGATATATTTTCATTAACTTTAGATTTTAGTATTCTTATTATTTCTGGAAAAAATATTTCATCATCATCTAATTTAAAAATATAATTGTAATTAGTTTTTGAAAGAGTAAAATTATAATAATATGCTAATGAATGAACACTACACTGATCAGTAGTAATATATTTTTCAGTATTGACTGCGTATACTTTTGGAATATATTTAAATACATGTATTTTTTTAGGATATAATAATTCTAATTCACATAATATTTTTTCAGTATTATCTGATGAATCATTAAAAACGCATATAATTTCGTCTACCTGATGTATTACAGACATTATTGATTCTCTAAGATAATCTTCTCCATTTTTAACACGAAGCATTGCGGATATACCTTCTTTTCGATTTTTATTTTCAATTATAATAGGCTCTTCAACTATATGCATTTATATAATATTATTATTATTATTCGATTATTTAAACGTCATCATTAAAAAAACTTTCAGAATTAATATTTTTATCACCGATAAATAAATCATAAGCAGGTTTAATTCATGGAATAAGAACCCCCAGCTTTTCAGCTAATTATATGTTATATCAAACCTTCGTATTCCTGTTCTGGTTCCTATGGCTGTCCAATATACAATAGTATCACCCTTTCTATAAAATGAATTTATTTTATTAATTCTTTCGGGATATGGTATTGCCTTCGAATAATCTAAATCAAGATTACTTTTATCATAATAACAAATCGTTACAATTTAAATTATTAAATTTTGTTATATCTTAAATCAATAGGTGAATTTTTATTACCTTTATATACATTTATGTTGTTATCTATAAAAAGCTTATTTATAGCTTCCATATATTTATATTCGGTTATATCCATGACAATAGGTGTTTGTGATATTATGTTATTAAAATAAACATATTTATTATTCACAGGCCCGTCCCAACCAAATGTAAATATATTATTTACACCCATGAAGATGGATATCGGGATTGCTACTTCTAACATTATATGAGCCAGATTAAAAGATACATGAGTATCAAAAATTTTATTTTCCGTTATCTTAATAATATCTAAATTTTTAGTTCGTAATAATTTACTAAAGGTACTTAAATGACCTAATTTTACAACAGGACAGAAATTTAAATCATATGATTTATCTGGTTTACTACTTATATAAATAGAAATACCAGTTTTTATATTATAGGAATCTTGTAAATTACAATCCCACATAGATTTCAGAGCAAAATCTACTCGAATATTGTTTGCAATAAGCTTATTGTAAATATATTTGACTGCAATTATAATATAATCATTTTGAATATCATTTATTTTATTAAAATCTATATTGGAACTTGGACCACACGAAAATATTATTATTGGAATATTTTTACACATATCTTCTAAAAATTTCATTTTTAATTTGGTTGTATCCAGTGAATTTAAAATTTTTTTTAAAGCTAAAATAAAATCTTGACATGAGTTTTTAATATTTAAAGTTGAATCGCAAATAATAATTTTCTGATTATCGCAAATAATTTGTTCTGTATTTAAAAATTCTATATTTACATTTTTTTTTAACTTTAAATTACTGATAATTTTAAGATATTTATATGTTTTTATATAATCCTTCTGAATACATATGTTTACGATATGCATTTATATAATATTATATAATTATGTCATTATGTTATTTTAACATATCATTAAAATATTTTTCAGAATTAATATTTTTATCATCGATAAATAAATCATACGTAGGTTTTCCCATTTTTAATTCATGGAATAAGCAGCCCCAGCTTTTCAACTGATTATATGTTATATCAAACCACCGTATTCCTGTTCTGGTTCCTCTGGCTGTCCAATATACAATAGTATCGCCCTTTCTATAAAATGAATTTATTTTATTAATTCTTTCGGGATATGGTATTGCCTTAGAATAATCTAAATCAAGATTACTTTTATCATAATAACAAATCGTTTCGTCTATATCTACAAAAATTAACATTTTTATATACTATATGTCTAATATAAAAATATTAACTATTATACCCGCGCGCAGCGGATCCAAGGGGATTCCTCATAAAAATATTAAAAATTTTAAAGGAAAACCCTTAATTGCTTGGTCAATTGAACAAGCTTTATTAAGTTCCTATAAAAATCAAATGAGAGTCATTGTATCAACTGATTCTGCCGATTATATTAAAATAGCGAATATCTATGGAGCAGAGACTCCATTTTTAAGACCATCAGAAATAAGTCAAGATTTATCAACAGATTATGAATGTATTAGGCATTCTCTGGAATATTTAAAAAATGAAGAAGACTATATACCGGATATTGTTCTTCAATTAAGACCTACTCAACCCTGTAGAAAGATAGAAGATATAAATAAATGTTTAGATTTATTTATAAGTAATATGGATACATATGATAGTTTACGAACAGTCGTTGAATTTGAAAAGTCTCCCTACAAAATGTATAGTATAGGAAATAACACTTTAATTCCTATGCATAGAGAAATAAATGGAATAAAGGAACCCTACAATCAATGTAGGCAGGCTTTGCCAAAAACATATTTACATAATGGTTATATTGATATTTTTAAGACATCTATTGTAAATGAGGGAACTATTAGTGGAGAAAGGATATATCCATATGTGATGGATAAATCTGATACGATTGATATTGATACGATGGATGATTGGTTTAAGGCGGAGAAAAAATAATTTAAAAATATGATATATAGATATATATAAATGGATACTGAATTAAAAAAATTTTGGAATAGCTGCGGGAGGACTTTTGCTCATTTAGAAATTGTAGGATATTTGAAAAATTATGATACATTAAGTAAGGGATGGGAAAAGGAATTTATTAGCAAATTGGATTTTAATAATAAAATTGTACTGGATTATGGAATTGGTGGAGCATATTTAGGTAAATATTTATTTGAAAATAAAGATATAAATTATTATTATGGTATAGATTTAAGTGATAGAAGTTTACAAAAAGCAGAGGAAAATTTGAAAAGATATAAAGAACATACTTTATTAATAACTGATGAGTTTTATGATAATTTTAATAAAAAAGTAGATATAATTATATGCCAGGCATGTATTCAGCATTTCCCAAATGAAGAATATCTTATAAAATTTATAAATAAAATAAATAATTTAAATGCGGAATATATAATGCTACAAATTGCATATAAAAAAGAAACTAAATTTAAAAATGAAACATATAATAGTGTACAATCGGTCGTCAGGGCATGTTATACAAATAAAGATTTTATTTTAAAATATTTAAATAACTATGATACTTATTTTGAAGGTGATATAGGAACGGTCGCGACAGATTATCAGTTTTTAATTTTTCACAAAATGAATTAGATATAATTTCTACTTGACATTTTATTAATTATTCTTTTATATGTGGTCATTAAAATACTTAAAGGGCGATTATATATATACACATTATGGAATATTTTATTAAGAATAATATTATAAATAAACCTGCATTATATTATCATGGAGTTCGTGATGATCCAAATATAAATGTGTATAAAGATAACGATACAGGGGCTATTGTACTTGATACAATAAAAGATCAAAAATATGAAATTAAAGGATTATCCTATTGGAGTAGTGAAGATATAAATGAGGCACGAAATAAAACATATGATGATGATATTCGTCGTTATAATCAATTAAGTAATATAAATTATACAACCTTATTAGATTTCGGTTGCGGGAATGGTGGATTATTAAAAATTATAACAGATACCAATAACAATAAAAACATAATAGGTCTAGAATTGAATAACGAATTGGTTAAATATTTAAATACTGAAAATATTACCGCTTATAATGATATAGATAAAATCCCCAATAATTTGAATGTAGACTGTATAATGTTAAATCATGTATTAGAACATTTATACGACCCAATTGAAACTTTAAAAAAAATTAAAGCAAAAATGAACGATAAAACATTACTAATTATTGAAGTTCCTCATGCTGATGACTTCCTAATAAGTGAATATAATTGTGATGAATTTAAAAAATTCACATTTTGGTCTGAACATTTAATTTTACACACGGAAAAAAGTTTAATGAATTTATTAAATATAGTCGGGTTTTCAAATATACAATTTACATACTATCAACGATATAATGTTTTTAATCATTTAAATTGGCTAAGTAATGGGAAACCTGGTGGACATAAAAATACACGGTTATCTGACGATGAACTAATCAAATCATATGATAATTTCTTGATTAAAAATAAAAAAACAGATACTTTAATTGTTTATTGTTATATTTAATACAATTCGAACTAATGAATGAAGATTATCAAAATTATATTTCAAACATAATTTTGCTAAAAATAAATTAATGGGGTGGCGAGTTGAAATAATAAATATGACCTGTTATAATTTTTCTAAAATTTCTTTATCATCTACATCATTTAAAAAATCATTGTAACGCTTAAAGTTATTTAAATTATATCTGTCTTTACGATGTGGATTATTTTTAATTTTAAGTAAATATTCTTGGGCGCTTCTTACAATATAATGATTTATTATTAAATAAGGTCTTTCTTCAGGATATGTATAATAAGAATTACAATTTAAATTTTGACTTAAATTTAATGATTTTAAATATCCTGTTCTAACTTTTTTTAATTTATTTAAATTCTGTTTATTATTTTCTACAAAATCTAATCCTGTTGATGTGTAATATTTAAATCCTTTTTTAAGCTTATATTTATGAATATTTGATCTTGTTACATAACGTCTAAATTGACTATCTTATAATCAAAATATTTAGGGATAAAATAATTAATGAAATTAGAACCTATAAAACCACAACCACCTGTTACTAAAATATTCATCTATTATATATAATATATATATATTATAAGCATGTACAGAAAAATTATAAATCCTTTAACCGGCCAAAAAGTATTCGTAACAGGTAAACTTGGTAAACAAATAATAGCTAATTACATGAAATTTTTATATGGCGGGAAGAACTCTAAAAGTTTAGAAAAATTACAAACCAGGTTAACAAAAGCACAGAAAGGAGTTTATAAATTAAATAATGAATTATTAAAAGAACAAGCATTAGTTAATAAGATACGATTCGAAATTAACAGAATAAAAGGAGGTGGGAATGCAGAGGACCTACCTAAAGAAATTATTATCAAAACAAAAGATTTAGAATCAATGGTAAAAATTAGTGAGAGCGTACAAAAATGCATAGATAAATTTGAAAACAAAAATCGAGATCGAGAATCCGACCACGAGTTTTGGCAATTTGCTCTGGATGAATGCTCTGGGTTAAACTATATTTCATTTAGAAAATTTGTTATGTTTTCTGAAAAAGTAAGAGGGATACTTAATCCAGAAAATAAAAAACTTAAAAATGAAATGAAATATTTAGTAGAATCTTTTACAGAGTTTGAACGTATGCTTCCGGGTTCCATAAATCCTATTACCCATCAAACAGGTGGGTTGTCTGTAAAATATTGGTTAGGAGCAATAGTTGCCGTAGGTGCTATTGCTACAAGTTCGGCGATGGCTATTCCTGTAGGAGCTACTATGGTAGCAGTTAGTATGGCATCCCCTTCATTTAGAGGTTCAGGAAATATCGAGGAGGGCCGCTCTTACTACGGCAACTACGACGACCTCAGGCCGCCGAAGCCGATGGACCCGAGTATGACATTAGAAAGTCTCGAAGAATGGGAGAGAAATAGTGGAAGTTCTCCTGAAGTTGTTGTCAGAGAAATCGATCCTACTTTCGCCCCATTAGCGAGAGCTGTAAATGTTACTCTGCCTAGTGGAGATTGGCAAGTCAGACCAGGAGTTAATACGGGTGCAACTAATTTATGCGAAGAAATAGATTGCAATGCGGAGGGTATACCTAGAGCATTTATGCCCGCCGATATGGATTTGGGTGAGAGAACGGAAAAATTGGCTGGGCACCTTGCTACTAAATTTGGAGTAGATGCTGGATCTATATATAACCCAGAAGCGGGCGTAAAGAATATACCAATAGCGGATTTAAAAGCTATTCAAAACGAGGGATTAAAAGACAAAGTTATGGCCAAAGAGTCAGGGTATGATCCATCTAACCCAACTCGCAAAGGTATGGTAGCTACAATGAAAGACATGGTAGAAAAGGGTGGAGTAAAGAGAGTGCATGACATTTTCAATAAAAATCCCATATTAGTTGTTAAAACAAGTGCGACTACAACATCAAAACCTAGGTATCACATATTAGATGGCCACCATCGTAAATTTGCGTTCGATGCGTACAATAAGGAAGCTAATAGTGATAATCGAGTTAAAACTATTCCCGCAAAAGTAATTAGTCTTCCTACAGGCGTGGAATGGTACGAGGCAATCAAAGGAACCTGGGAAATGCCTGATAATATTGGTCAAAAAGATTTAATGGGTCATGCAGCTCCATCAGTTAGCTCGTATGGTAATCGGTAGTAATGGAAAGAGAATTCTTAATATAAATGGTCAAAATTATTTCAAAAAATAGGTATAAATCATGATGGTTATATGAAATTGTGTAAAGAACTGATTATGTTGTCTAAATATATCTCACTGAGGATAATGGGATGGGAATAGTTATTAATAAATTTTGAAAACCCTAAATCCATATAGTCCGTCTATGGATTTCAACTGAAACAATAAATTTGATGTATAATACCACTAAACTATTATACATTACTTATTTGTGACGTGATTCACTATGTCCCAAAGTTTTGACATGCGTTTTATTGACGGAATTGACGACATGGAACTATCAAACGGCACCGATTTCAGAGCCTTAGATTTGTTCTCGACAATACGCCATTGGAATACGAATGAACATACATTCTTTAACACTATGGCGACTCGGTTAGAGACGGTGTGCACACAACAAAAAAAATGGTCCGCGCGAGGCCTTCGAAAGAAGCGCACTTACGCCGCTAATGTAATTGCCCGAGAGTGGCGACAGTACTGGTTCACGAATACTCATTATCGTAGCACAGATAATTGATGTTCAATGGTGATTTACGCCCCAATCGTTGCGCACGCCCGATAACCTGCGTTTCTAAATCTTTGCTCATTCGGTGATAGATAATTATTTCGTCTGTAAATTGAAGGTTAAGCCCAGCACCGAAATGTTTGGCATTCAGCAGGAGAACTTGGAAATCACCTTGACGGAATTTGGTAATAATATTCTGGATAGTCGACCCGGCGCCCTTAATACTACTATAATTAATATCTAACATCTCTAACTGCGCTTTAATTTGAATTAGTGAACTGTCATATTCCGAAAATATCATGATGCGTTTATCGGGTTTAGCTTTTACGAGACTTATTAGATTTTCCAACTTTCCTTTAAGTTGGTGGCTATTCGGGTTTTTTTCGTTACTGTTATCGCCCATCGAATTAATAATTATATTAACGTCCTTAATATGAATTGGGTGACGGCACAGTGGACATACCTTATTCGTCGCTAAAGCCATAGTAATACATTCGATACAGAAGATATTATTACAGCATGGCGTTACCGATGGGTCGTTGAAGGAATCGCAACAAATTGGGCAAACTTTGGCCTCGACATTACCCAAGCGCTCCTTAATACCATTAATTTTTGCTTCGGCCGAGATAATGGCTTCTTTAGCGGTCTTAATAACCACTTTGTTGTTTTTAATACGTTTTTTTGCTACGGTCATTTCAGTATCAAATAGACTGATTGACAGTGCGTCGCAGTGGGGATTTAAAAGTAGCGTTTCCAAATTGAGCACTCGTGTAGTATCCAATCCTATTTGGGTTTTTTTATTGGCAATTTTTGTTACGAGGAGCTCCTTTTTATCAATAAGTTTCTGAGTAATTTGGTCGATAAGATCCTTTTCCGAACCACCCTTGCACCCCAAAATTTCAATCGCTTTCTGGGTATCACCGGCGTTAAAAGCTTTTAGTGCTTCTTTGTCTATAGCGTTTTTAATAGCATACAGGTGTGGTGGTGTATAACACTGAATCATATTAACTATAGGGTCAGGGACCTGAATCGACATCTGTAGAAAGGCATTGTTGCTTCTAACAATCGAAAACAAGCCACGGAAGGTGTCTAACTTGATATTATTACTGGACCAACTGGTATTTCTAAAAATGTTTACCAATACGTCCTTCAAATATCCAGTCCCAGTGATCCCCGACGATATGGTTTTATACGTCCCCGTTTGGTTATTATATTCCCTCGCGCCATATGGATAAATTAAGTTATTTATGGACGACGATATATACCAAATCTGCTTCGAGTAGATATATGGAAAGGCTGGGATTTTAATCGAATCGACCTCATCGACAATAACCCGCTGAAAATAATAACTTTTAATGGAGTGCGTCCACGGCGTTATTTTGGTGTATGAATGTTTTCCAATTTCAGTCCAATCATATGTTTCAGTAAGCTCCTGTATTTTAAGTTGAATTTCAGTTAAGTTCTTTTTAAGCTTGCTCTGCTCCTCGCTCGTAAGCTCATATTCAGTCATAGTCATAAAGTCGCGGTACACCGCTATAAACTTATTTTTAGTATGTTGCATCTCATTCCGAATTTTCATAGTGAGATTCTTGGTTGCGCTTTTATTCTCGATTTTTTCCGTGAATGGTTGGTGGGGTGCGTCTCCCATAATAACGGCGGTTAAACGTTTATACATTTTTTTATACATGGTTGATTTCACTAAAATTATATCGTGCTCCTTGCAAATTTTAATAACCGACTCTTTAGACTTACAGAACACGTTGAATATGCTCTTTGTATTGGGAATATAGAAGCATTTCAATTTAGTATATGACGTTATGTATTTTTTCCATTGAAGAAATATATTATGCGGAACGACAATTAGATTACTCTCAAGTTCAAGTGCGCTTGGGTCAAAACCCAAGGTGCATTGAAGATTGTATTTACTACCATACCAATGATATCCAGTTGGGTTATTAACTGCATTGTAGATCCTTTTTGACGAATAAAATACGTCCGACTTTAGGGTTGCCTGTGGTTGTTCGGCGATTAAGGCCAAGATACATAATGATTTTCCACTGCCAACATTATCACATAGCAGATTAACGTTATAGCCGGAAGAATTGCGATATTTTGATTTTTCTTTTGCGATCATTTCATATACCGTTCTTTTTTGGTGCGGTTTTAATTCGATAGAAATTTTAGAAGGTGTATTAATAATGTTTCCTGTTGGACAAATGGTCCCTTCAGTATTGATATATTTTACAAGGTGTTTAAAATTAATCAGGAATTGTCCACTTACTAAATCTAACAATTTAATCTTGTCGCCAGCCTTTAGGATATCATAATAGTTAGAGAATCCCAGGGTTTTAATATGCTCGTTAGCCTCATCCGATACATAGGTTTCCCCAGGCTCGTAATAATTGGTGCTGGCCGCCATTTTCTTATTATGATTAGCAATGTAATATATTTCGTATCAAATTTTCGTTATTATTTCAATTTAAAAATCTAATGGTTATAATAGATAAATGTCTTTAAGTATCCAAGTGATCAACGATTTAGTAATTAATAAAATAGCGCGGCTAGAAGAACGATTGGAGGGAAATGAATTAAATTACACTAAAGCACTGCATAAACTAACTTTGCAAGTAGAAAAATTATCCAGGGATAACAATTTATTATTGAACCGTCTGAATATTCGGACCAGTGAATCGAATGGCGTCGGTACCCCCCCAGGTTTAGAAGGACTGCATATCGCCCTCGATATGCCACCAGGTCCGACCCCCAATGCAACACCACTATCCACAACGCATATAAAAAAGACTAAACCACCCAACAAGAACGCTTGGGTTACTGTTAGGCGATAACGGAATATATTTATATAGTTCCTAATCCAATAAATATACTAAAATATTTTGGCAGCTTGTTTTTGAGATTTTTCGAAATTTCACTCCTTCCGCAACGCTGATATTTTGTAAATAGGCTAATCGATCAGTGTCCTTTAATTTCGACAAGACTTCTAAACATTGCTGTATTGACCCAAAGTGAGCGAGGAGCCGATTCGCAGTTACCAGGGAAATGTTTGGTATAGTAGTAAACATCATCTTTTGACAGATCCTTTTCGTGATATTCTTATTTTTTTTTTTATTAGTGGCTTTTACCAAAGTGTCTTCATATGAATATGCCTTTTTCATAAACCCCGTCCCCTGCTTCTGCAATTTTTTATACAGGGTTTGAATAAAATAGACTGTCTCGGCTACATCGCAGGTCCTAAAAACACTAATACCATCTCTTAACATGGTATTTACCATAGAAGAAACAATCGTTTCCTTGGCGACCTTATTGTATGCAAAAGACTGATTATTTACGCTAATATTGCCCTCCACCAAATAGATAATTTGATTTCTTGAATAGTTCGCCAGTAACCGCGCTTTTTGCTCGCGTAATCGCCCGTCCTTGATTGACGCCGCGTAATCTTCCATTGTTTTCCGTTCAATTATTATAGCGTCCACACCATTAATCCGATACAAATAGTCCCCTAAAACCAAATTAGCACATAGTGTATTGAATTCTGGGTGTGTCAAGGCGTCTTTTATTTTCTCGCGATTATCGATTAACAACTCCATTAACTATATTTTTAGTTATAACTTTAGATATGATTAATATTGCATGATTTCGAACATCACATAATCTATTTTATAAACTAATGAGGTATTCAAATAAGAGCTAAATACATTAAATATATTTAAATATATTTAATTAATTTGGGCCGCCGAATATTATAAGTAAACGTTTTGCGAGTGATAATAATTATTGCTGAATCAATAATGTACGCGTGTATTTTTCAATTGGATTCGTCTTATAATAAGTTTCAGTTAATGTTTTATACTCGTTTTCTTTATAATTAGTGGCATCTTTAATTTTCTTCTTGGAACCCAATTCCTTGACATACATATTATCAGTATGTTGTGGCATTAAGTAAGCTCCGCGTGAATTATTTAATGTTATTGGGTATTGAGCCGTGATTTTAATACTATTCCTGATTTGTTTATTTAATAGAGAGTATAATTCGACCGCGATATTTCCATATATTTTATTATGGGTTTTAATCCTAACAGTATAATCCATCTCGACCAGGTCATAATTAGCGACTGTTTTACGGTCGGCTAATTGGGATTTTATTATTTCTATATTAAAACTCTGATAATCGAGAATTCCTCCATTTTCATATAAAGATTTTATCGATTTTTCAGAATCAGTTGTTTTAATCGTCCCGTTTTCTAAATTAACGATGATATAGGAGTTTTGATTCGAAATATAAAAGTTTCTAAAGTAATACCCGTCTAATGGTAATTTATATTTTTCTAAAATGTCCCGATCATATGTCAACAGTTCTTGCAACAGGGCTTTCTGTTCTTCAAACCGTAATTTTTCAACACTAATATCCACTAAAAATCGGTCTTCAACACCTTGTTTGGTAGACAGGAAACGGCAATTACCGGGCATATCTGGTAACTTATAAATAGAACCAGCTAAAGAATGAATATATGGGTCACCGCTTCCACCTGGACTTGAGCCTGTCTCAACGCTTCCATAATCTGGTTCAACGTCGTAACGCAAAACCCTATAACCAAGATCGTGCCTCTCGGAGGATACGCTGTCGTCGTCGTATATTGTGGTTACCATCAACCAGAATCCGTCAGAAAAACCAGTTATTTTAATAGTGGGTTGTGTTTCTTCCCAGTATAACTCCGTCATGTCCTGTGCGGAAAAAAGCAGTTGCGTGGCGGTGGTCCCTCCGATTATCGGCAACACCCCACCCGGCCTCGGGCCACCGCCTATATATTCAAATTTTAAAGTCGTGGAGACACTTGCACTAGACCCACTTCCGTCCATTAAGTAGACCGCCTCCTCCCCATCGTTATCGAGACTGGTGACGGTATATTGATTGCCCATAAATTGTAAATATATATACTCCGCCCCAGACGGATCTATAAAGATGTTTTTATGCAGGCGGAGATCGCCCCACTCGGGGGAGTCCATGGCGGCCGTCAAAGCGCCGCCTTCAAGCAGGTCGCCGGACAAGTTCGTCACCCACTCGTTGCCATTAGTGGTGTAGTTATCGGGATCATCCATATATCCAGGAGCGAACATGTCAGATAAAAAAACCGAGGTATATCCTTCGGGCGTATCGATTGTCCAGTCCCGTTCTGTCCAAAGATTTGTTGCCATAGGCTATATCTTCTATATATATATTTAAATTTAAACCGAAATTTTAATGGGAGTGCTATAAAATACTTAATATTTAAATATAATTATAATATATGTTTAATAAGGAAGAAATTGGGTCTAATATTCGCGGAGTGTACAGATCATACCCTTTAATGTTTATGATTATTAGTCTTATACTCGGGGTAGTATTTAAATTAAACGTGCTCCTCTATTTAGTAGCACTGATCATTGGTAGTAGTTTCGTAAACAATCGCTTGCTCAAAAGCCTGTTGTATAAGTTATCTGAAATAGCACATTTAGAATCGATAACTTTGCGCCCTACCATGTGTAAAAACAGTTCTAATTTTATAAACGAGTTTTCACCGAACAAGTTATCGGAAAGTTATGGTATGCCGTCGGGCCATTCGGTGGAATCAATGTTGATCGGCGTCTTTCTAACACTGTATATTCTTAAAACACATGATAAGTCGACGAAGCGGACCGTATTAGTTTGCACCATTATTGCTATTAGTCTATCGGTCTGCATCTCAAGGGTCTATTTCGGGTGTCATACTGTATTACAGATTTTGGTTGGAGGAATCTTTGGGTCGCTTGTCGGATATTTGGGTTTTAAATTATGGGAAAGTAAATTCGCGGGCGACACTGTGCTGGTTGAACAAGGACATAATTCTCCATAAGTCGCGACCATTATCGTGAAAATATGTTAATACACAAGTGTTAATACACAAGTGTTAATACACAAGTGTTAATACACAAGTTGTTAATACACAGGTGTTAATAGATTTACCGTATTAAACTGATAGCATTTCGGAAGATTTATAACATTAACTTATAAAAGGTTAAACCCAAATGACCCCTGTATATTAAATCTACAATGACCCCAATTGAAATTGTGACTGTCATTTTAGGTTATATATATTTATTCACGTCGATTTTTGTAAATGTCATTAAAGTAACGTATATTTTTTTAAAAAAACAAATCTTACCAAACGTGCTATTATATTACTTATTAAAGGTCTTAAGTGGGGTTCTGGGTATTTTATATGGACTAACCTTTCTGGACAAAGTATCGTATTATATGATAACTCCATTTTTAGCAGTTATTTCCTTAGACCTTCTGGTGTTGGGAGTGGTGTGTGTACTTACGTTAAAACAGCACCTAAATAAATTAATTAAAGTGCATCCGATTGACCCTAAACCTGTCCGTAAATTACCAAAATCTAAAAAAACTCTTAAAAAAACACAAAATATTGGTAATAAGCGTTTAGTAAAAAGTCGATCGATGCCGACATTACTTCTAAAGCCGAACCTAAGACCGCCGCGACGACATAGGTCGACCACAATCCATACGGTATCTGATTTAGACGAAATTTATATGGCAAATTATATTAACCTGAGTTTGAAAGGACGTAATCCTGGTTCCAAACCACCCATTGTCGAATTGTGGTGCGACCCACCTTCTGGTATAGACCCCTCCAGAATGCAAAGTAGTATGAAACATAGTTCATACGGGCGTGGTAGACCCCGTACAGGTGTGGTTTCTACTAATAAACAACCTAAATATGGGACTACTACTGAGAATGCTATAAAAGCCATAGTCCCTAAGAAAGAATTAAAAAAGGGAAGCTTGGGAAGCACTAAGAACGTTAAGGACGTTAAGAACGTTAAGAACGTTAAGAAAATTAAGAAAGCTAAGAAAAAAAAAGCCCAGTCGGAAGAATTAGAAGAACTCGAAGAAGGACGAGAAGAAGTCGAGGAATATTTAGACGATGCTGAGGAAGATGACGAGGATGACGAGGAAGATGACGACGAGGATGACGACGAGGAAGAGGATGACGAGGAAGAGGATGACGAGGAAGAAGAGGATGGCGAGGAAGAGGATGACGAGGAAGACTCTGGTGGGTTAGTAAGTATATTAGAGTCCTTGGGCGATGTATTAGGAATTTAAATAAAAACCTTAATTTTGTTAGTAACCACAGTTCGGCACATTGGGCATAGATTATCTATACGGTGCGTACACTCTCCGCAAAATCCGTGACCACAATTTAATACTGTTAAGTCGTCCAATATCTCTAGGCATACTGGACATTCCTTTGTAAAATTCACGGATTGCAGGGGCGTGGGTTTTGCGAAAAGACTTTGTAGCGGTTTGAATAATAGTCTTAGTTTTTCCAAATGACTACCGCTCTCTCCATCTTGGTGTCTGGTGTGCCACACATCACCATGTCCACATTTACACTTATACTTAATATGTCTACTATAGGGTTTAAATTTTACGCAATTGCACTCTTCACAGCTAAGTCGTTTAATACGCATACTCATTACTATACATACGCGTTTATATTTAACAAACCGGTGACTTTTTAACACTTTATATACCGTATAAGATTAAACAATAATATTATATACATATGTATAAAACTATTGTAAATCCCATAAATAAACCCGTCATACCTTAAGCAGTAATGAAGGGAAACAATTCAGTATATCATTAAATATTTACAGTATTGTTTTAATTAGAAGGTCTTATATAAAGCAGAGTGGCTTCATTTAAGGCAGATTAAAGTAAATTAATCCGCCAGACTTAATAGAATGGGCAAATGATCGGAAATCATTTTTTTACCAACACGGGTGCCAACGTCATACAAAATTTCCGCTTCAGTAATACGGTGTTGGGCTGTGCGACTCACTAAAAAGCGATCAATCAACCAGCCTTTATTAGTCTGTAGACAATTCGGGACCCGAATATTAAACCACGTAAACCTATCAATGACTCCTGGGTGGATATAGCGATAACTGTCGACTAAATTACAATCATCCAGCAATAATTTAAAATTATGTTGTTCTTGTGGCGTATATCCACATAATTGCGATTGACCACTATGAAATTGCTGTTTACTCCTGACAAGCCTCGTTAGTTTTTTTACCATCTCCTTATCGGTGGGGGACTTATGACATTCAATTCCCAAGCGTTTTTCAAGTATATCGCCAAACCATACGTCGGCTTTATTCGCAATGTTATTATCGCCGCAATAGATAATGGTTTTTTTAGTTTTTAGACTTTGAATATGCATGCTAATGGCTGGGTCCCAAACATTTAAGCGATATTCCCAATTAGAGCCAGAGTTTGGTACATATGTGGTTATTAGAATACTATCCTCAAATTCTAATTGAATCAGTCGCCCTTCTTTATTATCCAATCCGTCGATCGTATAGCTAACGTGCTGAGGGGCGTGTTTGGACCATACGGACGTCCCCGAATATCGATTACCGCTCCGTGCGCCTGCTTTTGACGCCGAGGACCAATATTGATAGGGATAGATCGCCTGTATACTATCAGATTCGAATAGTCCATACAGATCTGGACCCAATCTTGTTTCCTGAAAACATATTATATCGGGATTGTGGGTAGCTATGATTTTACCCAATGGAGAGCTTGGTTCGAGGATTCGTGCGGATTTATTTTTCGCCGTCGTCGCGTCGACAATGTTCGAGCGAAGACCATTCACATTCCAACTAATAATTTTCATTGTTACGGAGTTTCTTCGTAGGAATTAATGGAATTGCAGTATCAAATTTATGACTCAATGGTTTTACCATTTCACATATGGTACGAACTACGGTATTAGGGTACCGTATAATTTAAATAACAGCAAACGCAACTATATGGTAAATCCACTAAACCCACCAGTAAGGAGGGTTGGATTATTATAATTAAAAATCAAAATCTTATACTAGATTTCTTTATAGTATAATAATTTACAATTTTGCTTGACAGTGAGACTATATTTTACAACCAATCGTGACTAATTTAACACTTATAATTTAACACTTATAATTTATACTGTTACGCACGTATATCATTACAACTATGTGTATATGTATATCTTCATTAGTTTTTCTATACACAAAATCAAATTTAAGATTTATATATTGTAGAATCACTAATACGAAGCTATATAATAAAAAAGTGTTTTTTTATTATTTACTACTACTACTATATTTACAACCAATCCCTGAACTTGAACTTAATGCGTTTTTCACCTTTGCGCGACCGCCCTTGCTTACCCACAACCTCACACCCCTTAAACTCGTCTGACTTTAGAAACCGCTTGATCTCACTCAAATTTGACCCGTACGCCGTATCGAGATGAAGCGTCAGGTCCACCGCGTAAGCCCCGCGCTCATCATCGCCCCATCGTTCACGATAATCTCTCATTTCCTGTAGAAGGACGGTGTAATCCCAAGAGCACGCCGCCTGAAAAGACTCTACAATGCGATTCTCTGGCTGTTCCTCGTCGACGTTCTCCATTGAGGAAGTAGTCGAAGATTTCGCGAAGAGCGATTTACTCCGTTTATCCTCACTCTTCAAACTCACGTCCTTTCCAATAGGACGACGCTTAGGGGCAAATTGAAACAGCAGTCCCTCTGGAATTCCGTCGATCTCCTCAGAAATGTAATAGATTATAATGGGTTTACGCCATACAATATCTGGATGACTCACCGAGTCGGAGCCGCCTAACGGAGATGCCAGAGATTTACGAATCCGCTCTGTCATGCGACCCCGCTTGTAATGCCCGATAGGCTTGGTTACGGTGAACATGATTTCAGGATTCTTGAGATATTGACGTATTTCCGTCTGTTGGGCAGGCGTGAGTCCGCACTTCGACATCAGATTGGTGTGGAGACATACATTACTAACCTGTGTCACAAGTGGAGTTCGTCCCCTGGAAATCGTGTCCACGAGCACTTCTACAGGCGAATAATCATCTGAACTACCAGCGTCACTGAACAACTCCGTATGACTTACCAGTCGGGTGTGTTCGCAGTAACAGGGAACTGTGCTAGTATGCGATTTCCGCAACGTGCTGTATTTACCCCCGCTCATTTGTGGTGTGACTTGAATCACTTGCTCGAGATACTCTCCCAGGAAAGTATTATCGGAACCCATTGGGCAATATAGTGTGGTATCGTGCGTGTTGTATCCAAACAGTCGCACGATTCGCTGTACAAAGGTGTGGCTGTTCGAGGGGACATCATTTTCAATCCAAGCACAGATCAAACTCTTGAACTCGTCTGGGGCGAATGCCTTATCGTCGACACCAACAAGACTCAGGTCGTCACCACGCCCCCAAAAATTCAGCAGAGAGATCACACATGGAGAGGACGTGGGGTCATCATACCACTCGCGCACTGGCCCCACTACACTGGGGTTTTGTTGATTTAACTCAAGACACCGCCAACCCCGTCGCTGGCATTCCGTCTGTACAAGGGAACGGCGAGCCGCATGCGCCCGTACCACGATAATTTTTTTTTCTGATTCGAACGAGTCGAATATTTGCGGTAAATCTGAAAAATCCTCTTCAATGGGAAGAATGCGCTTTTCCTGCATGAACCACTCTATTCCACGGTACCCAGGACCAGGTGTCATTGAAATTTGAACGGTCGCCTCCGTAAGATCGGGGTGAGCTAATTCCGCACCTCGGGTCGCAGTCACCGTCATAATGTAGTTGTTCTGATCGCACAGTGCACTTTGGTCTCCCGTACGCATGCACTCCCCCCAACCCATCTTCTCGAAGAATTTCCCAAAGCGCGAATTCGAATCAATCCCGTAATCTGACTCATCCCATATGAAGAGAGTATCCGACCCAGGACCCGCCTCCAACAATTTCTGGAATTCTGGAGTTCCACGCAAGCATACTTCGAGATTGACGCCTCGGCATATCTTGGCTGCCCGACCCTTGCAATTCGTCATGAGAGCCTCCCGAGACGCTGTCCATGATTTTTCCCACTGCGCTTTTAAATGTTTGCGGTTGTCGCTTGAAAAAACGATCACCTGTTTAATGCCGAGTTTTGCGGCGTACTTGTTCATGTGGACAGCGAATGCAACAAACTTTGCCAAACCAGTCTTCCCGCTCTGAGGCTGAGCGGAAATCATAACGTAATGGTTACCCGACGCAAACGACTCAACGACTTTTACACCCGATTCTTGCTGTTGTTTGAAAAAGTTGCATTCGGTAGATATCTCGGAGAATTTTTCGAAGGCGGCGTCATGTGGCGAGGTTGTTAACGAAGTCATCTGATACGGGTTTAATGATTATAATACTTTATAAGATTAATACTAAACATACAGCTAAATTCGAAATCAAATTTGTGCCTTAGGATTCTATAAAGGGGTTAGTTTTATAGTTTTAATTACCATATGACCAGTGAATAACATATTTAAAAATATTGCACTATTAAATAGTTATGTGCTCGAACTGTAAAGCAGATTTTAATACAACAGAAGCCTACATATTAAATGCCACCGCCTGCCAAACATGCGAAACCGATAAAATAACTATAAGGGACTACATATCCCAACCCCAATTGGTCGCCGCCGTCAAAGCAAAACTTAAATTTCTGGTTTGTAAACGGGGTCACAAACTTATACACTACGAATCCACTAAAAAACGGCATCATTTTCAACATATTAATCGCGACGATATTGGTATGAGCGAATGGCATAGTGAATGGCAGTCGAATTTTGCTATCGGTAAACGCGAAATTCAATTTAAAAAGATCGGACTCCAACTAAAAACTCGGTACGCCGACGTCTGCATTTTCAATAAATCAATCGAATTCCAACATAGTCAAATTAGCTATAAGGATGTTAAACGCCGCAAGCAGGATCACTTACTGCACGGACATAAAATTTATTGGGTTATTGATTCCAAAGATTCAAACAACAACGATACCATAATCGAACATACCCTTCCCGCGTCGGGGAGAATTTATTTAGAATTCAAAAAAGACTACTGGAAATATGAGCATTTTAAGTCACATAGCTTCATATTTTTAAATATTGGCGACCGAATCTACAGGATCAATCCGCACAAGGTCAAGAGCCACATGATTGACGTCTGTGCCCCACTAACGAAATATACCTTTATTGATATGTTAAAGCGTAATACACCGATACCCATCGAATCTCCTCTTACACAGTCGTCGATTTACATAAATCAACGCGGCGCTGGAAACGGTAAGACCTACGGCATTATTCAATTATTAAACACGGAGTGCCACCGTGATAAAAAGTGTTTTATTATGGTGACAAAACAGCACTCGGCCAAAGACGTTATTAAACGAGAATGGGAAAAGCACGAATCCGAGGGGTTATTGCCGAATATTGAACTTATTCATGAATTTTCAGATCCGAGCAATAAAAAGTTTACCTTTGAATATCGCGATATCCGAATGGGAGGTACCAAACAACTAATTATCGCCACGATCGATTCCTTTGTTTGGAATATTGGTAACAAACAGCATACTAATAAGGACCAATTTACTGGAATTATTAATTCCATAATAAATGGTTACAGTGCGGGGATCCACAAAAACGGCAAGATTAACTATTCAAATACAGAACTTAAACTAAACAAAGAATTAATGTTTATTTTGGACGAAACTCAGGATTTACCGGAAATATATCTAAAAGCCTTACACCGGATCCAGAGGGACCGTTACATCGACCTGTTTTGCGTTGGCGACCAACTGCAAAGCATATCCTATAAAAAAAACTCCTTTACCCTACTATCAGATGGGTTACCGAATACGACACTAATACCAAC
>Ga0115008_10000061_pt1 | contig 61264 bp, 51 predicted proteins | sample FraStrMetagenome_FD_87164 | JGI IMG/M metagenome (GOLD analysis project Ga0115008, IMG submission 87164) | Marine eukaryotic phytoplankton communities from Arctic Ocean - Fram Strait ARC3M Metagenome | ecosystem: Environmental > Aquatic > Marine > Oceanic | place: Fram Strait | collected... | reverse complement strand
TCAAGTGCCACAGAAGCCATGCTTTCTGCGGTGGTGCGTTGCTGGGTCATTTCTGACAAAGCGAGTTCCAATTGGTCGGCGTCGGTGGACTCGGCTAGGCCTTCTGTGACAAGGGCGCGCGTTTGGTTCAATGCGCTTTCTGCCAATGCTTCTGCAGCGCGGAGAATGGCGACGTTTTCTTGGGCAGCCAATGCCGCCGCGTACCCTTCTCCTGCAGCGCGTCGGGCATCCGCCACTGACTTTGACTCTGAGGCTTCCATGGCATGGGCATACGCCTTGGCCGCTTGGATGCCCACGAAGTAGCTCGGGCTAAAAATCAGCTGGGTGGCAGTGATGCCTGCTGTCATGGTTTGGGCTGCACCAAACTGGAACTCTTGTATGGCGTTGGGGTCGGACGGGGGAGCGTCCAGAGGAACACCGGTCGCTTGTGCGACGCCGCCCAAGAACGAGGTCAAATAATCGGGAAAGCCGAAGACATCGCCACTGGAAACTTGGATTGGAATGTCGATGTAGCGGTTGTACTCGATCGAACCACTGATTTGAGGAAACCCAGAGGCGATGATTTCGCGCGAGTTGCTCGCGGCTTGTTTGGTATCCAATGAGGCATAGCGCACGTTGTATGCGCGCGTGGCCGCGAGAGATTGAGCCTCATGGAGCGTGAGCCGTGTGCCCGAAACACCATCGGCCGCTTGGCCGAAAATGGCGCCTTGCAAAAGCAGCAAGACCGACAATAGGGGAAGTGTACGCATGGTGGTTGGCGTGTTCACAAGGTGTTGTTGCGTTGACGGAGGTATTCCATCCCTTGATCAGTGGCGATGCCCCTGAGGTGGTAGGTGTGCAATTCTTTTTGCAGCTCAGACAAGGGCCTTCCGAATTCATCAATGGTCGTTGGGTCGGTCATGGTTTGGACCATGGCCATGTGCAACCGGGAAATCAGTTTTGCGTCGAAGTCTGCGCGATAAAGCCCTTCTGATTGTCCACGTTCGATGTTTTGGATCAGGTAACCTTGCATGGCTTCCATCTTGTGGAGGTGGAGCCGCTGCATGGCTTTTGGGTAATACTTCTGCAGGTCGAACAACATGCTGGGGTGCATCTCTCGGAGTTCGGTTTGGAAATATTCCATCACCCCTATGACAGCGTCAATGGCATTGAAACCATCTTCTGCCAGCACCTCTGTGCGTTTGGTTTGCCGTCGGCAAGCTTGGTCAAACACCTGAAGCACCAAGTCTGCTTTGTCTTTGAAAAACCGGTACAAGGTCTTTTTGGAGACGCCCAATTGGGTGGCGAGGTCGTCCATGCTCACGGCCCGAACCCCAAACTTTCGAAAGGAGCGCTCACAGCCTGTGAGCAGCTCTGCGAGGCGTGAGTCTGAGGTGGATCCTTGGGTGACTGGAGACATTCTCGGTCGTTTCAGGCCGCAAAATTACCCTGAAGCGTACCCATCGGAAACGAAAAGCTTGTTAAAACGTTTCCTGCGTGACTGCCCGCTGCCGGGTTAGTCGATGCAAATGCCCAAACGGCGAACGAGTCCTTCTAGATCTGCTTTGGAGAAGTGGGCCTCTCTCACTTTGTTTTCTGCGGGGTCAATGTTCCATTCCGTGGCCGTGCGGAAATCACTTTCCCGCAAATCTGTCCGGTGGAAAATGGCGTCCCGCATCCGGCTTCCAGACCAGTCTACTTTCCGCGCATCGGCGCCGGAAAAATCGGCGCCAGTGAAGTCTGAATCCATGAGTCTGGCCCCGTTGAGTTCCATGTCGCTCCAGTCTCCAAACCCCGCCTTACATTCTTTCAGTTCAAGGTTGAGGAACAAAGTGGTGAGGGTGTTCCAACGCAGTTTTTGGAGGTTGCAGTTGTCAAACTTCACGCCGTGAAGCTTGGCGCCAGTCCAACGCACCTCCGTGAGGTCGCACTTTGAAAAAGTACACTGTTCGAACCGGGCATTTCGCCAGTCCATTTGACCAAAATTGACGCCTTTGAAGGCACAGGATTCGAAATGATGGCCTGTCCATGGCCCATTGGGCAAGGGGATTTGGTTTTCCGCGGTTCCGAAGGTGGTGTTGCTCCAGTCCATCAAGAAAGGGCGCGACGGATCAGGTCAGCATCTGCGTTCTGGGCCAAGGTGACTTTTAATTTTGGCTCGGCTTCCATGGCCCTTCGAATGGCAAATTGGGCCTCGTCATTGCGGGCCCAGCTGCGGCGGGCAATGCCGTTGTTGACGTCCCAGTGAAGCATAGAGGTGAGCTTGGCCTCGGTTTCGGGCGATCCATCGAGGAGCATGCCAAATCCACCGTTGATGACTTCGCCCCACCCGACGCCGCCACCATTGTGGAGGGACACCCAAGTGGCACCCCGAAAGGCGTCGCCCACAAAGTTTTGGACCGCCATGTCGGCCGTGAAGGCAGAGCCGTCATAGATGTTGGAGGTCTCGCGATAGGGAGAGTCCGTTCCACTCACGTCGTGGTGATCACGGCCCAGAATCACGGGTCCAGAAAGCACACCGCTGTCGACGGCATCGTTGAAAGCCTTGGCAATGCGCATGCGGCCTTCTGCATCCGCATACAGAATGCGGGCTTGAGAGCCAACGACAAGTTTGTTGGCCTTGGCCCCTTGAATCCACTGCACGTTGTCGGCCATTTGCTGCTGGATTTCGGCAGGGGCTTCGGCCATCATGCCCTCCAGCACTTCGCAAGCGATGGCGTCGGTTTTGTCCAAATCGCTGGGGTCGCCTGACCCGCAGACCCAGCGGAAGGGCCCAAAGCCGTAATCGAAGCACATGGGCCCCATGATGTCTTGCACATAGCTGGGATACCTAAAGGCTTCGCCGTCATCAGCCATGATGTCCGCCCCGGCCCGCGAGCTTTCAAGGAGAAAGGCGTTGCCGTAGTCAAAGAAGTAGGTTCCCTTGGCCGTGTGTTTGTTGACTGCAGTGGTGTGCCGGCGCAAACTTTGTTTCACGCAATCCTTGAACTGGTCGGGATCTTCGGCCATCATCTTTTGCGCGGCGTCAAACGACACCCCAGCAGGGTAATAGCCGCCCGCCCAAGGGTTGTGCAAGGACGTCTGGTCCGAACCCAGGTGAATGTGGATGTCAGCCTCGAGGAAGTGTTCCCAAACGTCCACCACATTTCCGAGATAGGCGTAGCTGACTGCCTCCTTGTTTTCCATGGATGTACGCACCTGATGTGCCAATTCAGCGACATCTTCCACGACGTGGTCAACCCACCCTTGCTCATGGCGCTTCCATGCGGCAGCGGGGTCGACTTCTGCGGTGACGGAGACCACTCCGGCGATGTTGCCCGCTTTGGGCTGGGCGCCAGACATGCCGCCAAGACCGGCGGTCACAAACAGCTTTCCTGCGAGTGTTGGGTTGTCGGGGTCCAGCCTGCGCCCCGCGTTGAGAACGGTGATGGTGGTGCCGTGTACGATGCCCTGTGGCCCGATGTACATGTAAGAGCCCGCGGTCATTTGTCCATACTGGCTGACTCCAAGGGCGTTCATGCGCTCCAATTCATCTGCCCCACTGTAGTTGGGAATGACCATGCCGTTGGTCACGACCACACGCGGTGCCCCGGCGTGAGAAGGAAACAAGCCCAGTGGGTGACCGCTGTACATGACAAGCGTTTGCTCTTCCGTCATCTCGCTCAAATAGCGCATGACCAATCGGTATTGCGCCCAGTTTTGAAAGACGGCACCGTTTCCGCCATAGGTAATCAGTTCTTCGGGATGCTGTGCCACTGCCGGGTCCAGGTTGTTCTGGATCATGAGCATGATGGCCGCCGCCTGCGGTGTTTTTGCAGGATAGTCTCCGATGGGACGGGCATGCATGTCATACTCGGGCATGAACCGATACATGTAGATCCGGCCATACGCTTTGAGTTCCTCGGCGAATTCCGGCGCCAATGTTTCGTGCTGGTTCGCGGGGAAATACCGCAGGGCATTGGCCAAGGCCAGTTCTTTTTGCTTCGGCGTCAAGATGTCTTTCCGCACAGGTGCGTGGGAAACAGATGCAGACCGCAGCTTCAGAGCGGGAAGGGCTTCGGCAAGTCCCGCGGCAATTCCATGACGAAATGCAGCATTTGTGCGGTCGGTGTCGGTGGGAGTGTTCATGGCGTTCAAGTCAGAGGCCTTTCGGGTTGCGGATGCGCCCTGTCCCCTTGTGGTAACCGTAAGGGCAATGTTTGCATCCACTGGTGCAGCAATAGCCACGTTTGCGGTGGTATTGTTCTGTGAAAACAAGGAAACCTTCTGGCGAGGTATACGTGTCGCCTGGTTCTATGGGAATTTGCCTTGTGCGGTCCACTACCCGAAGGTACAACTTGAGTCAAGCGTTTAGGTCCTCAAGTGACGGCGCCTCACCCTTTGCGGAATGCGACACAGCAATTCATAAGGGATGGTGTTCGTGGCTTTGGCCAAGGCTTCCAATGAGGCATTGTCCCCAAAAACTTCCACGGCTGACCCCCTTTGGACGTCGAGGCCGGTGACGTCGAGCATACAGCTGTCCATGCAGACGGGGCCAAGAATGGGTCGGAGCTCGCCGCACACATAAAGAGAGGCTTTTCCGAGACCTGCCGCTCGCGGCAAGCCATCTGCATAACCCACGGGCAGGGTGGCCACCATGCGGTCTTCGTCTGAAACGTCTTTGGCGCCATACCCAACGGCTTCTCCTGCTGGTGCCAAATGGACATGGCTCACCGCGGTGTGAAATGCACCTATGGGTTTCAGGTCATGGACGGAGCCCGATGCGTCAAGGCCATAAAGACCAAGCCCAATTCGGATGAGGTCGAAGTGTGCCTCGGGAAATCGAATGGCACCGGCGGTGTTGACCAAGTGCTTTAGGAAAGTGGGGTTCGAAGGCTGCTCTGCTTGTTTTTGAGCACTTGACCAGCCTTTGGCCACGGCCACACACGCCGTTTTGAATTGGGAGATTTGATGATGGGTGTGGGGGTCTGATTGGGGATCGTCCGCTGCCGACAAGTGGCTGTAAACACTCACAATGGGGAGCCGAAGAACTGAACAAGTTGCGCCTGCGGCCTCCCATTGTTCGGGCTGCAGCCCCAACCGGTGCATGCCGGTTTCCACCTTTAAATGAACCCCTAGGGCCTCTTTTTCTTGGCCTACTGGCCCAGACCTTCGCAAGGCGTCTGCCCATCGGTCTAAGTCCGGGAGGCGGTGAACTTCAGGTTCAAGTCTCCACTGAATCAGGTCGGCGAACCGGCGGGCATCGGCATTGAGAACCAAAATGGGACAGCGGACGCCGCGCTTCCTCAGTGCGACACCTTCTTCTGCAAAGGCCACAGCCAAGCGGTCGATGCCCAATCTATCCAGCTCCAAGGCCACAGCATCTCCGGCGCCGTAGGCAAACGCCTTGACCATGCCCATAACGGGCTTGCTGAATCGGTCTTTGAATCGGTCTAGGTTGTGACCAAGTCGGCCAAGGTCGAGGTCAAAAACCGTGGTATGAGGGTTGGCTTCAAGTGCTTCTGCCACTTGCTCAAACGCGAAAGGACGAGCGCCTTTGACCAAGACATTCCACCCCTCCAACTCGGAGAGGTCTGCGCTTTCGAGCAAGCTCTCGGTATTGGGGTGTTGGGCGTGAATGTGTTCTACCCCAGGAATGCCTTGACTGAGTTGGGGCCCAACCGAAATCCAGCGGTCTACCCTTCGTTGCCCAATGGCGCGTTTCAGTCTTTCGTTTTGACCCTCGTCTTGTCTGTCAAAAGGGATCAAATCGGAAAGGATCACTGCCCGAGGCTGCTCATTGGGCAATCGCTCTAATGCATCGAGTGCTGTGGAAAGACCATCGAGGTCGTTGTTCCAAGTATCGTTGATGATCGTTCCTCCAGCGCGCCCTTCGAGATGCTCCATGCGCATGCCCAATGGCCGCAGTTCTTTCAAACGGGGTTGAATGGCGCTTGGTGTCCAGCCCAGTTCCAGCAAAAGCAGTGCCGCCGTCATGGCATTGGATAAGGCTGCCGGTTCGGAGAAGGGGATGGTCCAGTCCAAAGGGGCGTTTCGCCAGGTTCCCAAGACCCGGGTGACATTGTGGTCCAAGTCTTGCCGCTCGACAATCAATGCGGAAGGGAATGTTGCGTCGCCATCGGGACGTTTCCATTGCCAATGGACACATCGGCTTTCCCACCCGCGTTCCGCTACGGCTTCCATGAGCACGGAATCTTGGGACCCCATCACGATGCGATCAGCCCCTTCGAACAGGCGAAGTTTTTCCCTGGCCTTGTCTAGGCGAGAATCAAAATGTGCGTCATGGGCATCTCCAAAGTGCACCAAAACGCCGATTTCTGGACGGATGATTCGAGCCAAAGCGGCCATTTCTCCCGGCTTGGAGATGCCGGCTTCTACAAAATGAAAGGCCGCCTTGTCGTCCATGGCCCACAGGGAAAGCGGCACGCCAACTTGACTGTTCCAACTTCCTGGACTGCGAGAAACGCGATGGTCTTGTCCGGCAAGGGTGTGGGCCCACTCTTTTACGGTGGTTTTCCCATTTGATCCTGTGATGCCGACGACAGTGCCCTGCCTTGAAAAGCGGGACATGGCCCCTAGGCATTGAAGGGCATCCAAGGCATGGGGCACGCGGAGCACCACAGCACCGGGCATCGAGCCCGACCAACTGAGGTCGACAATGAAGCCCTTCACTCCCCTTGCGCGGACATCAGACAGGTGATCATGACCGTTGTGCCGAGGTCCTTTGAGGGCAATAAATAGGGTTTGACTCAACCCCTCACCTGGCCGGTGAAGTTTGCGAGAGTCTGTGGCGAGATGGGTGAATTCAAAGCGGACATCGCTCCCAGTGGGCCAATCTAGCCGACCCCCAAGCTGGTCGGCAATGGTTTGAAGAGCGAACCGGCCTGCGGTCATTCCACGGCCGTTTTGCGATGGTGGTCGCGCACAATGACGGCGTTGTAGGGTTCCCGTGAAAGGGCCTCGTAGGATTCTGCGCCGCCGATTTGAACATCGTCTGTCCCTCCTTCAATTCTGTGCGAAAAATGGGCTGGCCGTCCCGTTCGGGAGCAAATGGCGTTCAGCTTGGTCACATACTCGGCATGGGCCAATAGCAGGGGCATAATGCCAAAAGGGCGCCCCAAATAATCCAAATCCAGACCCGCAACGATGACCCTCATGCCGTCATCTGCGAGACGATTACAAACATCTACAACTTGATCATCGAAGAACTGCACCTCGTCAATTCCGATCACATCGGGCCGAATTTCTGCGGAATAAACCTGGGCTTCTAGTGCGGAAGAATTCTCCAGTGCCAGTGCGTTTTGACGCCGGGCATCATGGCTCACAACATCGGTAGTGCCATGGCGGTCATCTCTGACCGGTTTGAACAACATGACCGTCTGCTTCGCAAGGCTAGCGCGGCGTAAGCGGCGCAGTAGCTCTTCTGTTTTTCCGGAAAACATGGGTCCAGCGACCACTTCTATTGTTCCGCCTGTAGGGTGTGGCGGGTGTCTTTCGTATGCCGTCATGAGTTTTCAATTTTACGATGCTGGACCCGGTTTAAAAGTCGTTTTCACCTTTCCTTTCTGGACGATATTCACGGTCGATTCGGGCCATTCACTTTCGCTCGTGGGAAACACTGTGTCGCAGGGGTTTGCGGCGTATTGGAATTGGCACTATATTCGCACCCCGAATTTTCCGGGGTTTTTCAACCAAGAGTGCAGTGGATACCTTGAGCTACAAAACCGTCTCCATCAATAAGGAGAACGCAGACAAGAAGTGGATGGTCGTCGATGCCGAAGGGCAACGTCTGGGCCGCTTGTGTACAGAAATCGCACGATTGCTGCGAGGAAAACACAAGGTGAACTTCACCCCCCATGCCGATTGCGGCGACTATGTGGTGGTCATCAACGCCGAAAAGGTGGAGTTGACTGGCAACAAGTGGGAGGATAAAGAATACATCCGGTACTCCGGTTACCCTGGCGGTCAATTCCGCCGGACTGCACGTGAAGTGCGGGACCGAATGCCCGAAAGGTTGGTGGAGAATGCCGTTCGCGGTATGCTTCCCAAGAACCGACTCGGCCGTGCCATTTTCAAAAACATGCACGTTTATGTTGGCGCTGAGCACAATCACGAGGCCCAGCAACCAACGGTTCACGCCATTCCCTCCTGAGATAGATGCAGACGATCAACACTTCAGGTCGCCGTAAGAATGCCATTGCCCGCGTATACATGACGCAGGGAACGGGTAAGGTGACCATCAACAAGCGGGACATTACGGAGTATTTCCCACTCCCTACCCTGCAATACAAAGTGAAGCAGCCCTTCATGTTGACCGAGACGCTCGACCAGTTCGACATCAAGGCCAACCTTGACGGTGGTGGCATTACAGGACAAGCCGAAGCGCTTCGCCTGGCCATTTCAAAGGCGCTCATCGAATTGAACGACGAACTCAAGCCGACTCTGAAGGCAGAAGGTTTGACAACCCGTGACCCCCGAATGGTGGAGCGGAAGAAGTTCGGACAAAAGAAAGCGCGGAAGAAGTTCCAGTTCTCCAAGCGCTGATCTCCAGTACATTTTTTACTTAGCATATACAGCTAGCATCCAAACAACGAGGACCTTCGAAAGAAGCTACCTCGTTGTTGCTTAACCCCAGGAACGTAGCAACATGGCACGCACCAATTTCGACCAACTGCTTCAAGCAGGATCCCACTTCGGCCACCTCAAGCGCAAGTGGAACCCACACATGGCCCCTTACATCTTCACGGAGAAGAAGGGCATTCACATCATCGACCTCCACAAGACTGTGGTTTTGGTGGACGACGCAGCTGCAGCGGCCAAGCAAATGGCAAAAAGCGGAAAGCGCATTTTGTTTGTGGCGACCAAGAAGCAGGCCAAAGACATTGTGACCGAAGCGGCTCAGTCCGTGAACATGCCATTTGTAACCGAGCGTTGGTCGGGTGGCATGTTGACCAACTTTGCGACCATTCGGAAGGCCATCCGGAAGATGACGCAGATTGACAAAATGGAAGTCGACGGCACGTTGAACACCATGTCAAAGCGTGAGCGGTTGCAAGTCAGCCGTCAACGGGCGAAGCTCGAAAAGAACCTCGGTTCTATTTCGGACATGAATCGGATTCCCGCCGCTGTGTTTATCGTCGACGTGATGAAGGAGCACATTGCATTGGCTGAAGCCAAGAAGCTCGGCATTCCAGTTCTTGCCATGGTGGATACAAACAGCGACCCACGTCCTGTCGATTTCCCCATTCCAGCCAACGACGATGCGAGCAAGTCAATCAAGGCTGTGGTAGACGCGATTACAGACGCCATCAAAGAAGGATTGTCTGAGCGTGGTGCAGAGAAAGAGGCTTCCGCGAAGAAGGCTGAGGAAGCACCTGCTGCTGAGGAAGCACCCGCTGCTGAAGCGCCTGCTGCTGAGGAAGCGCCTGCTGCTGAGGAAGCACCCGCTGCTGAAGCGCCTGCTGCTGAGGCACCTGCAAAAGAAGAAAAGGCAGACGACAAGGAGGCCTAATCCGGCGTTCTGCTTTTCAATCAACGAATACAACTGGCGCGTCTTTCGCGCGCCCTTTCGAACCCCCATACCCCAAGACCATGAGCATTACTGCTGCTGAAGTCAACAAGCTCCGCAAGCATACCGGAGCAGGCATGATGGATTGTAAGAAGGCCCTGACCGAAGCCGCTGGCGACTTCGATAAGGCCATTGAAATCCTTCGTAAGAAAGGCCAAAAAATTGCGGCCAAGCGTGGTGACAACGCAATCGGTGAAGGTGCTGTTCTCGCTTCTACCCTAGCGGATGGAAGCCGTGGATGCATCATTTCATTGAACTGTGAAACTGACTTTGTTGCCAAGAACAGCGAATACGTTGAGTTTGCGCAGAGCATTTTGGACATCGCCGTTGCTGAAGCGCCGGCAGACACCGCAGCTTTGATGAGCTGTGCGCACCCGAGCGGAGTTTCGGTAGGTGAGGAAATCACCAACCAAATGGGTCGTTTGGGAGAGAGACTCGAGGTGAGCCGCTATGAGCAGCTCTCAGGAGAGGTTGTCGTGGCCTATATCCACCCTGGAAACCGCTTGTCTACTTTGGTGGCTTTCAACGGCGGAATGGACGCTCAGGCGGGCAAGGACGTGGCGATGCAAGCCGCGGCAATGGCGCCAATCGCATTGGATGAGAGCAGCATTGCTCAAGCCGACATTGACAAGGAGCTCGAGATTGGCAAGGAATTGGCGATCAAAGAGGGCAAGCCTGAGGAGATGGCACAAAACATTGCCAAGGGCCGCTTGAAGAAGTGGTTCAAGGAGGTGACGTTGGTTCACCAGTCGTTCATCAAGAACAACAAGCAGAGTGTCGCGGATTACGTGAAAGAAGCCGGTGGCGGTGACCGCGCCATCACCGGATTTAGTCGCGTTAGCCTCGACTGAAGCGAAAGCAAATCAAACGGAAGAACGGACTGCTCGAAAGGGCGGTCCGTTTTCTTTTGGGGCGGTGCCCGGAATGGTCGGATATTCACCCCCAATGAAATACCGGCGCGTCCTCCTGAAGCTAAGTGGTGAAGCCCTGATGGGCGAGAAGCAATTTGGCATTGACAACCAGCAACTTGCACGTTACGCGCGCGAGGTAGAAGGCCTTGTTAAGGCCGGTGTAGAATGTGCCATCGTGATTGGCGGCGGCAACATTTTTCGTGGTGTTCAAGCTGCTGAAGGCGGCATGGAGCGCACGCAAGGGGATTACATGGGCATGTTGGCGACCATGATCAATGCCATGGCGTTGCAGAGTGCACTTGAGCACATTGGTGTAGACACAAGGCTTCAGAGCGCGATTGAGATGAAGGCCATTGCAGAGCCAGTCATTCGCAGAAGGGCGATGCGTCACCTTGAGAAAGGAAGGGTGGTGATTTTTGGTGCAGGAACGGGCAATCCGTTTTTTACAACCGACAGCGCAGCTTCTTTGAGGGCAATCGAAATCGAGGCGGATGTGATCTTGAAAGGCACAAGGGTCGATGGCATCTACACGGCAGACCCTGAAAAGGACCCCGATGCCGAAAGGTTCAGCTCTCTGACGTTTGACGAAGTCTTCAAGCGCGGACTTAAAGTGATGGACATGACAGCCTTTACTTTGTGCAACGAAAACAAACTGCCCATCATCGTTTTCGACATCAATGAGCAAGGCAATTTGCTGAAAATTATCGCTGGAGAAGAGGTGGGAACCATCGTAACTGTTTGACACATGAGTGAAATGATTGACCTCGCCTTTGAATCGGCGCAAGACGACATGAAGAATGCGATGGAGCGCCTGGATTCAGAGCTTCGGAAGATTCGTGCAGGAAAGGCGCACCCGAACATGCTCGAGAGCGTCAAGGTGGATTACTATGGCTCTTTGACCCCGCTGAGTCAAGTGGGAAATGTATCCACGACGGACCCTCGCACTTTGATGATTCAAGCTTATGAGAAGTCCATGTTGGATCCCATTGCTTCGGCCATCATCAATTCAAATTTGGGCTTGAATCCAATGAACAATGGGGAGGTGCTCATCATTTCTGTTCCGATGTTGACGGAGGAACGTCGCCGAGATTTGGCCAAGCAAGCGAAGGCGGTGGGTGAAAATGCGAAGGTGTCGATTCGAAACGCGCGCAAAGACGCGAACGACGCCATCAAGTCTTCGAAAGAAGACGGGGCCAGTGAAGATGCGATCAAAGCTGGAGAAGCCAATGTGCAGTCCTTGACAGATGACCATGCCAAGCAGGTGGACAGTCGGATTGCCTCAAAGGAGGCGGATATCATGACCGTTTGATGAACTCTGTTGCGGCTTTTCGAGCCGCGGCATCCAATTCAAAGAGGCTCTCCAAGTCGGGTTTGCCCTCTTGGAAAACCACTTGAAGCGCGTGCTCAAGCACGTCGCTCATCTCTAAGAAACCCACTTCGTCTTGGAGGAAGGCCTCGACAGCAACTTCATTTGCCGCGTTCAATACACATGGGGCACTGCCTCCTGCATCTAAAGCGTCGTAGGCCAATTGGAGGTTTCGAAACGTGGACTTGTCCGGCGTCTCGAATGTCAAAGAGGAATAGTCCGCAAAATTGAATCGGGGGAAATCATTCTTTAAGCGACGAGGATATCCCAACGCATACTGAATGGGCAGCTTCATGTCCGGGAGGCCCAATTGAGCCTTGATGCTGCCATCTTCGAATTGCACGCAAGAGTGAACAATGCTCTGGGGGTGAACCACCACATCGATGTCTTTGGCCTTGACATCAAACAACCAGCGGGCCTCGATGACCTCAAGGCCTTTGTTCATGAGGGATGCTGAATCGATGGTGATCTTGGCGCCCATGTCCCAATTCGGGTGTTTGAGGGCCTGGGCTTTGGTCACTGACGCTAAGCTTTCACGGTCTCTGCCTCGAAATGGACCACCTGAGGCCGTCAATATGAGCTTTTCGATGGGGTTGTGGAACTCCCCGGCCAAGCACTGGAAAATCGCGCTGTGTTCGCTGTCTACAGGCAAGATGTTGACGCCTTTGTTCTTGGCGGCTTGCATGACGATTTCTCCAGCAACCACGAGGGTCTCCTTGTTGGCCAGGGCGATGTGTTTTCCTGCGGCAATCGCATTCATGGTGGGTCGCAATCCGGCAAATCCGACCAGTGCAGTTAAGACAATGTCAATCCCCTCCATTTCGACCAATTGCGCAATGGAATCGGCTCCAGAATAAGCCTTGATGTCATGCGCCCAAAGGGCATCACGGACCTTTTGCCCTTGGGTCTCGTCGGCAATGGCAACAGCATTGGGCTTAAACTCTATGGCTTGAGCGATGAGCAATTCTGCGTTGCGTCCAGCGGTCAGAACCTCCACTCGAAATCGACCGGGTTGGGCGCGGACCACATCAAGGGCTTGCGTGCCAATGGAACCCGTTGATCCTAAAATGGCCAACCCGCGTCCGGCACCAGGGTCAAATGTCTCGCTGTCAGGGACACGGTCTTTCATAAGAATCCGAGTTCAAGTTTGGCCTCTTCACTCATCAGGTCTTGTGTCCACGCTGGTTCGAAAACGATCTCGACGTCAGCATCGACGACACCTTCCATGGAAAGCACCTTTTGCTTCACGTCGGCAGGCAAGCTCTCGGCAACAGGACAATTTGGAGAGGTCAAGGTCATTTCAATGTCGACCCGTTGACCGCCCTCGACATCGGAAAATTTGACCTCGTAAATGAGGCCCAGTTCATAAATGTCGACAGGGATTTCAGGGTCGAAAATGGTCTTCAAGACCGTGATGACATCTTGCTGATTCGGCATGGGGTGAATTTAGGTGCGTCGCGCAGCGAGAGCGGCGGCATACAAACGCATTTGTTTGACCATACTGGCCAGTCCATTTGACCGGGTAGGGGACAAATGTTGGTGCAGGCCAATGGCATCTAGAAAATGAAGTTCGGCTTCGGCAATTGCACGGGCTTCTGCACCAGAAAAAACGCGCACCATGAGCCCGACAAGGCCTTTGGTGATGATGGCATCACTGTCTGCTGTGAACTCGACTTTGCCGTCTTGAGTTTCATCTGCGGCAAGCCAAACTTTGGACTGACAGCCTCGGATCAAGTGGTCGTCTGTTTTTCGGGCAGAGTCAATCGCAGGCACGTCTTTGCCGAGTTCGATGAGATGCTCGTATTTGTCCATCCAGTCGTCAAAGAGAGAGAACTCTTCGATGACGTCTTGTTGGCGGGAGGAAATGAGTTCTGCAGACATGGTCAACGAAGCATATTCATGGCGCGTTCAAGGGCAATGATGGCCCGGTCGATTTCTTCCCTTGTGGTGTAAGCTGCAAAAGACATGCGGAGTGTTCCAGCAGACAAGCCGAGGTGGTCCATCAGGGGCTCGGTGCAATGGTGGCCCGTGCGCACTGCGATGCCTTGGCCATCGAGCAGCGTTCCCAGATCATATGGATGCATTCCATCGATCACGAGTGAGACAACGCCTACTTTCTCGGGGGCATTGCCGATGATGCGCACTGCGGGCAAGGTGCCGAGTGCTGAGTGGGCGTGCTGGACCAAAGCGGTTTCATGTGCGTGAATGGCCTCAATTCCGACACCATTCATCCAGTCCAATGCAATGCCCATGGCGATTCCGCCTGAAATGTGAGGTGTACCAGCTTCGAATTTGTGAGGCAATCCGTTGTAGGTCGTGCCCTGGAAACTCACGCGTTGGATCATTTCACCGCCACCGCGCCATGGGGGCATGGACTCGAGGATGTCTTTGCGGCCATAGAGGAAGCCCAATCCGGTTGGCCCGTATGCTTTGTGGCCCGTGGCCACGTAGAAATCACAACCCAAAGTTTGGACGTCAATGGAGAAGTGGGGCAGAGCTTGAGAGCCGTCCACCAAAGTCAATGCGCCTGCGGCTTTGGCTTGAGCGCAAAGGGCTTTGGCTGGGTTGATGGTGCCCAGGGTATTGGAGGCGTGCACGAAGGCCACCATTTTGGGCTGATGCCGCTCCAGGCATGTGGCAAAATGATCGAGATCGAGGGTGCCGTCTTCGCGCACCTTGACAGGCACGACTTTGGCTCCTCGTTCCTCACAGACCATTTGCCAAGGCACGATGTTGGCGTGGTGCTCCATTTGGGTCACCAAAACGGTGTCCTTCGAAGTCAAGTTGGCCCGACCCCAAGCTTGAGCCACCAAATTAATGGCGTCTGTGGACCCTCCTGTGAAAATGATTTCTTCGGACCCTTGTGCTCCGATGTGCTCCGCAATTTTTTGCCGACCACCTTCGAAGGCTTCTGTGGCAAGTTGAGCCAAATGGTGCGCCCCTCTGTGAATGTTCGAGTGGTAGTTCGACAGGTATTCCCGTTGACCTTCGATCACCGCAAGGGGCTTTTGAGCACTGGCCGCATTGTCGAGATAGACCAAGTCCTTCCCATGCACCTTTCGTTGTAGAATGGGGAAATCCTGACGGATGCGCTGGGGCAAATTGAGAGTGTCCATCATTCTTCGGGAACCGCTGTGCGAAGTAAAGGTTCAGTGGAGTCGTCCCATGTAAAGTGCACAAGGAACTCACGGTTGCCACTTTTTCCTTCAATCGGGGAGTTCATGGGAAGGGAACAGTGGAAGCCTTCAGCCTCGGCTTGGGCAATGCACCGGGTCACGCTTTTTTGACGAATGGAGGGGTCTCGGACAATGCCATTTCTCCCCAAGTGCTTTGGCCCCACTTCAAATTGTGGTTTGATCAGGGCGATGCCCCAACCGGAGGGGGCCAACCAGGACTTCATTCGGGGCCAGACATGGGCCAAGGAGATGAAGGACAAGTCAATGACAACGGCATTGGGCGCGGGCACCAAATCGCTTGGGGAAAGGTCTTTGAGGTGGGTTTGTTGCAGGTCCCGAACGAGAGGGTGGTTTCGAAGCGCCTCAACCAATTGATTGGTGCCCACGTCGACAGCGTGGACCATGGATGCGCCTCTGTTCAAGCAGACCTCAGTGAATCCGCCCGTGGAGGCGCCCAGGTCCAAGACGTTGTCGCCGTTAACAGCGACCTTAAAATGGTCGAGAGCAGCCATCAATTTGAGCGCTCCCCGCGAGACCCAAGGGTGGTCTTCTCCGAGCAGCTCCAGGGTGGCGTTGGGGTCCACTTTTTTTCCGGGCTTCCGGATGTCTTTTCCATTCACCTTTACCCCGTGTTCTACAATGAGCCATTCTGCTCTCGGTCGACTGGCGATGAGGCCACGTTCGACAAGAAGACGGTCGAGGCGGACGAAGTCCATCAGTTCCAGCCGAGTCGCTCTGCGTAGACCTGTTCGACGTGGTTTTTAATTTCCGGACGGAAACCATCGAGCACCTCGGAAAGAAAGGCGCGAACGAGCAGATTGCGCGCCTCAGTTTCGGTCATCCCCCTTGACTGCAAGTAAAAAAGAGCCTCGGAATCAAATTGACCGGTGGTGCAGCCGTGGCTGCAACGAACGTCGTCAGCGTATATCTCCAGTTCTGGCTTGGAGTAAACGCCTGCCCGTTCTCCGAGCAACAGGTTGGCATTGCGCTGGTAGGCTTCGATGCGTTGTGCATCGGGATGCACCATGATTTTGCCATTGAAAACCGCCGTGGCTGTATCTGTGGCGAGGCCTTTGTACAGTTCGTCGGAGTGGCCGTCAGGCTCAGCGTGGTCGATTCTTGTGTGATGGTCTACGAAACCATTTCCACTGGGCAGATAGCAACCGTGAAAGGTGCTTCGGCCGAATTGACCACCCTGTTCAATGTGAAGGTCGTTTCTCAACCAATGCGCTCGGGCCGTTGCTGTTCGCACGGTGAGCGCGCTAGAGGCGGCTTGGCGAAATTGGTGGTGGCCTATGTGGTGGGTTTGTCCGTGCTCGTCCTGCACGACTTCTAAACTCAGGTTGCCGTGCTCGCCGATTTCAGCGGTAAGGCCTGCGTTCATCAGGCCTTCGGCCTGATGGTCAGAGGTTGTCCAAACGATGACTTCAGCATGGGCACGCGCGCCAATCACAATCAAGTGCTGGGGTTGGGACACTGTAGCTTCCCCGGTTACATGGTGATGAACCAAGATTGGGCGATCCAAGCGACGCCCTTCGGGGACCAAAATGCAGGCCCCGTCTTGAGGCGCTGATGCTTGGAGGGCGGCGAACCACTCGTTGTCGGCAAACCAGTCTTGATTGAGTGCGGTTAGCTTGTCGTTGTGGTTGTCCGATGCGCCTGACAGGGGGCCAACATAGAGGCCGTTCGCATCTGTGATGTCGCCACCTTGAAACTGACCATTAATGAAGGTGAGCCGGTCGGCAGCAAAGCCCTCAAGCACAGGGGGCAATGCGGACACGCCTTGGGCAACCTGTGGGGTCAAGTTGCGAAGCTTGGCCACTCGGGTGTACTTCCATCGCTCATGGCGTGTGGTGGGGTAGTCGAGCGTATGGAGCGCTTCAGCGCCTGCAGCTTGTCGCGGAGCTGCCACATTGCATACGCCTGCCGTTTGCACGGCTTTGACGACCCGTTCCGCCAGGGATGTGGCTGGAGCCATGGTCGTTTCGGTCATGCTTGTTCGGATTGAGCGTCCAGGATCCAGTCGTACCCTTTTTCTTCGAGCTCGAGGGCGAGCTCCTTTCCACCGCTGTGAACGATGCGGCCTCCGGCGAGCACGTGCACATAATCAGGAACGATGTGGTCCAAGAGGCGCTGATAGTGTGTGATCACCAAAAAGCTGCGGTTGGAGTCGCGCATGGTGTTGACGCCGTGAGACACAATGCGCAGGGCGTCAATGTCGAGGCCGCTGTCGGTCTCGTCCAAAACGGCGAGCTTGGGCTCAAGCATCGCCATTTGGAAAATTTCGTTTCGCTTTTTTTCCCCACCACTGAACCCTTCATTGACAGAGCGGTCACGGAGCTTTCCGTCCAATTCTACAAGCTGGGCGCAGGCCTTCACCTTGGCCAAAAAGTCTTTTCCGGACAAAGGGGTTTCCTCTCTTTGCTCTCGGATGCTGTTGATGGCTGTCCTCAAAAAGTTGATGTTGGACACGCCAGGAATCTCGACAGGGTATTGAAAGGCGAGAAAAATCCCGGCAACGGCGCGCTCTGTTGCATCCAATTCGAGCAAATTCACCCCGTCAAAGGTGATGCTCCCTTCCGTGACTTCGTACTCATCACGGCCGGCAATGATGCTGGCGAGCGTGCTTTTTCCGGACCCGTTTGGGCCCATGATGGCATGGACTTCGCCGGCACCGAGTTCCAAGGTGAGGCCCTTGAGGATGTGGGTGTCGCCGATGCGGGCGTGGAGGTTGTTAATCTTGAGCATAATATGGGGTCAGCCGACGCTTCCTTCAAGGGAGATGGTCAGGAGTTTGCGCGCTTCCACAGCGAATTCCATGGGAAGCTTATTCAGCACTTCTTTGGCGTAGCCGTTCACAATCAAACCAATGGCTTGCTCTTCTGTGAGGCCGCGTTGCAGGCAGTAAAAAATTTGATCCTCGCCGATTCTTGAAGTTGTGGCCTCGTGTTCCACTCGGGCGGTGGGGTGCTTGGACTCGATGTACGGGAAAGTGTGCGCTCCGCTCGTGTCGGTCATCAGCAGAGAGTCACACTGAGAAAAGTTCCGGGCATTTCTGGCGCGCGGCCCCATCTGAACCAAACCGCGGTAGGAATTCTGGCTTTTTCCTGCTGAGATTCCTTTGGAAATGATGGTCGAGTGGGTGTTGGCCCCCAAGTGAATCATTTTGGTTCCGGTATCGGCCTGTTGGGCATTGTTGGTCACCGCAACAGAATAAAACTCACCGACGCTTCCGTCCCCTTTCAGGATGCAACTGGGGTATTTCCAAGTCACGGCCGATCCCGTTTCTACTTGGGTCCAGCTGATTTTGGCGCGCGTTTCACAGATGCCACGTTTGGTCACAAAATTGAATACGCCGCCCTTGCCTTCTGCGTCACCGGGATACCAGTTTTGGACTGTACTGTATTTGATTTCGGCATCGTCCATGGCGACCAGCTCGACCACAGCGGCGTGGAGTTGGTTTTCGTCGCGTTGAGGTGCAGTGCACCCTTCGAGATAACTCACATAACTGCCTTCATCTGCAACCAATAGGGTCCGCTCGAATTGTCCTGTTCCCGCTTCATTGATGCGGAAATAAGTGGACAGTTCCATGGGGCATTTTGTGCCTTTTGGAATGTAGCAGAAGGAGCCATCGGTGAAGACCGCTGAGTTCAGTGCCGAGAAAAAGTTGTCTTTCACGGGAACCACAGTGCCCAAGTGCTTTTTCACGAGCTCTGGGTGCTCCTTGATGGCTTCGCTCATGGAGCAAAAAATGATGCCAAGCTCTCCCAGTTTGTCCTTGAATGAAGTGGCGACCGAGACGCTGTCCATGACAAAGTCTACGGCCACACCTGAGAGGCGCTTCTGCTCTTCCATGGAGATCCCCAGCTTGTCCATTGTGGCACGCATTTCGGGGTCGACCTCATCCAATGACCCGAGGGGAACTTTGGACTTGGGCGCAGAGTAATAACTGATGGCCTGATAATCTGGCTTTTTGTATGCCACGTGTGCCCATTCGGGTTCGGCCATGGTTTTCCAGACCTCAAAGGCCTTGAGTCGCCAGTCCAACATCCATTGGGGCTCTTCTTTTTTGGCACTAATGAGGCGTATGACGCCTTCATTTAAGCCGGGCGGGACCTTGTCCGCCTCAATGTCCGTGGTGAATCCGAATTCGTATTCCTTTCGGGTGAATTCATCCAACAGGGGATTGTCTTCTGCAGCACTCATGGCAAGGGGTTCAGATGGAGAAACTCTCTCCGCAGCCACAGGTTCTGTTGGCGTTCGGATTGTGAAACACAAATCCCTTGCCATTCAGTCCTCCAGAGAACTGCAATTCGGTGCCAACGAGGTAGAGAAAACTCTTGCGGTCTACAACGACCGTAACCCCATTGTCTTCAAACCGTTGGTCGCCTTCGAGCTCTTTGTGGTCGAAGGTCAATTCATACATCAGACCGCTGCAGCCACCACCCTTGACACCCACTCGGACGAAGCTCCCTTCAGGGGAACCTTCCTGGGACATCAGGTGGCGAACTTGGTCGCGGGCATTCTCGTGGACAGTGATCATGCAGTTCGGCTCTAAACATCCCCCTTTCGGGGGATAGGATGTAAAGGTAATGCCGCTATTTGTACAGAATCTAAATAACGAATGCCAAAGTTCGCTCGCGCATCAATTCTGTTCAGCTGTCAGCGCTCAGCCCGTCCCAGCCTTGGGCTTTGAGCTCCGTTTCCATTCCGTTTCGGGTAATCAACGCGCGGTCTTCTTGATCTTCCGTCAGGTGACCTACAATGGAGAACATGGGGTGGTTCCGAATGTCCTCAAAGCGTTCTTGTGGCACGGTAAACAGCAACTCATAGTCTTCACCACCGCTTAAGGCGCACATGGTGGGATCGAGGTTGAAGTCCCGGGCGGCATCATACATTTTCTCTGCCATGGGGATTTTTTCCTCATACAGACGGACCCCGCAGCCAGATTGTGCAGCGATGTGCAGGGCTTCTGAAGCCAAACCATCTGAAATGTCGATCATGGCCGTAGGCAGCAACTCAAGTTTGGCCAGCTCTTCAACAACGTCGGTGCGGGCCTCTGGTTTGAGTTGCCGTTCAAGCAATTCTTCATGGCCATCCAATTCGGGTTGGGCACCAGGGGCTTCTTTGAAGACGAGTTTTTCTCTCTCTAGGATTTGCAACCCCATGTAGGCACCCCCCAATTCTCCGCTCACCACAAGAAGGTCTCCAGCCGTGGCGCCGTTTCGCAGGGTGACTTGATCGGGTTTGACTTGTCCCAGTGCCGTAACCGAAAGCATCAGGCCAGAATTGGAGCTGGTTGTGTCTCCCCCTACAAGATCGACGCCATAACGCTCACAAGCGAGGCGGACGCCACCGTAAAGTTCTTTGACTGCCTCTACACTAAATCGGTTTGACAGTGCGAGTCCGACCACCACTTGGGTGGGAACGCCGTTCATGGCGCATATGTCACTGAGGTTCACCACCACAGCCTTATATCCCAGGTGTTTGAGTGGGCTATAGGTGAGGTCAAAGTGAATGCCTTCGCAGAGGAGGTCCGTGCTCACCAGCGTTTGGTATCCCTCCTTCATTTTTAAGAGGGCAGCGTCATCTCCAATCCCGAGAAGGGTCTCCTCTCGCTTAACCTCCAACCCCTTTGTGATTTCAGAAATGAGTCCGAATTCTCCTAAAGTGCCAATTTCTGTGCGTTCCGCGTCCATTCAACAAAGCTAGTCCTCTGGAAATTCGTATCTTCTACTATCTATCCCATGCCCATGCGTTTTCTTTTCTTTTTTGGTTTTGTTCTCGTGATGAACGTAAGTCTGGCTCAGACTGCGGTGGCGTTGCGCATTGATCACAAAGCAGGTCAAGCTGAATTTGGAGGTGAATCATCGGTGGTGACCCCTTTGGGAGAAACCGTGGTTGTGGATAGGCTTGAGTACTACCTGAGTAAATTCATCTTGGTTCACGATGGTGGCCAGGAAACCGCCATTCAAGGGGCATACGTGTTGGGCGATGCTTTCGTAGATGAGTTGCACGCTTTGGGCGAGGTCCCGGCGGTTGAGTCTGTAGAGTCCTTGAAGTTTTCTGTGGGCATTGACCCCGAAAACAACCATGCTGACCCCGCAACATGGCCAGAAGCGCACCCCTTGGCTCCGCAAGTTCCCAGTATGCATTGGGGATGGTCTGCGGGCTATCGTTTCATTGCCCTTGAAGGAGGCGCGGGAGTGAATGGATTGGTTAACCACGAGATTCATGCACTTGGAGATGACAATCATTTCCCGGGACAAATGGAAGTGTTGGCGACCATTGAAAACGGCGTCTTGGTGTTGGATGTCGAGGCAGACATCTTGGGTTTTTACAGTCAACTTTCTGTTGAATCGGGCCTCATAAACCACGGAGAAAACGGGGAGGCGATTTTGGTTTGTAACAACTTGGCAGATGATGTTTTTCGGTTGCCTGGCGCGGCTTCTGTTGCCTCCGAAGTTGAGGTGTCATTTGATTTCGACTTGGCGCCAAAAGAAGGCGGCGCCTTGCTGAGGTTTGACGCTCCACTGACCGAGTCAGCGGAGGTCATATTGCTGGACATATTGGGCCGTCCATTGCAATCTGTTTTGCTTCCTTCTGGAACCAAACAGCACGCACTCATTCATGTGCAGTCCGGGGCTTTTTTGGTGACCATTTCCTCAGGGAGTCGCCGAACCACGCGCCGTTGGGTTCAGGGATGATGCGGCGAGGTTTTTCAGCGTTGTCTGTTTCTTTTTTGTTTTTGATCGGGTGCAACCCAGAAGCTCCCGTTGACCCTGCAGAGTTAGACGCTACCCCCTACGTGTTGGCACAGGGACATTTTCCCAATCCAGTATTGTCGGAGGACAACCCTTTAACGGAATCGGGCGTGGCTCTGGGCAGAATGCTGTTTCACGAAAAGAGACTCTCGGGAGACAACACCCAAGCTTGCGCAGATTGCCACTCTCAGGCTCAAAATTTTTCAGACGTGTCCGTATTCAGCACGGGCATCGCAGGGGAGGAGGGCACAAGGCACAGCATGATTTTGTCCAATTTGGCTTGGCACGTTCATCATGATGGAAGCCATGTGCATGGGTTCTTTTGGGATGGGCGGGCACCCACTTTGCGTGATCAGGTTCTTCAGCCCATCCAGGACGAGTTGGAAATGAACGCTTCTCTGGAAGAGGCAATGGCAAAGTTGGAAGCGATGTCAAAGTACCGCGACCAATTTATGCGGGCTTTTGGCACTGAAGAGGTCACAGAAGAGCGCATGGCCAAGGCTTTGGAGCAGTTTTTGTTGACTTTGATTTCCAATCAAAGTCGGTATGATCAATGGTTGTTGGGAGAGGCGAGCTTGACACTTTCTGAAGACAGAGGTCGCGCATTGTTCTTTGACGAGTTTGATCCATTTAACCCCGAGTTGAGTGGGGCAGACTGTGCGCATTGCCACAGTGGGCTGGACTTTTCAAGCCACCAATTTGGGAACAATGGCTTGGACGCGGAGGGGGAGATGCTGGACATCGGTTTGATGGGGGTGTCCGGCAGCGACGCGGACTTGGGTAAATTCAAAGTGCCCTCTCTGCGAAACGTAATGGAATCCGCCCCATACATGCACGATGGGCGCTTTACCAATATTGAAGACGTGCTGGACCACTATGATCACGGCGTGCAACTAAGCAGCACATTGGACCCGATGATGCAGTACAATGTTGATTACGGACTGGGGCTAACGGAGGAGGACCAAGCAGACCTCATTGCGTTTTTGCATACACTGACGGACCCGGTGTTTTTGTCCAACCCCGCTTTTTCGAGTCCCCATTAACTGCCATCTTTTTGGCCGTCGTTGACGGCCCAATTTTTGATGGCTTGGGCGACTTTGAGGGAAACGACCTTGATCAGGGCTTCCTCCTTTGCCGTTTTGATCTTGTCCACGGTTCCGAACGCATCCATGAGCTTTTGACGGGTAGCGGGTCCGATTCCAGCAATGTCATCGAGTGCACTGTGCAGCGCTGCGGCACTGCGGCGCTTTCGGTGATGCGCCAAAGAGAACCTGTGGGCCTCATCTCGCATGCGCTGGATCAGCTTGAGTGATTCTGAACGCTTGTCCAAGTGCAGCGGAACGCTGTCACCGGGGAAATACAGTTCTTCGAGCCGTTTGGCAATGCCAATGATGGCCACTTTGCCCATCAAGTTGAGTTGTTCAAGTGCACCCACGGCGCTCGACAATTGCCCCTTTCCTCCATCCACGATGATGAGCTGCGGAAGAGACTGTCCTTCGTCGACCAGGCGCTTGTATCTGCGGTGAGCGACCTCTGCCATAGAGGCAAAGTCGTCGGGCCCCTCGACAGTTTTAATGTTGAACTTGCGGTAGTCGGTTTTGGCTGGTTTGGCGCGTTTGAAAACCACACAGGCTGAAGCGGGATGGGTTCCTTGAATGTTGGAGTTGTCAAAGCATTCAATATGGACAGGCAGGTCGCTCAGGTGGAGGTCTTTTTTAAGGGTCTCCATGATGCGCATTTGAGCGGCTTCTGGATCCACTTGCTCCTGCTGTTTTCGGCGGTCGAGCATGGTGTATTTGGCGTTGCGCTCCGACAATTCAATGAGCCGCTTTTTGTCGCCCCTCAATGGAACGTGCCATTTGATGCCCGCGATGATGGGCCGCACTTCGATGTTGGTGAAAATGTCCGGACTGTGCAGCTGTGCTCGGTTTCGAAACTCAAGAATGCCATACTCAAGCAATTCTTGGTCCGTCTCATCTAGGCGCTTTCGCAATTCAATGGTCTGACCATGAACGATACTGCCGTCCATGATTTTCATGTAGTTGACGTAGCCTGCTGACGGGTCGCTGACCACTGAATAGACCTCCACATTGTGGATGCTCTGATTGACGACAGTGCTCTTGGCCTGGAATTTTTCCAAGGCCATTTTTTTTCGCTTGTGGGCCTCCGCGTCTTCAAAGGCAAATTGCGAAGCGGCATCTCTCATGGCCTGATCCGCAGTTTGAATCAGGGTTTTAATGTTGCCTCTGAGAATGTCGCGGATGGCCTCGATGCCGGCATCGTAATCTTCAAGGGATTGCTTGCCTACACAAGGGGCCTTGCAGTTGCCCATATCGTATTCTAGACATGTCCGGAATTTCCCCGCATCAATGTTCTTTTGACTCAAGTCGTATTTGCAGGTGCGAACAGGATGCAGGTTTCGTGCCATGTTGAGCACGGCGTGCATGGTTTTGGCCGAGGCGTATGGTCCGAAGTACTCAGATCCGTTTTTGACTACGTTTCGGAGGGTATGCACCCGCGGAAAACGCTCGTTTCTGATCACAATAGACGGATAAGTCTTGTCGTCCTTGAGCTCAATATTGTACCGAGGTTGGTGCTCTTTGATGAGGTTGTTTTCGAGAAGCAACGCGTCGACTTCGGTCTCAACAACGATGAACTGTATGTCTGCGATTTTTTGGACCAGCAATCTCGTCTTCCCGTTCTCGTAGGTTTTTTTATTGAAGTAGCTCGCGACGCGTTTCTTCAGGCTTTTGGCTTTTCCGATGTACAGCAGTTTCCCCTCGGCGTCATAATGTTGGTAGACACCAGGACTGTCCGGCAGGCGTTGCAGGATTCTGCGGATATGTGGAGAGGCTTTCACGGGCAGAGAACGATGTGGGAAGTTACCTTCGGCGTGAATGTCCGAACACATTTTGGGCCACGGCCCTTCCCGAGAATTGGTCACTGGTGCCACCGGCTTGGTTGGAATGCACCGTTTGGCTTGGCGACTGGAGCGCAATTGGCCCACCGTTGGCCTGCATCGAAAAGACAGTGACTTGGCACGAACTGCAGATTTTCTTCGGGGCCGATTGGGGTCCCGGTTTGATGAATCATGGGCGAATTTGGTCTGGCGTGAGGCGGATTTGATGAGTCCCATGGACTTGGAAGAGGCCATGGAAGGTTGTGATCGTGTGTTTCACGCAGCTGGCCGAGTCAGCTTCAAGCCAGGAGACGAGGCCATGCTAAAGGCGGTCAATGAGAGAGGGACGGCCCATGTGGTGAATGCCGCGTTGGCGGCGGGGGTCCATCGCCTATTCCATGTTTCTTCGGTAGCGGCGTTGGGAAGGTCTGTGGGGGATGAGGAGGGTCAACAGCGGGTCACGGAACGCGCAGACTGGGCCGATGGTGCGGGCGCATCTCCTTACGGGTTGAGCAAGCACGCTGGAGAAATGGAAGTGTGGCGTGGAATGGCAGAGGGGTTGGATGTGATTGTGGTCAATCCCACCATCATTTTGGGTCAATCGGGTTATGAAGAGAGTTCAGGAATGGTGTATCAACGCGCGGCGCAAGGCCGCAAATACCACCCAATTGGCGGAAATGGCTTTGTAGGGGCAGACGACCTTTTGTCGGTGTGTGCCGCTCTGGATAAGGAAGCAGATGCTGGGAGACAGGGCGTTTTGGGAGAGCGGTTCGTGGTGTCTGGAGAAGACGTGAGCTACCGAGATTTAATGGGGTGGATTGCCGAAGGCTTGGGGGTTCAGGCGCCCACAAAGCCGCTAGCTGGCTGGATGTTGGAGGTGGGTTGGAGGCTGGCCTCTGTTTTGGCCTTGGTCACGAGAAAGCCACCATTGCTGACCAAGGATTTGGCGCGCAACACACGGAAGCAGCATGGGTATGACACGTCCAAGTTGAAGGCCGTGCTTCCTGAGTTTGCGTTCACCCCGATTCAGGAGGTCATCAAAACAGCCACGTCCTGATCGCGTTTTTCGATCAATTCCAAGGGCTATTTCGAGCAAGGGAGTCGAGGTGTGTTTGCACCTCTTGTAAAAGCTCGGGCAGGACTTCAGGCTGACTGTACCACCAATTGAATGTGGCAGTGAATGCAGAATCACTGATCCCTGCTTCACGCAATACACGGTCCTTGTGGAGGGCGCGCGAACGCTCTCGGTCTCCTTTGAGCATGTGTTGGCGATGTGCCGCCTCGAGCAGCTGCAATTGAGCGTGAATCGACACAAAGTCATGGCGCCCAATCATCTGCTCTGGGCGCGGGGGGACGTCTCTTTCTGATCTCAGGTCACAGGCGGAGAAAAGTGAAAGGATGGCGAAAAGAAAGAGGATCCTTGCCATCATCGGTCAAAGATGAGTCTTTGGCCTGCTTGCGGTTGTCCTTGGTTGGGCTCTAGGATGCGCTCACCGTCCCAAACCTGTGTTCCGTTGACCCAAGTTTGGTCGACCTGTGCAGAGAATTGGTCTCCAGCAAAGGGCGTCCAGCCGCATTTGCTCAGGATGCCTTCAGGTCCGACTGTCCAAGGGGATTTTGGATTGACCAAGACAAAATCGGCCGCATAACCTGGCCTCAGGAAGCCACGGTTTGGGATGTTAAACAGGCGTGCTACCCTGTGGGCAGTCAGCCGCGGGATGTCAGTTAAGTCGAGCCAACCTTGAGCGACACCCTCGTAGAGTGCCACAAGGGCATGTTGGACAAGGGGCCCGCCAGATGGGGCTTTCCAATAGGAGTTGGCCTTCTCAGCGATGGTGTGAGGCGCGTGGTCTGTGGCGAGGACATCGATGGCCCCTCCCGGTTTCAAGGCTGCACGGATGGCCGCCCTGTCTTCCGAGGTTTTGACTGCGGGGTTCCATTTGATTCGGGTTCCACGGTCCGCATAATCAGCATCCGTGAACCACAGGTGGTGGGTGCAGGCCTCGGCTGTAATGCGCTTGTCGCTCAGGTCTTTTTTGCCGTCAAACAGGCTCAATTCTTTGGCGGTGGAGATGTGAAGAACGTGAAGACGGGCCCCCGTTTTGTCCGCGAGTTCAACCGCCCGAGATGAGCTTCTGTAGCAAGCCTCTGCGCTTCGGATCAAGGGGTGTTGGTTCAAAGGGACGTCTTCGCCATATCGTGCTTTGGCTGCTGCTGCATTCGCGCGAATGGTCGCCTCGTCCTCACAGTGTGTGGCAATGAGCATTGGGCATTCTTTGAATATGCCCTCGAGAACAGTGGCGTCATCTACGAGCATGTCTCCTGTAGAACTCCCCATAAAGACCTTCACTCCGCAAACACGGGAAGGGTCCGTGTCCAGAACGTCTTTCAAATTGCCGTTGGAGGCGCCCATGAAAAAGCTGTAGTTCGCGGGGCTGACTTCGGCAGCCCTTTCATACTTGTCTTGGAGCAACGTCTGTGTTAACGCCTGCGGAATGGTGTTGGGCATCTCCATGAAGGAAGTGATGCCGCCGGCCACGGCTGCTCTGGATTCAGTCGCGATTTCCGCTTTGTGGGTGAGGCCTGGTTCACGGAAGTGCACTTGATCATCGATCAAACCGGGGAGAAGGTGGAGGCCGCTGCAGTCGTGCTGAATGGCGTTGTGTGCAGCATCTGCAATGGCCGCATCTGCGTGCTGTTTCAGGTCAGGTCCAATGGCCTTGATGAGGCCACCTTCGATGAGAAGGTCTCCTGTTTCGATCCGGCCTTCATGCACCAATGTGGCGCCGAAAAACAAATGGGTCATGATGCGGGGCTTTCCTCAGCGGGTCGGATGTCGAAGTTTCGCATTTGAAGCACCCCTAAAAACGCCTCTTTGAAAATATTGAGGCTCATTTTAGAGGTTCCCAATTCCCTGTCGATAAACGTGATGGGCACTTCTGCAATGGGAAACCCGAGGCGTTTTGCGTTGTACTTCATCTCAATTTGGAAGGCGTATCCAATAAAGTGGATGGCGTCCAATCGGATGGTCCGGAGTGTTTTGGCTTGGTAACACTTGAAGCCGGCGGTGGGGTCTTTGACACCTAAATTCAGGACGGTATTCACATAAAGCGAGGCGCCGTAGCTCATGGCGATTCGGTGCCACGGCCAGTTGGACACTGCACCGCCTTTCGTATACCTAGACCCTACTGCAACACCAGCACCGTCCATACAGGCGTTGCGGAGCCGCTCAAGATCATGGGGGTTGTGGCTAAAATCCGCGTCCATTTCGAACAGGAAGCTGTAACCGGCTTCAAGGCCCCACTTGAACCCGGCGATGTAGGCGGTTCCCAGGCCCAATTTGCCGGAACGCTCGAGCAAGTGAATGCGCCCTGAATTCTTTCGCTGTGCCTCGCGCACAAGAGAGCCTGTTCCGTCTGGGGAGCCATCATCGACCACCAAAACATGGAATTGACCGCCGCGGGCGGGCGTCAGTGCCATCACGGTGTCGAGCATCCGCGTGATGTTTTCCTTTTCGTTGTAGGTCGGGATGATGACGAGACTATCGGACACGGCGCAAAATTGAGGGGTTGGGGTCACAGGGTCATGCGGAGCAAGTTGAGCTCTTCACGGCTCAAAAGGCGCCAATGGCCCCGGGGAAGGTCCTTTTTGGTCAAAGGCCCGAGGATGGTTCGGTCGAGGCGCTCCACCTCGTACCCCAAGTGCGTCAGCATTTTTGCCAGTGCCTTGGGACGATTGGAGTGCATTTCCACACCGATTTCTTTTGGACTCTTGTTTTCGTCGATGAATGAAGCGGTAGAAGCTTTGATGTAACCGGCATCTGTTTCCACGCCTTCCGCCATGGCCACCAAGTGCTCTGAGCGCATCTTTTGGCGCAGGGTCACATGGTACAGCTGTCGAACTTTGGTTCCAGACGCCCGCAGTCTCTCCGTCATTTCTGGGTCGTTGGTGAACAGCAGAAGTCCGGTGTCCATTCGTTCCATTTTGTCGATGGGAAACAGCACCTCACGCGTGGCGTTTTGGACCAGATCCATGACGGTCCGACGACCCTGCTTGTCTCCGGCAGTGCCCAAGAAATTCTTGGGCTTATTCAACAGCAGGTAATGCTTCTTTTCAGGTTTGATGCGCTGTCCTTCTACAATGACCTCATCTGTTGGGTGAACCTTTGTCCCCAAAGCGATGACGACCTCGCCATTGACTGTGACGGCGCCGGCGGTGATGAGCATGTCGGCTTCGCGCCGAACACACACCCCTGAATTGGAGATGAACTTGTTCAGTCTCAGAGGGGCGTCTATGTCCTTGAGTGGCGGCCGCTTTTTTGGACGATATGCTCCCCCGGGTCTTTGCGGCGCACCGGGCCTTTGGCGCTTGTCACCTGTCGTTCCCTTGCCGTGGGGCTTCCCTTTTCCCTTGAACGGTTTATCGGAATCTTTCGGCTTGTCGGAGAGGCTTTTTCTAGAGCCAAAACCTCTTTTTTCAGGCGAGGAGCTTTCCGAGTTCTGACGGTTCGGATTTTCCGAGCGGCCAGTGCGCTGTGGCTTGCGAGAACGGGGACGGTCGGACATGAATTCTACAGGGTCACCTGCGAAGGTACGCAGTGTCTAGAGCGGGTCAGCGCGAAGGGGCGATTCGAATTCGTTCATCGGCGGCCTTCCCTCCTTTTCTGCCAAAAGTGTAGGCAAGAGTGACCCCCTTTTCGAGGAAGGTCATGGCGTGCCGTGCATAGCTGGCATCGAGAAGGTCTGCTTCGGCCCCCACCGTGATGGGGGTTTCTCCACTCAAGTCATTGGATGCCAAAAACCGACTGTTGGAGATGTTGAGGCCTCCGGCTTGGGCTCGCGCCATCACCCTCAGTCGCCCCCACTGGACCCAAGCGCCGACACTGGTGCTCAACCCCCATCCTGTGATGGACCAATAATGTTTGGTTCGGATGCCCTCCCAGCGAACGTCTGTGGCGCAAAGAACGAGTCCCAGGCTGGCCGCGGTTTGAATGCCCCAACGCAGCCTTTGGTTGGCAGTATCCCAGGTTTGCCTTGTTCGGGCGGCTTTGCCAAATGTCCAGTCGCGTTCGGCGGCAATTCGGACAAAATTCATTCCGTCGGAGTGTTCGAAGTTGTAGTCGCGCCAATTCCAGTCAAAGGGTTCAAGGTCGTATGTGGACTGGTCAATGTATCCGCTGACTTCATGCAAGGCATGGGGAATTTTGTATTTAAGATGGTCCCATCCCGCACTGATCCAAAGTGCGCCAGGGAACGTGATGCCGTCTTTGATTTTCCGGCCAATTCTGGCGTTGAATTGAGGGATGGTGAAGGCCGCCGGATTCAGGTGAACCTTCGGGTCAAACGGCGCGGGCATATCTGTGGCCTTGATGTCGTGAAAGGTCAAGTCAATGCCGGGTCCAACCAGCCGAAGATTGGTTCTGCCGTATTCTGCCCTGTGGTAGCCCCAGTGGGCATACCACTTGCCCTCTCCCTTGGGAGAGTCTACCCATCCAATGGCTTGGCTGGTGGCCTGACCTCTTGATTGTCCGCGAGAGACAGGGCAAAGGACAAGCAGCGAGATGGCGAAAACCCATCGCCAACTGGGCAAAGCCACTGCGGTGAGGGGTCGACGGTGACAAACGAGGATGGAACGGGCGTGCATTTGGCAGCAAAAATAGGGCCTTGGAAGCGGCAGGCATTGGACTTTGGCGGACATGGAATCACACAAACAAACCCTTGGCCGATGGGGCGAGGATGTCGCGTTGCATCACGTGATAAAATTGGGTTGGGAGGTGTTGTCCCGCAATTGGCGTGTGGGAAGAATGGAGGTTGATCTAGTTGTGAGGGACGGACCTTGGCTCATTTTGGTGGAGGTTAAAACCCGCACAGAACCGGTTCAAGCGAGCTGGCATCGCATCGTTTCTAAAGCACAGCAAGAGCGATTGATTCGGGCGGCGAGGGTTTACTTGGCCCGGTTGCCAGAGCGACATCTTGAGGTTCGATTTGATGTCATTGCAGTGCTAAAAAACAGGCATGGTCATCGGGTTTTGCATACAGAGCAGGCGTTTTACCCGCTGCTTCCTGGGCGTTGAAACGCACGCTTGTTTGTGAGGATTCTTCGGCATTGGGATGCGAACTTGGCCTTTTTCAGCGTTCATTCGTCATATGGAACAGCGCTCAGTTTACCTCTTGATCATTGCCACATTGGCATTGGGTGTCGGCTATCTCGGTTATCAGGTCTCTGAGCAGGGAGCGACAATAGAAGGCCAATCGGAAGAAATTGATTCAGGCAATATGGAACGGGAGGTTCTGGAGCTTGATTTACAGAGAATTCGCTTTAGCTACGACACGCTTCAAATTGAGAACTCACTGATGATGGCCGAAATGGCGGCACAGAGAAGCGAGATTGAAGGGTTGATTTCAAAGGTGAGAGACCGGAACTACAGCGTGTCTAAACTCAAGAAGGAGGCGGGCACGTTGCGCAAAATCATGAAGGGATATGTGGTGACCATTGATTCCTTGAATCAGGCCAACATCGCTTTGCAATTGGAACGCGATGACATGGCAAATCAGGTGGTTCAGGTAGAGGAGCGCAATGCGGACTTGCGGAGAAGGCAGGACAACATGGAGGACATCATTGAGGCGGGTCAAATTTTGCAGGCCATGGACCTGACGCCCATGGCGATTCGTGTCGCTACGACGGGTTCACAGCGTGAAACCACACGTGCCAAGCGGGCGGAGATGATCAAAACGTGCTTCACGCTTTTGGAAAACCGCATTGCCGAAAAGGGCCAGCGCACGTTGTTTCTCGAAGTGATCCACCCAGATGGGAGGCTGCTTCCGCCCGGTGATCGCAGTCCGGTGGCCATGCCTAGTGGGGTTCCAGCGTCTGCGGCTCGTGTTCTGGATTACAATGGAGACAGGGTAGAAGCGTGCATCTTTTTCAACGCATCAGAGCCTTTTGAAGCGGGTGTTTACACTGTGCACCTCGTGGACGATGGAGAGCGGATTGCGACCACCGACCTGATTTTGAGGTGATCATCGAACGAGGGTGACCTTTCCTGTTCGTCTTTCTACGCCTTTGCTGGTCGGGAAGTAAACCACCCATGTGAACACGCCAGGTTGGGCGACATGTAAACCGTCTCCCACACCACTGACTTCAGGGGCCACTCCGGGGCCGCCAACACCGCCGGTCCAATAGGCTCTGGGATCTACCGAGGCCCAAACACATTCACCCCAGCGGTCCCACACCTCCACGCGGTAATTTGGCAAGATGCTGCCGTCAGGTTGGCCTTGGATGTGGGTTCCAGCGCCATTGAGCCAATGGCCTTCAGGTCGCCACCCATCATTGACACCATCTCCGTCTGGTGTAAAACCGGAGGGAACGTAAAGCGGATAGTTGAATGCAACGGAGACGATGTCTGCCGACCGGCAGCCGTTGGTGTCGATCACATGAAGGGTAAAATCGGAGTCCTCTTGAATCAAGACTTCGGGCACCAGACAATCATTGCAGGAAAGAGGAATTTCAGGCGTCCACCAGATGGAATCTGTGGGTGCACCTTGGACCGACCCATATAGGAAAGTGGGCTCGAGCCAGTCTTGTCTCTGGTCGGGTCCGGCCTCAACCACGGGTTGCGGATACACATTGATGTCGACATCTGCGGACGCCACACAGCCGTCTGAATTGGTCACGTAAACGGTGAAGGTTTGACTGGTGGTGGTGACCACCGTGGTTTGATTGGCGCCCGGATTGGTGACCGAGGAGCCGGGAACCCATTGATAGGAGACCCCACCTGATGCGGAAACAGGAAACGGTTCACCTGCGCAGACTTGTCCCCCGGGCTCAGCAAACGCCTCTGGAATGAGAAGTTCTACGGTGACTTCATCTGTGCCCGTTCCGCACAGGTTGGTGATGGAGATGGTGTAGGTTGTGGTTGCTGTTGGGGTCGCCGTTGGGGTCTGACTCGCGGGATTATTCAGTCCAATGGTGGGGCTCCAAACCCAAGTGTTTCCTTCATCGGCAGAAAGCACCACGGACTGGCCTACACAAAGGGGAACGTTGGGGTAAATGCTGTCGCCGGGTATGCCCGGAACCACATCGACATTGATGTCGTGTGTGCGTTCGCATCCTTCTGGGGTTGTGATGGTGACGGTGTAATTGGTCGGCAAGGTGGGAGAGGCGATGGGGTCTGGCGCGTTTGGGTCGGAAAGGCCATTGGTTGGGCTCCAGTCATAATCCCAAGTGGCGGCCCCGGCAATCGGGCTGGTAACAGAAATCGGGGCGCCGTCTCCCTGGCAGATTTGAGTGTCATTGCTCGGCGTGGTGGCCATGTCGATTACTTCGACTGTGATTTCTGCGGTTTCATTTCCGCAGTTGGTTACGTCTGTGAGCGTGTAGGTGACCGTGGCGTTGGGTTCCGCGAGTGGGGTGTCGGTATCTGTATTGCTTAGGCTGTTCGAGGCCCCCCAGATCAAGGTGCCGTTGCCCGAACCTAAAAGCGCAACGGATTCTCCGAGGCACAGAGGATCTACGGGTTCAATGGCGGGCTCCGCAGAGAGGGCAATGGTCACGGAAACGTATGCGGTATCCGGTTCCAAGCAGCCCGTTGTGTCTTCTGCAATGACTTCGACCTCGAATGTGCCGGCGAGGCCATAAAGGTGCAAAGGGGCGATTTCGTTGCTAAAGTTGGCGTCTCCAAAGTCCCAGGTGAATGCTGCGGGACCGTTGGTGTTGTTTTCGAATTGAACGTTGTCACCTTGGCAGAATTGGTCGGGGCCATCGATGGAAATGTTGGCGTTCAATTTGCCCAATTCGAATTTGAAGACCCCCATGTTGCAGTTGGGGCTGGGGTTGTTGGGGCTCCACGCGTTGTTGCTGGAGGGAAAGTCATTCATGCCGCCGCACCCAGCGCAAACAGATTGGTAAACGGTTCCATTGAGGTCAAATCGAGAGGAGCCCCCGTCCACATGTTCGTTAGAAAAGGGGCCGCCAAAAAAGGTGGCATACACCAAGTCGGTTGCATTGGGTGCCAGCACGGCGAGGTAAAAATCACTGCCGTCCGTGTTGTTTTGGAATGGGTTGTCTGTTGTGGGCAGACCAAAGGTGGTGCTGCCAGCGACGTCTGCCGTTCCGCTGTTGTTGGTTTGTCCGCCCCAACCACTGATGTAAACCTGTTGGCAATCGCTCACCAAAAAGGCCGTTGGGCTGATGTCCACAGCACTGGAACCCGTCCCAATGGGGGCTTGCCACTCAATGTCGCTGAGGTCGGGAAGAAAACAGGTGATGTATTGTCCACTGTTGGGGTTGGAGTAAACGTCTCCTATGGTGGGCATCCCACCGCGGGCTTGGCCGTAAGCATAGGGTCTTCCTGAAAAGTCCCGCTGAACGAAATAGACTTGATCGTAGTCATTGAGCCCATGGTAGGTTCCAAACTGAGTGGTCAGTTGATTGGGGCCGGCATTCATTTGTGCAATCCAACCTTCAACGTTTCCAGCAGGTGCAGGTTGGATGGAGCCTCCGGGAAATGGCAAATCTTCGGATGTCGTGCCGCCCCCAACGAGAATTTCGAGGGTGCCAAAAGCACCGAAACTGTTGTCTGGAGCCACTTCCAAACAGTAAGCGGCGTCGTCTCCGCTTCCGCCAAAAGTGCGGCCACAAAGCAGGGTGGTGAGGTTTTCGTCAAAGCCGGCCAACAAGGCATCAAATCCACCAGCGTGAGTTGGACTTCCAGGGAGGTTGATGTCGGTTGATGTGGTGGTGGTGGCAATCCACACGCTACCGTCGGGTCCGATGTCGACTTGGCCCCGATAGTTGTCGCCAAAATTGGCCCGCAACCCCAGGGCTTCGTTTAATCCATCTATGCCGGTCCCCCCGAAATAGGTCGTCGCCTCGAGGGTAAAGTCAGTGGCATTGAAGCTTGCGATGAAGCCGTCGACGCCGTTGGGTTGGCTGTCGACGCCATACACGGTCACGTCGGTGGCGGGTCCGGCGGCCAAATTGGGCTGATGTGCACCGGCAGTGATGGGGAAGTTGCTTGACCCTGTGGTACCAAACAGAACGATGCGCCCCCAATTTTCATTGAACGCCAAGCTGTGTGGGATATCGGCTTGGCCGCCACCGAGGTAGGTGCTGTAGAGAAGGCTGCTGCCGTCGTCGCTGAAAACCGTCAATGCGATGTGGCTAATGCCATCTTCAAACACACCCATTGTGGTTTGCACTGCATCAGGGGTGGTGGGGTAACCGGGAGCGAAGGCCACAGCTCCGCCAACCAAAGATCCGCCGGGTCCATTGCTGGCTGTGGTGCCAAAGTTGTCGCCAGAAGAGCCTGCATAGGTGGAGAAAGAGATTTCTGGATCGAGGACCAAGGGCAGCTCAGCTTGGTAGTCTCCGACACTCAACCCAACGGTGTTTCCGTTGACTCGGTAGGCGCATTCCACAGTAATCATGGTGCCATCCGCTGTCAACTGGTAGGCAAAAGGAGCGGCCAGTTGCGCGTGAAAGCCAGCGGAGTTGTCGTGGAGGGGGTGGATGAGGTCTAAGCTTCCGTCGGGGTTCACTTGAGGCCCAACCCCTGCGTACACCCATGCAACCAAGGAGGGGTCTGCCCCTGGGGCGACAGTAAACTCGAACTTGGCGTTGCCAGAGCGGGTTCCTCGCCAACGCAGGTCAATTCCAGTCCAAAGGTTGGTTCGCTCCACGCGACGCGACGCCTGGACGTTCTTGGCCCAATGGCTGGAATCGTTGGACAGGTAGAAATGCAAGGCATCTTCGTCGGTTTCGCTTTTCTCCCAGTCTTCAGCGCTGCTGGGTTCTGCGTTTAACCATTTGGCCTGCCAAAGCACCCCGCGTTTGGACCCGGAATGGTGGTCGCCCTCATCAGAAGGGGCCCATTGCCAGCTGGTCCAGCCATCTGTGTCGACTTGGACACTTCCACTCACCACTTTGGCGCGGTGTTGAACATGATCGGGCCATTGCCCCTCATTGGGAACAAACCTGACCTGGGCGGGCAGGGTTGTGGCCATCAAGAGGAATATGATCAAAGCGGAACGCACCATTGAACCAACAAGGTCGGTCACCTTTTCGTTGCCCGGCAGAAGAAACTACAGGCTTAGTGAATCCGGTCTGCGAGGATGCGCATTTCAATGGAGGGGGCAATGCGCTCGTGAAGAATGCGGTAGACGCACTCTGCGACGGGCATAGGCACGTCGAACTTCTGGTTGATTTGATGAATGCCCAATGCGGCAGGATATCCTTCTGCAATCATGTCCATCTCGACCAGTGCACCCGTCACGCGGTAACCCTTTCCGACCATGGTTCCTAGGGTTCGGTTCCGGCTGTGAGGGGAATACGCCGTCACCAAAAGGTCCCCCAGATAAGCCGAAGCACTCACATCTCGAGCGGTTTCATTGACGGCGTTCAGGAAACGACTTGTCTCCTTGAGCGCGTTGGAAATGAGGACGGCAATGAAGTTGTCTCCCAACCCCATGCCGTGCGCAATTCCAGCCGCCACAGCATAAATGTTCTTCAGCACAGCGGCGAGTTCAATGCCGAAAATGTCGTCTGTTGTGTGCGTCCTGAGCCAGGGGTTTCGGAGCCGGTCGGCGAGATGCTGCGCCAAGTTTTCGTTCGAACAGGCCAGGGTCAAGTAGGTCCAATTCTCTCTTGCGACTTCTTCGGCATGGCTCGGGCCTGCGATCAGTCCGATTCTGCCGTAAGGAACACCCATCACCTTGTGGAGATAGCGGGCTGGAATGTGGTGTTCATCTGTGACCAGCCCTTTGACAGCATTGAATACGACCTTGTTTTCGAGGCCGCTCACCTGGTTTCCGCGGAGTGCGTCGTCCAAGTATGCACTGGGAACAGCCAGCACAATGATGTCGCTGTTGTCGACCACGGCTTGGATGTCTGTCGACATATTTAGCCGGTCTAGGGGAAGGGACAAGCTCCTTAGATAGAGGGGATTGTGCCCTGTTTTTGCAATGTGACTCAGGGACGACTCCCGCCGAACCCACCAATTTACTGGGCATTCAGAGGCGTCGTCGTGTCGGGTGAACAAATGAGCAAGGGCCGTTGCCCAGCTTCCGCTTCCGATGATGCCAATGCGCTTTGTGGACAGGGCTTTTTTGGCCATTTGCGCAAGGTACGTCCGCACGCATGCAAGGCCTATTTTTGCAGCCTCAGGGGTGCAATGCTCACCTCAAAGACATCCACCTCGACCTCTTTTGACATGGCCCAACAGGACGACCACCTCAAGCGCGTGATCGGACACGCAAAGGAATACGGATTCGTGTTCCCTTCCAGCGACATTTACGACGGCCTCAGTGCGGCCTATGACTACGGTCAATTGGGCGTTGAGCTCAAGAACAACATCAAGGCGTATTGGTGGACTGCGATGGTGCGGATGCACGAAAACATTGTGGGCTTGGACGCGAGCATTTTTATGCACCCGACCACTTGGAAGGCTTCAGGTCACGTGGACGCATTCAATGACCCACTGATCGACAACAAGGACAGCAAGAAGCGGTACCGTGCAGACGTTCTGATCGAAGATCACATTGGGAAGATCGACGCCAAGATTGCCAAGGATGTGGCCAAGGCCCAAAAGCGGTTTGGCGATGACTTTGACAAGGATGAGTTTCTTGCGACCAATGGCAATTGCGTGCGTCGTCGAGCTGAAATCGACGACATCAATGGCCGGTTCAAATCCGCCATGGACGCGGAAGATTTGGACGCGGTCAAGCAGCTGATTGTGGACTTGGCAATCAAAGACCCTGAGACGGGGTCAGCCAATTGGACGGATGTGCGCCAGTTTAACCTCATGTTCAAGACTGAACTTGGCGCAGTCAGTGGCGATTCAGGTGTGATTTACCTCCGTCCTGAGACGGCACAGGGAATCTTCGTGAACTTTCTCAACGTTCAGAAGTCGGGCCGAATGAAATTGCCATTTGGCATCGCCCAGATTGGCAAGGCGTTTCGAAACGAGATCATTGCCCGGCAGTTCATTTTCCGCATGCGCGAATTCGAGCAGATGGAAATGCAGTTTTTCGTAGCCCCTGGAACGCAAGCCAAGTGGTATGACTACTGGAAGGAGGCCCGCATCCAATGGCACAAGGCATTGGGCATGGGAGAGGATGCTTACCGTTTCCACGATCACATCAAGCTCGCGCATTATGCCGACGCCGCATGCGACATTGAATTCAATTACCCCATGGGATTCAAGGAGCTCGAGGGCATTCACAGCCGCACGGACTTTGATTTGAACGCGCACGAAGAGCACAGTGGACGAAAGTTGCGCTTCTATGACCCAGAGAAGGAAGAGAGCTATGTTCCTTATGTGGTGGAGACCTCCATTGGTTTGGACCGCATGTTCCTTGCTGTTTTGTCCAATGCCTTGCGCACGGAAACGCTAGAGGATGGTTCTGAACGTGTGGTGATGCAGATTGCACCAGCCTTGGCCCCGGTGAAACTGGCTGTTTTGCCGCTCCTGAAAAAGGATGGACTTCCTGAGAAGGCCCGTGAAATCATGAACCTGCTCAAAATGGACCACAGTGTTCAGTACGACGAGAAGGATGCCATTGGTCGTCGCTACAGAAGGCAGGACGCCATCGGCACGCCGATGTGCATCACTGTCGACCACGACACGTTGGAGGACAATGCGGTGACGTTGCGTGACCGCGACACCATGAAGCAAATCCGCGTCCCGATTTCCGAGCTTCCTGCCCGCGTTGCAGAGCGCGTGGGATGGTCCACCCTTTTCGCCTGACCCCAACCGACACACAACCTGCCCAATCATGGCTTTTCAAGATCTTTCTTTCGATGGCGTGCGCGCCCTCATCCGTGTGGATTTTAACGTTCCCCTAACCAAGCCAGCTGAGGATGGCAGTAGGGAGGTGACCGACAACACGCGGATTCGTTCGGCCATGCCCACCATTCAGCGTGTGCTCGACACGGGTGGAAGCGTTGTTTTGATGAGCCACCTTGGCCGTCCAAAAGGCCGAGATGCAGCGCTTTCGTTGCAACACATTGTGCCCGTGTTGGAGGAGCTGCTTGGCCGTTCGGTTAAGTTCGCTTCGGACTGCGTTGGCGACGAAGCCCTTGAGGTCACCCAATCTCTTGCTGCAGGAGAAGTCGCTTTGCTTGAGAACCTTCGGTTCCATGAAGAGGAGAAAGCTGGGGATGAGTTTTTCGCAGGTCAGTTGGCCGAGAACGGAGACTTCTACATCAACGACGCATTTGGCACAGCCCATCGTGCACACGCTTCCACGGCCGTCATTGCCAAGTTTTTTCCTGAAGACAAGGCGTTTGGATTTCTGATGGAAGGAGAAGTCAAGGCCATGGAACGGGTATTGGGCAGTGCTCAAAATCCGGTGGCGGCGGTGATTGGCGGTGCCAAAGTGAGTTCAAAGCTCGCCGTGCTCAAAAACCTATTGGACCGGGTGGACAAGCTTGTGATTGGAGGGGGAATGGCCTACACATTCATTCAGGCCCAGGGGGGGCAGGTTGGCGGTTCGCTGGTGGAGACGGACATGCACAGTGAGGCCCTTTCATTGTTGGAGGCTGCGAAGACGAAAGGCATTGAAGTTCACTTGCCTTCTGACACGTTGTGTGGCGATGGGTTCTCTCCCGATGCAGCCCAGCAGACATATCCCACCAATGCCATTCCCGATGGATGGGAAGGCATGGACATCGGGGCCAACAGCCGTTTGGCTTTTGCTGCAGCGCTGAAAGATTGCAAGACCATTTTGTGGAATGGGCCAATGGGCGTGTTCGAGTTCGACCGTTTCGCCGAAGGGACCAATCACATTGCAGATGCCATTGTGGCTGCAACGGAAAATGGGGCATATACCCTTGTTGGAGGCGGAGACTCTGTTGCGGCGGTCAACAAAGCTGGATTGGCAGACAAGGTGAGTTACGTTTCTACGGGAGGTGGTGCCATGCTCGAAGGATTGGAAGGAAAAACCCTGCCGGGCATTGCCGCCGTTTTGGAGGCGTGAGGCCACCAATGACAAAAATCAAGGGCGCATTTGACTAAAATCAAGAGGGGGAGAGAACGGGGATGGTTAATTTAATAGAACCAAATGCGTTCTGTTTTCCTTCTCCTTTGTCTGGCGGTTTTCACTGCAACATGGGCCCAACCAGACTTGCTCGGTGGTGACCCTCTTTCGACGGCACCCTCTTCTTTCTCCTCTCAATCGCACGGGTTGTCCCCAACGGGCCTGTGGAGCGACACTTCAGTCCCCTTGCCGACCAACGCCTGGTGGCAAAACATGGTCTTGGGCGGAGGCACCAATACGGTCAATGCGTTGCCGTATTTGCTGCAGGCACACAACGACGGGTTGCGCTTTGGCTTTTCGGGGAAGGTGGTTGAGCAGAATTACATTTTCACTTATTTCACGGAGAACCTCAGTTTTGGCGCGGTCAATGGCCTGCCTGCACGGCAGGTCACGGATTACGGCCCATTGCATGTGAGAATGAGTTGGGGAAATGGCCCTGGATCGATGGCCGCAAGCCTCGTCAGGGGCATGGCTTACGTGTCTGCAGAATATGAAGCCCTGACCCCAAGATTGGGGACGGTGCATGCCATCACTTCTGTGAATGGCGGTTCCGCCAGCTCGCCAAACACAAATACGCGATTTGAGGTGGGCCTGAACAACGGCCAAACGTGGGTGATTTATGCCTCAAGCTCCATTACTCTGAGTGTCTCTGGCGGGGCGTTGGTGGCTTCAGGGCCATTCACGGGAACCCTTCGTGCGGCTGTTCTCCAAGACGGGGGCGACTCTGCCTTGTTGGATGCGCATGCTGGACGAACGCCAACGGGGGGCTCAGTCTCGGCCACAGCCACCGGAGATATGGGAGAACTCACGTTCAATTGGGAGTCGACAGGGTCGGGCCCTTTGCTGATGATGGCCTTGCCTCATCACATGGACGTACTGTCTTCCCCCACCACGGTGAGCCTTGTGCGCAATACGATGAAGGGTGACATGACCGGCATCGTGGGCAACACGTGGACCATGGCAGAGCCATTGACCACCATTGCTTGGGACAGTCCCAACGGCATTTCGGCTGATTTGGAGCAAGACGTCCGGGATGCTTTGGCCCAAGATGTGGGCTTTGCCGTTACAGCGCCCGATCCCTACTTCGGGGGAAAGCAGTTTTCGGCACTCGCCAGGTTGGCCCTCATTGCGGATGAACTCGGGGAGACTTCGCTCGCCAATACCTACCGAAGCAACCTAGCCCCGGCGCTTCAGCAGCGGTTGGCTGGCTCAAATGGGGACCCCTTGTTGTACGATCAGAGTTGGGGTGGTTTGGTGGTGTCTTCTGGCATCAACAACCCCAGCGCCGCCTTTGGTCAAGGGTATTACAACGACCATCATTTCCATTATGGTTACTGGATTTATGCGGCGGCAGCGATGGCCAAAGACAATCCGGCGTGGGTGGCAGAATGGGGCGATGAGGTGCTGGAATTGATCCGGGACATTGCAGAGCCTTCAGGGTCAGACGCACACTTCGGCTATATGCGCAATAAGGATTGGTTTGTCGGACACTCCTGGGCTGCAGGGCTGTTTGAGTTTGGCGACTCCAGGAATCAAGAGAGCAGTTCGGAGGCAGTCAACGCATGGTACGGTGTGTATTTGTATGGTTTGGCCATAGGAGATGACCGGATCCGTGACCTCGGCCGCATGATGTTGGCGACGGAATTGCGAGCCACTTGGAAATACTGGCAAATCAATGCGGGCGAGGGCATCTACCCTGAGCCTTATGCCTCCAATAAAGTGGTGGGCATTTTGTGGGGAATGAAGGTGGATTACACCACTTTTTTTGGCGCCAACGTGGAGTTCATTCACGGCATTCAGATGTTGCCCTACACCCCGATTACGGAAGAGCTGCTGCGTGCTGAGTGGATTGAGGAGGAGTATCCTGTTGTGGCCGCAGGGCTCAATAACCCCAGCATTGGAGAAGGGTGGAAGGGCTTTATCTACATGGCCCATGCCGTCATTGACCCCGTGGAAGCTTGGAACGAGGCGTCCACGTTGAATGGCTACGACGACGGCAACACCAAAACCAACACCTTGTATTGGTTGGCGACGCGTCCTGGGGTGGGTGATGGTGGTGGGAATGGGGGCGGGGGAACCGTTTTGGGCTGCACAGATTCAGATGCTGTGAACTACAATTCGTCGGCCAATTCGAATGATGGCTCATGTGTGTTCCCTGTAACCTTGTCCGTGGACATGAATGACCCATCGTCTCCAGACGGCCCGGTGTTTTTGGCGGGCACGTTCAACGGTTGGGATGCGACTGCAGAGCCTTTGTTCGATCCAGAAGGCGACGGAGTTTGGACCGTGACCATGAATTGGTCTCCGGGCTTGTATGAATACAAATTCACCACGTTTGATTGGGGTGCTTCTGAGCAGTTTTCTGGAGGAGAGTCGTGCACACTGACTACAGGAGAGTTTGTGAACCGGTTGTTGACTGTCGATGACGCGGTGACCCTGCCGGCGGTGTGTTGGGAGAGTTGTGAGACTTGTTCTGGCGGGTGTCCCGCAGATTTGGACGAAGACGGGATTTGCGACACTGTGGACGATTGTATAGGGGTCTTGGATGCCATTGGCGAGTGCAACGGAACTTGTGCGGAAGACTTGGACGAAGACGGGATTTGCGACACGGTAGACGACTGCGTAGGGGTCCTTGATGCTTGTGGGATATGCAATGGTCTGGGCGCGATTTATGACTGTGGCTGCGCGGACATTCCCATGGGAGATTGTGATTGTGAAGGAGGGCAAGGAGATGCCTTGGGCGAGTGCGGTGGAAATTGCCAGAGTGATTCGAATGCCAATGGCATTTGTGACTTGGAAGAGCAGGCCGGCTGCACCTATGAGGTGGCCACGAATTATTCAGTGGAAGCCACAATGGATGATGGCAGCTGTCTGTGGGGTCCCGTGTCGTGCGCAGAGGATGTGAACCTCGATGGATTGGTGGGGGTGAGCGACATTCTGCTCGTCCTTTCGTCGTTCGGGGAGCAGTGCCAATGACGGGTTAAGAAAACCTGTGAAAAGAAAGAAGCCCGGTTTTCACCGGGCTTCTTCTTTGGGAGGTCTGGAGCGGATTCGAACCGCTGTAGCAGCTTTTGCAGAGCTGAGCCTAGCCACTCGGCCACCAGACCACTTTTGTTTTCCCCACCTCAGCGGGGATGCAAATATACGGAAGCGAAGCCGCAGGGTTTCATTCGGATTAATTTTCCCTTTGTGAAGTCCTCCATTTCTCCCTCCGCACCTTGGCGCGCATGGCCTGCCAACATCCTGACCTTCGGCAATTTGGGGGCAGGTGCGATGGTGGCATGGTGGGCTGCCTCAGAGTTTGATTTAGGTTGGGCTGCCTCTGAATGGGCCGCTTCAATCGGGGTGGACCGTTGGTTGATGGACACCTTCGGCATCGCTGAGCGCCGGGTAATGGGGGTACTGGTCATGTTGGGCATTTGGACGGTTGGGCTAGTATGCGATGTTTTGGATGGCGCAGTGGCACGTGCCATGGGGGCAGAGGGGAAGCAAGGTGCCTTGTTGGACTCCATGGCAGACTTGGTCTCAGGAGGTTTGGCCCCGGCTTTTGTTGGGGTTGCCCTGATGAAGGAATGGATGGCCGCTGGTTTGGCGCCTTTGGAGTACACCTGCCTCTCGTTTTTGCCCATGCTGGTTCTTCCGGCAGCGGCGTGGAGGCTGGCACGATATGCGGGAAATGCTTTGGAAACGGAGCAGCAGACATCGGGTCTGTCGCTTGATTTTGAGGGAATCCCGGCGCCATTTTCAGCCGTTTGGTGGGGCTTGCTTTTGGCCGCCTGGGCCTTGGGGGCTACGGCTGATTCCGCGGCTTGGCTCTGGTGGTGCGGTCTTTTGGGAGGTACCGCCTTGCCGATTTGGATGGCGTCTAAACTTCCTCAATTCGGCCTGAAGCAATGGGGGCAATTCCGATGGATGGATGGGGCTCGAATCGGTTGGGTGATTGGCGTGTTGATTCTCGTGGCATTTGGAGGCACCGAAGGACTCGTCCTTGCCTTAATTTCGTACCCGACGATGGGCGCCATTTTAGACCGCGCCCTTCCGACGAAATAGCGCCACATGGTATTCCACGCCGCCATCGATATTCTTCCCCTGCCCGCTTTGCTTGACCCTCAAGGCAAGGCCGTTTCCAACAATTTGCCCAACATCGGATTGCAGCAGTTGTCCAATGTGCGAATTGGCAAGCACATTACCCTGGACATTGAAGCGGAAAGCCGAGAGGAAGCCGAAAACTTGGTGAGCGAGGCCTGCGAAAAACTGTTGGCCAATACCATCTTGGAACGCTATGAGTTCCGTGTCTTTTCGGCAGAAGAGGCAGCCCTCTGAGAATTTTGACTCTTTCGGGTCACCCTTGTGCCTCTGGTGTGAGTTAATATTGAGGTTCAATACACGATTCTTATGCTCCGAGCCCTGACCAGTGCGCGCCTTTCAGGCGCTTTTGTGGTGATGTTGACCGCCACCTTTTTCATCGCCTGTCAATCCCCTTCCGATATGTCCAAAGACGACAATGCCATCGCACCGATGGCAAAACAGATTCCGCTTGAGTTGACTGATCACGGGGACACCCGAGTCGACAACTATTTCTGGATGCGTTTGAGCGATGAGCAAAAGAATGCAGAAACAGCAGATGCACAGACCCAGGATGTAATCGAATACCTCAACGAGGAGAATGAATATATCGAGGGCAAACTGGCCCATACACAGCCACTTCAGGAGAAGCTGTTTGATGAAATTGTGGGCCGCATCAAAAAGGACGACAGCAGCGTTCCGGTGAGGGACCGTGGTTTTTGGTACTACACGCGTTATTCGGAAGGCAAGGAATATGCGATCAATTGCCGCAAGGCTTCGGGAGACGAGACCCGCTATGATGATTGTACCGGGGAAGAAGAGGTCTTATTGGATCAGAATGAATTGGCCGAAGGACACGATTACTTCGCCGTCGGGGGAATGGGTGTCAGCGACAACAACCGCATTCTGGCTTTTGGCGTGGACACAGTAAGCCGCCGCCAATACAACGTTCACTTTAAAGATTTGCAGACGGGAGAAATGTTGCCGGACATGATTCCCGTTACCACTGGAGGCGCCACGTGGGCGGCCGACAACAAAACGGTTTTCTATACACGAAAGGACGAGCAGACGCTCCGCAGCAATCAGGTGTACCGGCACGTTTTGGGCACGCCAGTGGAAGACGACGTGCTGGTTTTCGAAGAAAAAGACGAAACGTTCGCCTGTGGCGTATACCGCACAAAGAGTGATGCTTTTTTGGTGATTTACACGTCTCAAACGCTGTCGCAAGAATTCCACGTGCTTCGTGCAGACGACCCGATGGGCGAATGGAGGGTGGTACAGCCCCGCGAACGGGATTTGGAGTACGGCATCAGCCATTACGGAGATGATTTTTACATCGTCACCAACCTAGACGCAAAGAACTTCCGGTTGATGAAGACGCCGGTGAACGCCACGTCCAAGGAGAATTGGGAAGAAGTCATTCCTCACCGTCCCGATGTGTTGCTCGAGGGCATCGACATCTTCAAAGACCACTTGGTCGTGGAGGAGCGAAAAGACGGACTGAATCAGATTCGGATCAAGCGTTGGGATGGTTCTATGGATGAATACCTCGAGTTCAACGACCCGGCATACACGGCGGGAACCCGTTCGAACCCAGACTTCAACACAGAGATTTTGCGGTTTGGATACAGCTCCATGACCACGCCGAGCAGCACGTACGACCACAACATGCGCACCGGGGAGCGCACTTTGCTCAAGCAGCAGGAGGTCATCGACGAGAACTTTTCTCCAGACAACTACACATCGGAACGCCTCATGGTCGAGGTGCGCGATGGGGTTAAGGTGCCTGTGAGCATGGTGTACAAGAAGGGCACAGAGCGAAACGGGGAGAACCCCTTCTTGCTTTACGCATATGGCAGCTATGGCGCCAGCATGGACCCTTACTTCTCCAGTGTTCGCCTGTCCTTGCTCGACCGCGGATTTGTGTATGCCATTGCCCACATTCGCGGGGGCCAGGAAATGGGCCGCCAGTGGTATGAGGATGGCAAGCTCTTGAAAAAGCAAAACACGTTCAACGACTTTGAAGATGTGGGCCGCGCCATGGTGGACATGAAGTACACCTCTCCTGAGCACCTTTACGCGATGGGAGGGTCTGCCGGAGGCTTGCTCATGGGCGCAGTCATGAACCAGGCGCCAGAACTCTTCAATGGTGTTGTCGCGGCGGTGCCGTTTGTGGACGTCATCAACACCATGCTCGACGAGACCATTCCGTTGACCACGTTTGAGTTCGACGAGTGGGGCAACCCAAAAGACAGCGTGTACTATGCATACATGAAGTCGTACAGCCCGTATGATCAAGTGAAAGCCCAAGACTACCCCAACACCTTGGTGACCACAGGATACTGGGACAGTCAAGTGCAGTACTGGGAGCCCGCCAAGTGGGTGGCCAAGTTGCGAGAGATGAAAACCGACGACAATACCTTGTTGTTCCTCACCAATATGGATGCAGGACACGGTGGTCAGTCCGGACGTTTCCGTCGCTACAAGGAGACGGCTTTGGAATACGCTTTCATGATGGATCTCGAGGGGATTACAGAATAAAAGAGGCGGCAGTTCCCGTTGATTGAAGGCGGGAATTCCCAGGTTCATCGACGCGGGTAACCGTGAGGGTTTTTTCTCGTACACTCAAGACATGTCCGAATCACTTTTAGATCGTCCTTTTTGGGCCTCGATGTTGTTGCCTTTGGCCTTCATGCTGGGCAGTACCGGATGTCAGGAGCCGCCGGAGGAGCTGACGTTCTCCACATGGACGCCCATTGTTGCCGTGCCATTGGTGGACACGCGCTTTGATTTGGGAGATGTTCTTGAGTTGTTGGGAGACAGCTTGAACGCCACGCCTGTTCAAGGGATTTCCAATGGAGAACTGGCTTTTGTGCATGAAGCTTCATTGACGGGAACCTTGGCAGAGGAATGGTTGGTCTTGCCAGGGTTGGATGAGGCAGAGGCTTTCGTGTTGGATGAAAACGTCGCTTTTGCGCTCAATGCGACTTTGCCAGGCGAGGTGTGGACCTACACTGATTCTGTGAAGTCAGCCTTGGATGTGGCGCAGCCCGAAGGCGCCATTTTAACGAACGTGGAATTGGCGACAGGTCAACTCACGTTCAGTCTCAATTCTGATCTGGGTGACGATGTGAGCGGCGAGTTATGGATTCCAAATTTGCTGGACCCTACAGGCCTTCCTTTCTCGGTCAATTGGACGGCTGAGATGTTGGCGAACGGTGCTTTTTCTGTCCAAGAAAACTTGAGCGGTTGGAGATTGACACCCAACAATGCAGGAGACGTGGACAATGAAATCTTGGGCATTTATAGCTTCTTCATTGAGAATGACCCCAACCATACTGCAGAGTCTGGAGAGTCGATTTTGGTGGAGCTGTTGGTGGAGGGATTGACGTTTGAACGCGTAGAGGGAGACTTTGGTCAAGAGGTGATCAGCATAGAAGAAAGCGCGACAACATTGGCTTTGTTTGACGACCGATTTACAACATCGGGACTGTCTCTTGAGCGGGCGAGCATCCGTGTGGACATCACCAATGGATTTGGGGTGACTGCTCTTTTAGATTCTGTGGCTTTGGAGCTCGTTCAGGATGGTGTGACCCAAATCAGTTTGGAGACCACGGCTGAGGATCTTTTTGTGGCCGCGGCGCAAGGAAATGCGCAGAACCCAACAGTGGCCTCTTGGCAGGTGGACGAGTCGAACAGCAATGTGGTCGATTTTTTTAGTGCGGATCCGGTGGGCCTGAATTTGAGCTTGGGCATCACCACAAACCCAGAGGCGTTGGCTGAAGGAGAGCTGAATTTCATCGATTCCGAAGGTTTTGTTGACGCCAATTTCCGAGTGGAGATTCCATTGTCTATTCGGGCGGTTCAAGTGGACTTCGTGGACACCTTGGATTTTGCGTTGGCTTTGGAGGAGGAGGATGAAGTCGCGGAATTGGACTCTGCTGAGTTGCGTTTGATTCTGCACAATGGCTTTCCTTTTGGTGTCGACCTCCAAGCTTTCTTTTTGGATGAGAATGGGGTTGTTTTGGACAGCTTGCTGAGTTCGACATTGTCGTTGTTTTCTATGCCGGTTTTGAATCAAGAGGGTTTGCCTTTGGCGCCTTCTGAATTTCGCGAGGACTTTTTCTTTGATTGGGAAAGGGCGAACCGATTGAAGCTGGCCAACCGCGTGGTTGTATTGGCTTGGTGTTCCACCGCCGAGGCAGCGTTGGGCAATTACGTTCGCTTGACCGAAGAGCAGGAATTGCAAATGCAATTGGGTGCATTGCTCTATGCCAAAATTGAGCCTTAAAATGAACGGTCTGAATTTGAAAGTGGCGTTCTTTTTGGCCGTGTGTTTTCCCTTGATCGGGCACGCGCAGCTTGGCCCGGTGGAGTTGATGCCCGAGTGGGGTCAAGCAGGCTGGTCGAACCCCGCGTTGTTTCACCCCTCTGGAGGGCAGATTTGGATTGGCGGTCTGGCGGGAACGCAAGCATTGGTTACCCATTCTGGTCCCAGTGCATTTGAATTCATCAGTACCGACGGTCAAGTAGATTTCAACCTCATGCTGGAGCGCATGGACGCCTCGGAAACCATTGGGTTGAGGAGCGAGACGCCTTTGTTTGCATTGGCGTTTCGTGACAAGGAACGTTTTGAATTTAGGCTGAGGAGTCGTTTTGTAGCGGAGCAGCAATTCACCTACGATCGGGATTTGTTTGAGTTGGGCTGGAAAGGCAACGGCCATCCAGACTTGATCGGCCGGCCCCTTTCATTTTCGGATTTGGGACTCGACGCTCAGGGGTATTTCGACCACAGCTTGAGCGTGGGGGCTATGGTTCAAGAGGACAAGTTCTGGGTGGGATGGGGCATCCACATCTTGAATGGAATTGGCTCTTTTGAGACCGAAACGTTGGACGCCACGTTCACCACCGATTCTGTGGATTACAGCTTGGCTGTGGACGGGAGCATGGCCATCCAAGCGTCCGGTTTGGATTTGGACTCTTTGTTGAATGGAGGAGAGCCGGTGAGCTTACAGAGTGGTTCTGTCCCACCGACTTTGGGCGCGGGTGTCGCGTACGACTTTGGTTTCTTGTGGAAGGTGACCCCTCAATTTGCGTTGGAAGGCGCCATGGAGGGCCGAGGGTCTATTCGATGGTTGAAGTCCATCACGAGACAGGAAGTGGATCCGGCTCAGTTTGTTTTGCAAGGATTGGATGCGGTGGCCTTGCTTTCGTCCTCTGACTCTTTGAGTTTGCCGGATTCATTGCCGGCCATGTTGGAGAATTGGGCGAGCGAGATGGTGGATTCTTTGTCATCGAGCTATGCGGTTCAGAGCGTCAGTGACGGGATGGAGGCATTCAGCACACCCGTCCAAGAAACGTGGAGACTCGGGTTCCGATTGAGGGCCACGGAGGCTTTGGAGTTCAGTGGCTTGGTTTATCGTCAATATCGATTTGACCGACACACGGACGGTTTGCTTGTGGGGGTAACTCACCGGATACGCGGAAATGTGGCCACACACATTCAAGCGCAGTATCGCCAGCAGAAATGGTCATTCGGCGGGGGATTGTCTTTGCGGGGTGGGCCGCTGCGACTGGCGGTTTCAGCCCAGCACATTCCAGGCTTAATTGCCCCTTTTGACGCCGGTCATTGGCAAGGTCAAGTGGGTGTTGGCTTTGAGATGGGCTACAAGAAAGAGAAAAAGAAAACCCGGAAAAAGGGGCGCGTCGCCACGGGCAAGGGCATGTGGCATTGACCCCTTGCGAATGGGGCAAGTCTTACTTGGGGTTTTCCAGACCCAACTCGTCAAACAAGCGCCCTAACGTTTTTTGTTTGGGGTTGTGTAAGACGGTTTGCCAACCGGTTTTCATGGCGCCAATGACATTGGCTTCCGTGTCGTCAATGAACAGCGTTGCGCTGGGGTCGAGTCCCAGTTGCTGTGTTACTTGGATGTAGGCCTTTGCGCTGGGTTTGCGGTGCCCCAAACGGTGGCTATAGATGACTTGACGAAAGCAGTCTGAGAATTTACGGCCCACCTGGTCCAGGATCTGACGTTCAAAATACCGGGCGTGGATGGCATTCGTGTTGCTGAACAGAACCAAGTCGAATTGGGACTGGAGGGCCTGAAGCGTAGGGAGGATGTTTTCTCTTAAGCCAATCAAAACGGCATTCCACGCGGCGCGAACCTCTTCCACTGTGGTTCCCTCAGCACATTGGTTCTTGAGAGCGAGGAGAAAGTCGTCTTCAGAAACCTTTCCGCACTCCAAGTTGTCCATCAATGACAGCTGGCTTCCATGGGCATAGAATGCGTCAAAACCGGGGACTCCCAATTTTTGGAACGCGGAGGCTGTGGCCCGATGGTCAATGTCATATAGAACGCCTCCAAAGTCCAGCACGACATGCTTTATGGTAGACCAGTCTAGGGGCATGATGACCTTGTTCATCTTGGCTTACCAATGGAGCACCCATGCCTGGCTAAAGCCGTGTCTCGCCTTGAGGGCCTTTTGAAATTGAAGGGCATCGGATTGGCGGTTGAAACAACCGGCGGAGACCCGCTGCATGCCGCCGGGACCAGGCAGTATGGAGGCAGAATAACCCAAAGCTTCGAATCGCCGTGCCAATTGAGCTGCACGCGGGGCTTGACCAAAAGTGCCTGCAATCACATGGTGACTGCATCCACTTGCAATGGATTGCGGCTGAGGAATGGGCATGGTGGCCTCATTCGGTTCTTGGGCTTCGAGGATGGGCGCCCCAGCTTGTACAAATGGAAGCTCCATCACGGTTTTGGTCTCCGGGAAGCGAATGTCCTCTCCTTCGATGCGGGGGGCAAAATTGGAGGCCTCCGTTGAGCCGGGCAAGTGCAGCAAGCTGAAACCGGTTGTGTTTTGGTGGTTCCAAAGCAAGGACCCGGCCACCAAAAGAGGAAGGGCAAAAACAGCGGCGAACTTGAGAGCCCGCTGAATCAATGGAGTCCCGGTGGTCCCAGGTACGTCAGTTTCGCGGTTTTCCGTTGGGGCAGTTTCCGGTGCCACAACAGGCTTTGATGGGGTGGCGCGTTCGAAGACAGGCCAGGGAATGCGTCCGAGTCCAGGCGCAGCATACCGTTCACCCAAACGAGGCTCAGGGGCAAAGCCCAATTGCCCGTCTGGCTGAAGAAATAAACGGCCCAATCCAGGAAGCTCGGTGTGGCTGCCAGAATGCGCCCGGTTCATCAGGGCCTTGACTTCTAAGTCAATGAGTTGGGTTGCTGCGTCAGTGGAGCAACCTGTGGCCCTCCGAATTTCTTGCTCAAGCAACCCGTCGCGAACGGTGAGTTTTGGATTGAAGACCACATCTCGCCCTGGCGGAATCCATTCTCCTTTGTCTGGATCAAACTTGGCCGCGACCGGATGCGCCAAAAATCCACCCAATCCCGGAATGACCAAACAATCGTGGTCATGGAGCAGCAGCGGCATGGCATTCACCAAAAAATCCGTTGTGGATGATTCGAGCATGAATGGTGAAAATAAACGGATTTGTAGTCTAGAAGGTACTGAATGTCGAAATCATGTTGATTTTGACAGATTGAGATGCCATTTCCGAACACGTTCAAGGTCCCTTTCTGTATCGATGGCCCCAGGTCCATCTGGGGTTTCGACTTGTACAAGGTGGATTTTCATGCCCGCTTCTAGCCACCTCAGCTGCTCTAATTTTTCGATGGCTTCTAATCGACCCATCGGCAGCCCTGCACAAGTGGCCAGTGCGCCAGGCGCAAAGCCATAGATGCCAAGGTGAATGAAGTGCGGCCCGCCGAAGGGGATGGCCGATCGGGAGAAATACAATGCCTGATGGTGCCGGTCGGTGGCCACTTTCACCCGCTCTGGGAGTTCGTGTTCGTCTGAATTGGCCGGCCGCATGGCGGTGATGACGTCCGAGTGCCCGTTTTGTAAGGCCGTGCAAATGGCGGTGATGTGACTTTCTTCAGGGAAGGGCTCGTCTCCCTGAAGGTTGAGAACGGCGCCCTGTCCGCCCCAATTGTTCCACGCTTCTAAGCACCTGTCGGTGCCCGTGGTGTGCCCGGAACTGGTCATCACAGCCTCTCCTCCATGAAGGCGCACAATTTCGGCAATGTCAGCGTGGTCCGTGGCCACGCATACACGATCAATGCTGGGATGATCCTTTGCTGCGCGCAAGGTGTGAATGACCATGGGCGTGCCACCGATATCGGCCAATGGCTTTCCTGGAAGTCTCGTGGAGCCCATTCGGGCAGGGATGATGGCAGAAATCTTCACGGGGTGAAGGTGTAACGCACCATCCAAAGTCGGTTGGGCTCGGCCGCCAATGGCCGCAGTGCATAATTCAAATTGGCGGCGTTGCGCACAATCAACTCTACGTGGTGGCGGTCATCGAATTTCCGGCCAACCTGAAAGTCATGCAGCCATTGGGCGCCGGGTCGCTCGTTCAACCAATCAATCAGGCCGTATTCAAGAAGCCCGAGCTCTTCGATGTCGAGAAAGGCTTTGTCGATGTTTTGGATGGTCGTGTTTCTGGCCCCATTCCACCCCATGGTCCATCCGGATGAATGTTGAAGGCTAATGTTGGCCCTAAATGTGTTGAGGATGCGGTACTTCAGCACATCACCCGTGGTGTCAGAGCTTGTTGATTCATAACTAACACCGCCGGTACTGCCCCCAGAAAACTCAGCATAGATGGAGTCAGGCGTTAAGCTAACAGGGTCCAATAGGGTTTGTCCAATGAGCCATTGGACGTCCCATTCTCCCACGGTTCCTTTGCCCATGGTGCTCCACTCCAAACCACTGACCCTTGCGCGACCGGTATTGATGCTTCGAAAACCAATGTCGAGCAGGCCGTTTCCGGTGTTGCCCCAAACGCCAAAGGTGTATTCGATGAAATTCTCGAAGTCTTGCTGGAATGCTGCGATGTCGACAAAGCCTTTCCACTTTCCGAAACGATAGCCTTGTTTGATGCCGATTTCCATGTTGGTGGAAGACTCCGGTCGGATGTCGAGTGAGGGAAAAACGCTGATGCCCCCGACGGTCGTTCGGATGAACTTCTCTGCAATGCTCGGGAATCGGAAGCCCTCACCAATGCTTGCCCGAAGGAAGCTGGCTTGCCCAAATCGGTAGTTGACACCTGTTCTGAAGACGGACTTTCCAAGGGAGACATTGTCGAGGGTGAAATGCTCATATCGCCCACCTAAAGTCAAGTGCAGGCGTTCATGGGGTTGCACGTCAAGTTGGAGATAGGCGGCGCGATTGCCGGCGTCGTGAATGGAATCACCTACGCCTGCGTCGTAGAGCTCGGCCACGCTTCTTGTCCCTTGGGCATAGGCACCTGCGGTGGCCGTCCACATTTCAGCACTGTATCGAGAACGGTATTCGCTTTGCCAAGTATTGGACTCGTTCCCTTGGTTGTTGTCGTTGTCATTGACCAGCCTTAGAAAACGTCCTTGAAGACGGTGATTCCAGTTGCCATGAGAGCGTTCAATGTGGGGGTCAACCGTGACCATGCGCTGGATGTTTCGGGTGTCGGCGCCTGGCGTGGCGGCGTAGAACCCCGTGTCTGCATCGGCCCAGAGCAATGTGTTGATGCTCTCTCCGCTGATGGCGTTGGCGCGAAGACCATAGCCCCACCCTCCATTTTTTGGAGCGTGTTCCCACGCGCCATTCACACGCCATTGGCGGGTTGCGTCATAGTGGTCCACTGTAAATGGGTTGTAGGTGCGGTTGTGTGAGAGTCCGGTAACCGGGTCGATTTGCGGGCCCTTGTGGCCGTCGCTTCCCAACCATTGGCCGCCAAAGCTGATGCCGTCTCCGTTGTTCAGGCGTCGGGTGTGCAGCCAAGACGTGCTGCTTTGCATCAAAGGTTGACTCCAGTATTTCCGTCCTTGACCGGGATTGCTTTGAACGCCGTGTTGCACACTGACCCGCGTGAAGGGTTCTGGATCGGGAAAAGCGGTGCGGAATTGAATCACACCGCTCAATGCCGAAGAGCCATAGAGGACACTGCTTGCGCCCTTCACCACTTCAACCTGCTCCAGGTTTTCTAGGGGCAGGAAGCCCCAAGTGGGCCGGCCAGCATCTCCGCTGAGTACGGGAAGGCCGTCAAGCAGAACCGCCACACGGGAGCCCGCGCCAAAACTGTACCCACTTCCCCCTCTGATTTGAGGCTCGCTGTCGACAATCGTGACTCCGGGTGTTCTCGACAAACTTTGGTCGGCGCTGGTTGGCGCTCCTTGGTTCATCAATTCCGGGGGCAATACGTCAATGGAAACGCTCACTTCGCCGAGGTCTTGTTCAAACCGACCTGCGGAGATCACCGCGGTTCCAATGCTGGCTACGTCTGGAATGAGGGTGATCATCAGGTCTGCTTTTCCGGTCCAAGCATCCAAGGTGGTTGTCCACTCTTCATAACCGACATATCGGACGCGAACGACTTTGGGGCCAGGCACTGACCCGGAGAAAACGAAGTGGCCGTTGATGTCGGTTAAAGCGCCAATGTCATTGACAAAAACCGATGCGCCGGGAAGGCCCAACGGGTTGCCTTCTTCTTTCACATCGCCTTCGAGACTCCAGCTTTGGGAAAATGCACCTTGGACCGAAAAAAACGCGAAGGCCATGACCAGGAGGACACGAATGGCAGCAGAGTTTGGACACTTCATGGGTTCGAATGTAAACCGCGATGCCTCGGCCACGAAGTTCATGTTTAAGAAGGCCGCTTGTGGAGCAGGTTGCAGGGATGAAATCAAACGGTGGTCAGGCGTTTTCAAACACCCCCTTCGAAGGCGAGGAGTGGATGTTGGACTGGTTAACAGCAGCACAATTGCCGCGTTTCAACAGCAAGGGGGCATTGCGGATTGTCAGGAAAGTTGGCTTGGGTCCATGGCTGGCGGGCGTGGAAGGGTCCATGCTGAAGGCAGCCCGCGAAAGGGCCTTGAGACAGTGGAGCCGAATGCAACAGGAAGGGATTCGCCCCTTGGTTTGGGGACATGCGGGTTACCCGCATGCCTTGGCTCAATTGCCAGATGCACCTTGGATTTTATTTGTTAAAGGGCCCATTGAGGTGCTCTCTGGTCCTCGGCCAGTGTCGGTGGTGGGGACGAGACGTGCGTCTTCTCTTGGCGTTTCTGCGGTGGCTGGAATGATGGACGGAATGGACGGATTGGATTGGACGTTGATCAGCGGCATGGCCGAAGGAATAGATGCAGCAGCCCATCGGGCCGCCTTGGAGAGGGGGGTGCCCACGGTGGCGTGCCTGGCTCATGGACTTCATGCTGTCCACCCGCGCTCCAATGCTGCTTTGGGACATCGAATACTGGATGCCGGGGGGTGCTGGGTTTCGGAGTATCGATGGGGGGTCTCTCCCACGAGATACACCTTTCCCGCAAGAAACAGGATCATCGCGGGATTGTCCCTCGCCACAGTGGTGGTGGAATCTAATGATCCAGGGGGAAGTCTGATCACGGCCAGACTCGCCCAGGATTATGACCGAAGTGTATTCGCGTTGTCACCGGCATGGTGCGCAGAAGGCATGAAAGGGAACGCGAGGTTGATTCAGGATCAAGTGGCAGAATTGCTGCATTTGCCAATCGACTTTCCCTCGGCCATGGGTTGGAGAGTGAAAGAAGAGAGGCAGGATGGAGAGTCAGAAAAGGATCCCGTACTGTCTGCTCTAGACCCTTTCGTTTCCCGGACTTTTGATGAGGTGGTGGCTGCCGCAGAAATGGGCCGAAGTGCAACCCGAACGGCACTTTTGAAGGGAGAACTGAATGGGCGGGTTTGCGCTTGGCCCGGCGACCGATTTACCCGGACTTTTCGGTGATTTCTTGGAAACCGCTTAAAGCTCTTTTCTGATGCGCTCGATGTCCACCATACAGGTGGCACAGTCCTGACTCATGAGCTTGACTTTTTGTTGGATTACATCGATGTCCGCCAAGTTCTTGGCGAGGGTTTCCAATTCTTTAAAGTCGTCATAAGCTGAGTTGTAGCCAATGGCACCCGCCGCACTTTTCAGTTTGTGAGAATAGAAGCTGACTTGATCGTGATTTCCTTCTGCAGCTGCGTTTGTTAATGCCTCAATGTCTTTCGGTGCAATGCGCGTGAAAATCTCCAGAATCTGTTTCAAGACTTCTGGATCATTGCCCACAATCCTCCTCAGATGTTCTAAGTCGATTAACGCCATTTTTCGGTCCTATGCGTCAACAAGTTAGGGCATCTTTAGAATTGTCCAGTAAACCACTTAATGAGGTCGTTTCCATTGGCCAGAAGCATGAGTCCACCAATCAGGATGAGCCCGATCAATTGGCCGAATTCCATCACTTTTTCACTCGGCTTGCGACCGGAGATCATCTCGTAGAGCAAGAAAACCACATGCCCGCCGTCTAAGGCGGGAATGGGCAAGAGGTTCATGAAGGCCAAAATGATCGAAAGCAGGGCCGTGATGTTCCAGAAACTCTGCCAATTCCATTGGGGGCTGAAGATGCTGCCCAAAGTGAGGAAACCTCCCAGTTGCTTGGAACCTCCTGGCCGAAAGAGGAAGCGCAACGACGAAACATAGTTGTTGAGTGTTGTTGCGGTTTTGTCTGCGCCAGCAGACAGGGCCTCCAAGGCCCCGAAATCGCGCTCCACAAATTCAAAACCATCAAGGGTTTTAAAATCTTGGGGGTAAAACCCAATTTTCCCGGTGTCATCGACTTTTGTTGTCAGCAAAATGGGGCCTTCAGTGCGGGGCCTAGGGCGTTCGAATTCAGTGGATTGCGCGGTCTTGGGAGTTGACGACCGAAGCACGCTAAGGGCAACGGTTTGACCAGAATATCGGCCAAGAGCGGCCACCAGGTCAGCGAAATATGGTGTACTCTCACTGTCTACAGCCAAAATTTGGTCGCCGCTTTGCAGTCCCGCTGCTTCTGCGCCCGACCCGGGGATCACCCGGTCTATGATGGAGGGGTAATTGATGCTGAACGGCGCTGTGCCTGATGGCATCTTGTCCTTCCCGTCGACAAGGACTTGACCGAGCTCTATTGGGAAATTGAGGGTCTCCTTGACGCCATCCCTCATGACCTCTGCTGATGTCACCTCGCCGCCAAAAACCAACCTTTGAAAGTCTTTGGATTGGGCAACCGGATCTCCGCCAAGGGTCAAGACGACATCACCATCTTGAAGTCCGGCTTCTTCCAGTGGCTGTGCAAATGACAGGCCATAAGGCAGGCTGTTCATCTTGAGGTCTTGCTCGCCCCAAACGAAGAAGACCATGGCATAAATCGCCACACCAAGGATGAGGTTTACCGTAACCCCACCCAACATGATGATGAGGCGCTGCCATGCTGGCTTGGAACGGAACTCCCAAGGTTGAGGGGGCTTGGCCATTTGCTCTTTGTCCATGGACTCATCGACCATGCCGGCGATTTTGACATAGCCACCCAGGGGGAGCCAACCAATGCCATACGTGGTTTCTCCAATTTTCTTTTGGTACAGTGCCCCCTTGATGTCGAAGAACAAAAAGAACTTTTCGACCCGAGTCTTGAAGAGTCGGGCGGGGATGAAATGGCCCAATTCGTGCAGCACAATCAGAAACGAGAGGCTCAAAAGGAATTGGCTGGCTTTGATAAGAACTTCCATGGCTTAGAGGCGCAAAGCTACGCCGCTCGACTGTCTGAGGTCATTTTTAACGCCTTTTCCACCCTTTGTGGGCATCTTGCCGGCGCGGAAGAGATTGATTTGTCCGTTTGACCTCCATGCCGACTCTAAAAAAGCCCACATCCAAAGGCCCTGCCGCAAAGAAGAAGCTGGCCAAAGACCGATTCATTGGCCCCAGTTTTTTGCTGTGGTTGGTGATGTTGTCTCCCTTTTTGGGCGTGGCAGGGTTGTTGGCTTTGGCCTCGTCGTCAGATTTGCCAGATACAGAGACCTTGGCAAACCCAAAGACGAATTTGGCCACGCGGATTTACGCAGTGGATGGGGTTCAGTTGGGTAGTTTTTACAGAGAAAACCGGGCGGATGTTCGGTACAGTGACTTGCCCCAGTCTTTGGTATCGGCGTTGATTTGCACCGAGGACATTCGGTTTAGAGAGCACACTGGGGTAGACTTTAAGAGCCTTGCCCGAGCCATCATTTACTTGGCCAAACGCGGCGGTGGCAGCACCATAACCCAGCAGCTGGCCAAACAGCTTTTCACGGAGCGTTATGACAAAACCGGGTTCTTTGAAAGGGCAGTTTTGCAGAAGCCCAAGGAGTGGATCATTGCCACTCGTCTTGAGCAGCAGTACACCAAAGATGAAATCTTGGCGCTGTATCTCAATCGATATGACTTCTTGAACCAAGCGGTTGGCATCCGAAGTGCGGCTCAAGTTTATTTTGGGAAGTCCGTGTCCTCATTGGATGTTCACGAATCGGCGATGTTGGTTGGCATGTTGAAGAACAGCGCCCTTTACAACCCGTTGCGCCGTCCTGATTTGGTGCAGAAGCGAAGAGCCACAGTGATTTCTCAAATGATCAAGTATGGGGCGGTTCCGCAGGAACACCAGGACAGCTTGAACGCCTTGTCTTTGGGGTTGAGCTTCCGCCGTGTGAGCCACGATGAAGGTCCGGCGCCGCATTTTAGAGAGCGCTTGCGAGCTGAGGTGAAGTCGCTTTTGGGAGAAAAAGACGAGGAGGGAGGATACCGCATTGCCAAAGCAGATGGGGCGGCTTTCGACCTCTATCGAGACGGCCTTGTGATACACACCACTTTGGACAGTCGATTGCAGCGGCATGCTGAGGAAGCGGCAAACCGCCACATTCGGGGCGAATTGCAAAACGACTTCTGGAAGGACTTGAAAAGGACAACGGGAAATGGCTGGCCTTTTAGCCCAGACATCGAGAAGAAAGAGCAGCGAAAGATTCTCAAGCGAGCGGTTGAGCAAAGTCGGCGATACCGCCTGGCGATGGGGATAGAATGCCCAGAATGCGAGCGGCCCGCATTTTACATCGCGGAGCAAGACAGTGCAGGGCAAGAAGTCCACCTCTGCCGCCCGAGCAAAGGTGGATGTGGCCATGCTTGGCCGGTCATTTCACGGCGAAAACTGGACGCTCAATTTGAGGAAGAGGTGCAGACCCGTGTCATGGGATTGGCAGGCTGGGTCGACACCTTGATGTCGCCCATGGACAGCATTCGGCATCAAAAAACACTTCTCCATGCCGGCCTCATGAGCATCGACCCAAGTAACGGAGAGGTCAAAGCCTGGGTGGGCGATTTGGACTACCAGTGGTCTCAATTTGACAACGTGGTTCAGTCGCGCCGGCAAGTGGGCTCTACGTTTAAACCCTTTGTCTACGCCACAGCGATTCGCCTGGGATTGGACCCTTGTACGGAACTTCCAAATCAAAAAACGTGCATTGAAATGCCGGAAGGGCAGGACCCCTGGTGTCCTGAGAACAGTGACTTTGCCTATGGTGAGATGGTCACTTTAGAATACGCCTTGGCCAACTCCATGAACACAGTCACGGCGAAGCTGATCAAAGACTACGGCGTGGAACGCGTGATAGAATTGGCCCATGCCATGGGCATTAAAAGCGACATTCCAGCGGTTCCCTCCATTGCCTTGGGGGTAGCAGAACTGTCGCTGCAAGAAGTCACCAGTGCCAATGCCACGTTTGCGGGAGGGGGTGTTTATCATGCGCCACGCATCATTCGAAGAATTGAGGACAAACGCGGCAACACCATTTACGAGCCTCGACCCGAGATCAAGCAGGGTTTGGATGCCGCGACAGCTTACCGTGTCTTGGAAATGATGAAAGGCGTTGTGGATGGCGCTTACAACGCGGAATTGGGCACCAAGGGAACGGGCATTCGCTTGCGAATGGACCTTGAGAAGAGAGAATACGATGGCCTTAAAATCCCCATGGCCGGCAAAACAGGAACGACTCAGTCCAATGCAGATGGTTGGTTTATTGGGTTGACTCCGGAGTTGGTTACCGGCGTGTGGGTAGGGGCCTCGGACCCGGCTGTGCGGTTTTCGACCACCACGAAAGGACAAGGGGCGAACACGGCCCTTCCCATTTTTGGATTCTACATGAAGGGGGCTTTGGCCGACGACAGTGTGGGTTTGTTGGCAGAGGATTTTCGACCGCCAGAAGGGGCTGTGCAGGCAGTACCATGCAAGGAAATTTTAGCCGATCGAGGATTGGATTTCCGAGGGGGCGCCCAAGAGGACGAGGACGATTTATTTGAATAAGGACACGATGGCACTAGATAAAACGGCAGCAGGCGTTCGTGAAGCTTGTCAGGGCATTGAGAGCGGCATGACCCTCATGCTTGGGGGATTCGGACTGTGCGGCATTCCCGAGAATTGCATCCATGAGTTGGTCCGCCTTGGTGTGCAGGATTTGACGTGCATTTCCAACAATGCGGGTGTCGATGATTTCGGCCTTGGGCTGTTGCTTCAAGGCAAGCAAATCCGCAAGATGATTTCGAGTTATGTGGGGGAAAACGACGAGTTTGAGCGGCAGATGTTGTCTGGTGAATTGGAGGTAGACCTCATTCCTCAGGGTTCGCTTGCCGAAAGATGCAGGGCTGGGGGTTCAGGCATTCCAGCGTTCTATACCCCTGCTGGATTCGGCACGGAAGTGGCCGAGGGGAAGGAGGTGCGCGAATTCAATGGGAAGCCTCACATTTTGGAGTCAGCATTGACGGCGGACTTTGCCATTGTGAAGGCATGGAAGGGAGACTCGGCGGGCAATCTGATTTTTAAAGCGACGGCGAAGAACTTCAACCCTGTGATGGCGATGGCAGGCCAAGTCACCATTGCAGAGGTGGAAGAGCTCGTTCCAATTGGGACATTGGACCCGAATCAGATTCACACACCGGGCATTTTCGTTCAGCGGATTTTCCAAGGAGGGGCTTTTGAGAAGCGCATAGAACAACGTACGGTCACCCAAGGATGACCGCGGCATCCATCCTGTATATCGGGCCCGGTGGCGGCGTCACCATTGGCGCACTGGTGGTCATCCTCATTGGTGGGGTTGTCCTGATGGCGGTCGGGTTCATTGTTTGGCTGCGGTTAAAGCGGTTCTTCCGAGGAGAAGGCAAAGCCAAAAGGAGCGCCAAGGTGTTCACGCAGTTCATTGCACTTTTGGCCGTTTTGGCTGTGTTTGGTTGGATGTCAAAGCACCGTGCCAAGGGCGAGCGGGATTTTGGCTGGGCCAACGGATTTGTGGATGGCCTTTCGGGCTTTCCCGATGCATTTAAGCAGTCGGTCAAGGAAGTTCAGAAGCTCCCGCAGACTTATGTTTCTACGCCATCGGACTTTGTGCCATTGAACCTCTTGGAAGAGGACGTGCTCACGCTCACCGCGTATTCCAATGAAGAAGAAGGGCGGCAGATAGCGGTGCGCAACCTCCGCAACGGAGAGGAGTTGCACCGATGGGTCCTCCCCGACACCTTGGGCCCGCTCAAGCCACATTGGCGGGTGCACCATCCGTTGTTGCTCAAGGACAATTCAGTGGTCAGTTTCATCACCAACCGCTCGCCCCTTTTTCGGTTGGAT
>Ga0115008_10000060_pt1 | contig 61775 bp, 54 predicted proteins | sample FraStrMetagenome_FD_87164 | JGI IMG/M metagenome (GOLD analysis project Ga0115008, IMG submission 87164) | Marine eukaryotic phytoplankton communities from Arctic Ocean - Fram Strait ARC3M Metagenome | ecosystem: Environmental > Aquatic > Marine > Oceanic | place: Fram Strait | collected... | reverse complement strand
ATTTCCGCAAGGCGATTACCCACACAGCGATGAATGCCAAAACCAAACGAGAGGTGGTGTCTTGGGTTTTTACGGTCAATGATAAATTGATCTGGGTTTTCTATGGCTTGTTCGTCGCGGTTGCCTGAGAGATACCACATCACAACTTTTGCGCCTGCTGGAATAGTCACGCCGCTCACTTCTACCTCTTTAGTAGTGGTGCGACGCATATGGGTAAGCGGCGTTTGCCAACGGATAATTTCAGGTACCAGTGAGTTCACCAGAATTGGGTTTGCTCGGAGCTTGGCAAATTCTTCTGGGTTTTCAATAAGGGCCAATAACCCGCCAGATATAGAATTACGCGTAGTGTCATTGCCGCCAATAATGAGCAGTATGAGGGTGCTCAAGAATTGTTGGTCATCCATGTTGACCATTGACGAGTGGGCCAGCATAGAGATCAAATCATTCTTTGCTGGCAGGTTAGCTCTTTCGGACATCAACTGCTTAAAGGTAAGTAGGCACTCGCCCAGCGCCGTAATTCTTTGCTCTTCGGTTTTTATCTCGTCACTGGTGGCTAGGTCAGCGCTGGCGACTTCAGACCAATAGGTGAGTTTTCGTCTTTGTTCAAAGGGGAAGTCAAAAAGCGTTGCCAGCATGCGCGTGGTCAACTCAATAGAGACTTTGTCTACCCAGTCGAAGACCTCGCCGTTGGGCAGTTGGTCTAAAATGTCGATGACATGTTTGCGAATAGTGCCTTCCATATTCGCCAAGTTAGAAGGTGCAACAATAGGGCTAACAACCTTGCGTTGGGCGTCGTGCTCCGGCGGGTCCATGTTGATAAAGTTAGAACGCTCCATACCTTTCGGAAAATCTGTCATTTGAATGCCGCCCAGAAAAGCGTCCGAGGAAAAATTTTGGTGGTCCTTATCAATGGCCATAATGTCGTTGAATTTGGTCACAGACCAATAGGGACCGAAGCGACTGTCAGCACAATAGTGGATAGGTTGCTCGTTTCTTAAACGTTTAAAGTAAAGACCAATGGTGTCGTTTTGGAAATACTCAGGCTGGCTGACATCAATGGCGTCAATGTCTATGTCGTAGGGATTACCGTGCTCTGCTTCCATTGTGTTGCTCCGTTGCGTGCATACAAATTCAAAGAAGAAAAAATTATTTCTCCGCCAAATATACAAGTGATTTATTGGCAGAAACACTGCGCCTTATGCAGCGGCTGGTGTCTGATCTAAAGTAATGTCCTTAGGTTGAAAGCAAACCCGCGCGCAGTGTAACTGGACATTGAAGTTCTTTCAGCTCCGCCATGGCCCCAGTCGCAGACCCACCGCCACAACAATGCCGTAGACGATTGCGGCTATTGCGACTAAATACAAGGTGGTATCTACTGAAGTTTCGCTGCCCACCCAGTAAAGGCCCGTGGCCACTATGATTAATCTGGCGAGTGCGCCAAGTACTGGAAAGGCCAAGGTATTAAGTGCTTGGCTTAACAGATAACAGCTCAGTCCTAGCGCAAAAAAGGCGTAGGTTGGTGCAATAACGGCCAATGCTTGGCTACAAGAATTGATTACTGCGGGATCGCTACCTACCAGTCCACACCAGCTTGCTGGGAATATTGACAGCAGCGCGCCTAGAGCGCCGATTAACACCACATTGACGGCGATTCCGCGCCAGGCTATGGAAATGGCTTCCTCACGCATACCTGCACCAGCGTATGCGCCAACAATTGCGATCATTGACGCGCCAATGCCAAATATTACCGGCACCATAATAAGTTCAAGGCGCACGGCGAGGCCAAAGCCGGCTAACCAATCCGTGCCAAATCTACTGAATATGATGGTGGTGACTAACGCATAGACAATTGTCATAACTGACTGACTCGCCGCTAAAGTGCCTTGACGTAAAATCTTTGTTAGCAGCGCCGGACGGAAAGCCGCTATGCGAAATCGAACCGGTTGGGATTTGTGCGCAATAAAGTAAGTTACGAGTGCAGAAGCCAGCAAGTAGGCGCTCGCCATAGCAATTGCCGCGCCTTTTAGGGCCTCGTTGATGGTGGCTCCTTGGGTGGGGATGAGCAGCGATGCGCATAGGATATAGGTGGCTAATAAGATGGCCGCCACAATGGCTGGACGAATCATGTCGCCGCTGCCTCGCAACACCGAGGACAGCATATTGACCAGCCAGTAAGCTGGGATGGCTGGAAAAAGTAATGTGGCGTAGTAGTGTGCGGCGTTGGTAATAGTTGGGCTGTCGCTTGCGTACTGATACAAAAATGGGCCAAGGAGCACGACTAAAATCCACATCAAGAACCCGCCCGCCAGTGAGATGATGACGGCGCAAACAAGGACCGCGCTTGCCTCATCATCGTTACCAGCGCCTATGGCTCGAGCAATGAAGCCACTGATGGCGCCACCAAATGCCCCAGCTGAAAACATGCCAGAAAGAATGACAAGTGGGTAAACCAAAGCCACAGCGGCCAACGCCCCCGTGCCGGATTCTTTTAGAAAAGTTGCTTCCAGTAGGCCAGGCATAGTTGTCAGCACCGCGCCTATTACACCTGGGACGGCCAGTTTAAACATTGTCGGCGCTAGCGGCGCGCCGATTAGTGGAGATGGATTGTTCATAATTTGATTCCAGCTGCGAGTACTTGGAAGTTAATCAGGAGCCGAAGTTTCCCCCGAAGTTACAGTAGGTAGCACTCAATTTATATCGCGGTTTATTGGGTTTAGGTATCGGCAGTACATACACCCATGCGTATCATGGTTTCTCCAACGCTGGGTTTTGAGGTTATGGAGTAGGTTGCGCGAAGGCCTAATGCCGCGCCAACCGAGCTTAGGATGAACGCGTTGTCAGCATTATCACCTTTCAATAAAAAATCAGTTTTGCCAAGTGGCTGTTTGCAGTCTTGGGTTGCACAAATAAAATCTTCGCCGTCTTCCCCCAGAATCGAGATCAGCTTGTTCTCAACGCCCACTTTAAATTCGAGGTTGGTTTCTTCGTAGTCAATAAAATAGGGCGGGCCAACTAAGACATCTCTGATTTGCTTACAGTGCCATGTGTCACTCCAGCTGGGGGCTGCAATGAGCAACATGAGTATTGTAATGAGGAGTTTCTGCATTTTTTTGGCGGCCCTTATTATTCTTTTTAACATCTTTTCAAGCAAGGTCTTGGTTAGATAGTAGCTTTGGGCCAGCCACTATTTCCAGTCTTTTGGATCTTTGGAAATTAGGTAGCCCACGTTGTATCAGGGCCGAACATGGGCAAGTAGTAGCTGCTCTTAGGGGCGACTAGAAAACGAATGGCTAGTGTCTGGGGATTAAAGCGCCAAGCTTGTATTCATCATGGCGCGCATTAGAGTTTGTAAGTTGAGTATTGGCGAGGTGTTGAGTTGTCTATGCCAATGGATCTGCTACGTCTGACTTATGCATAGTTTACTGCTAGGCGGTGCGTAGAGAATTGGCTGCTGCGAAGTACGGTATGACTATAAGGTTCTGAAATATACGAAGCTTTTTAAACGTCGTATATCCCAGAACCATAAAGTGGTGGAGGCGGCGGGAGTTGAACCCGCGTCCGCTGGTTCGCCATTATTGGCTCTACATGCTTAGGGTCCGTCTATTAATTTAGCGTCCAGTGACCCGACGGTCAGGGTACTTTCTGCGATCCCGATTGGTTTTAACGGTTCAACCCCGGGCGAGGTATCCGCGCGATCTTGCTGCTTTGCCGTCCATTTCTCCTAGCAAGAAACGAATCATGGACGTAAGCGGGTTTTTTAGGCCGCTAGTGCGTAGTTTTCGTCGTTGGCAACTATAAAGTTACAGCGATTGTTTTACGAGAGTCACTACCCTCTCGGCATGCACCTCAAATTTTGATACCCGCGTCGAAACCATGTCGCCCCCAATAAGGTTGTTGACTAGATGGTTCATTCCATCCACATCTAACTCGCGTTTGACGCGGAGTACCCAATCCAGCTTTGGCTGTCTTGGGCGGTCTGAAACCATGTCGCCCTAAATTCTATTGGAATACATGTGTCTATTTGCAGTGTCTCTACCAGAGCACTCTTGTAGCAGTACTCTGATGTCACCGCCGTTGCTCAAAAGTTGCGTCTTAACAACGATTCTCTTGAGGTGATGAGCGTGCATCTTTTGCTCAGCAAATAAACATGTTCGATTCGGTAATCTGTTGTTTAGAACAGGTCCTCTATCTTACGTTGAAGCGGATGTTACCACGCTATGTCGATCCATTTGTCATCATTTTTCGCCTTTACGTCGGTTGGCAGATTTCGCTGCAATGTTAAGCTTATGGCATGAAGAAATGTTTTTTGAGTTTTTGCGTGTTAATTGGGCTTGTTACCTCAGTACAGTCTTTTGCGGTAGACAGCCGGGGCTATATTGATCGCGCCGTGGTCTTGATCGAAGAGGGCGACTTTAGTCTTGCCCGTAGCTATTTAGGGCCAGCTTTAGTGGATCCTTATATTGCGCCTGATCTGCGCAGTAAGGCCTTTTACCTGCGCGGCTATAGTTACTATGCCCAAGGGTTGCCAGTGTCTGCGCTGCGAGACTTTAATCGTGCGCTAGAGTTCAGCCCAAATAATCCTGTTGTACTGTTTATGGTGGGCCGTGCGCATTACGAGGGACTGGGTACCAAGCCTGATCCGGCATTGGGTGTGGGCTTATTTCAGCGCTCGGCTGACGCTGGCCATGAGGGCGCATCTGCTTATCTGGGGTTTGCCTTACTCCAAGGTAACGGTATTACTAAAGATCTTCCGCGCGCGCGAAGTTTGTTGTCGGTGGTGGCTGAAGAGAAGGGTGATGCATTTGCCATGGTGCAAATGGCGCGCAGCTATAGACAAGAGGTAACCGATTCGCCAGACCCTGCACTGGCTGAGCAGTGGTACCAGCGCGCTTTCGCCGCAGGCGAAGCGAATGCTTTTGTCGCCTTAGCGTATATGTACAGCAAAGGCGAATTTGAGTTGAGTGAAGTAGCCGCTAACAAGCGCTCATTCAGCTTGCTAAAACAAGCCATGGAGGCAGGGGCAGAATCTGCCTACGCGCGCTTGGCTTACGCCCATTTGTCAGGCATTGGCACCGTGGTGAACTATGACAAGGCCTTTGAGCTATATATGGCTGGAGTTGAATTGGGTCAGGTTCAGAGCTTTGCGGGCATTGCGCATATGTTTGAAGCTGGCTTGGGACGCTCGGTAGATTTGCAGCAGGCTGAGTCTTGGTACATGCGTGGCATTGAGGCTGGAGATGAATATGCGCATTCGGCTTTGGCCTATATGCTGCTGGGCATCAATGAAGATGATCGCGCGCTGCAGTGGCTCTCAAGGGCGACCCAATTTGGTGGCGCGCAAAGTCATAATGACCTAGCGTGGTTGTTGGCGACCAGTAAAATTGACGAACTGCGCAATGGCGAGTTATCTCTGCAACATGCATTAAAAGCTGTTGGCCTAGAAGCTTCCGCAGCATACTTAGATACACTAGCCGCGGCTTATGCCGAGTCTGGATTATTCGAAGACGCGTTGGCGGCGCAAGAGCAGGCCATTGCAGCGGCGGCTTTGGATGAGGATGAAGGCGTTAGACGAGAATTGGAGCAGCACCTTCTGAGTTATCAGAAGCAGGAACCCTGGCGGGAATAAGTACTTTCTGGTACTAATTCGCGTCGATTATTGAGCACTGGGAGTGGGCATTGAGTACTGAGCGCAGAAGAATTGAAGAAGTTTTCCAAATTATTGAAGAGCTTATAAAAGAAAATCAGTCCGGCATTAAGGCGGGCGCGGTTGCGGATGTATTGCGCGCGCGTAATGCGCCAAGTGGCATGTGGCAACTTAGAGCGGATTTTAGCGAGCTTGCCAGCGAGGGTCGTATTCAATGCGATGACGTTACTGGCGCTTGGACCCTTGCCGATGCTTCTCTAAAGAACGTTGGCTAGGGCAAAAGGGTAAAAGGGCGAAAGGGCGAAAGGGTAAAAGGTAAAAGATTGAAAGCTAAAGTCGACATCTCCAATCTGCCAAAGGTCACTCACCCTGGCAGAATTTGTATTTTGAAGTCCAAGTGGCATTTGCAACATGTGCAAAATATGGCAGACGCCTGTCGCGCCGTGCTTGAAGACGCTGGCTATACAAAGATCGACGAATACACCTTGCCCGGATGTCTTGAAATACCTTTAGCCGCCAGAGACTTGCTGGCGGAAGACGCTAGAAATTTAGGCGACCTCCCTGACAATAAAGCCGAAAACAAAATAGACGCCATTGTGTGCTTTGGCATTATCGTCAAAGGCGATACGTTGCACTTTGAGATGATCAGTGAAGAGAGCATGCGCGGGCTTGGCTCTGTGATGCACGACTTTCGTCGGCCAATATTGGTTGAGATTTTACCTGTATTTGAAATGCAGCAAGCCATTGATCGCTCATCTAATGATGAGTTCAATAAAGGCATTGAGGCTGCGGTAGCAGCAATTGAAATGGTGGCTTGGCGTCGGTCTATTTGTTCTTAGACCGTTTTGGGATCTGTTTTTAGAGCTGAGTCCAATTTTTTAGCCAGCTAGAGATGCTGCAAGGGGCAAGCACTTGTACTAATGCTAGTGGGCTGAAGTTTTAAACAACCGCTGCTTGTCACGCTGCCAATCCCCTTCTTTCATAGTGGCGCGTTTGTCGTGTTGCTTCTTACCCTTACCTAGGGCGATTTCAACTTTTACCTTATTGCCTTTCCAATACATGGCCAGTGGCACAATGGTGTAGCCTTTTTGCTGGTTAGCAACAAACAGTTGCGCCAGTTCTTTGGCGTGCAAAAGTAATTTTCGCACGCGCTGGGGTTCAGCAATAACATGGGTGGATGCGCTGAGTAGCGGGGTAATATTGCAGCCGGCTAAATAGGCTTCGCCTTGGTGTAAGTTAATATAACCTTCAGCTAACTGAACCTTGCCGTCACGAATACTTTTTACTTCCCAGCCAAGCAGCATCAGCCCCGCCTCAAAGCGATCTTCGATAAAATAGTCGTGCCGCGCTCTACGGTTTTGCGCGATGGTCCCCGGACTGGATTTCTTTGCTGATTTGGCCATGATGGCTTTGTACTTTGTTGTGTTTAGGAAGGCTGTTGGCGGAGAGTATATCAGGTTGTTATCCGTACATAGCAATCTCTAGGCTACTCTATGACATCAGTAGTAAACTGCACCCTCTTTAGGAAATTTAAAACGCGTTATGGCTTTACAAAATAATTCCTCGCAAAGCCGCTGGTCTAGCCGGTGGTTGTTTGTTTTGGCTGCTGCTGGCTCTGCTGTGGGCCTGGGCAATATTTGGAAGTTTCCATACATTGCGGGTGAAAATGGTGGGGGCGCCTTTGTTCTCATCTATTTGGTTTGTATTGCCTTAGTCGGCATTCCTATCATGATTTCAGAAGTTTTGATGGGCCGAGAGGGCCGTTCTAGTCCAATTCATACAATGCGTATTTTGGCGAAAAAGGCTGGCCGCAGTCCGCGTTGGGCCCTATTGGGTTGGTTGGGTGTAGTCACTGGCTTTCTTATTCTTTCTTACTACGCCGTTATTGCCGGTTGGGCATTGAACTATGTATGGCTGACAGCCAATGGCACTTTTGACGGCGCCAGCGGTGATTTTGTTTCCCAAGCATTTACCGATCTACAAGCCGATCCGTTGCAGATGATTGCTTATCAAACTGCCTTTATGGTGGTGACTATTTGGATTGTGGGTCGTGGAGTTACTGCGGGTCTTGAAAAAGCCATTCAGTGGTTTATGCCCGCGCTCTTCATATTGCTTATTGTGCTGCTCATTTACAGTTTTAACTCTGGTGGTTTTGCTCAGGGTTGGGCCTTTATGTTTGATCTGAAGTGGGATGCGGTTGGTCCAGAGGCTTGGCTTATTGCCATGGGCCAAGCATTTTTTACCCTGAGTTTGGGTATGGGCACCATGATGGCTTATGGGGCCTATGTGCCTGAAGATGCCAAGCTAAGTACGACTGTTGTGACCATTGCTTTGCTAGACACGTTGGTTGCCATTGCAGCCGGTTTAGCTATTTTTCCAATTGTTTTTGCGAACGGTTTGGAAGTTAGCCAAGGCCCCGGCCTGACCTTTGTGACGCTGCCTTTGGCTTTTGGTCAGTTGCCTTTTGGTGCCTTCTTTGGCGCTGTGTTTTTTATCTTGATCAGTTTTGCGGCCATTACTTCGGCTATTTCGCTGACCGAACCGGCACTGGCGTACCTCACTGAAGAGTACAACGCTAAACGTCAGCGGGTTGCCATAAGCCTAGGTGTGCTGTGTTGGGTATTGGGCTTGGGTACGGTATTTTCATTCAACATTTGGTCAGACTTTTTTGTTGTCGGTGAGCTTAATTTCTTTGGTTTTGTCGACTACCTGTCACAAAACATCATGCTGCCGTTGGGCGGAATGTTGATCACAATCTTTGCGGTGTGGTTACTGCCTAAAGATATGGTTAATCGCCAGCTGGGTATTTCTAGTCCGGCTATGTCTTGGGCCTGGCGTATTGTTGCTGGTATTTTGGCGCCTCTTGGTGTGCTGGCTATATTCATATTTACCGTTTGGCCATTGCTCCAAAGCCTGTTCAATTTATGACAGTACTGACCCGATCATCTCTATTAATGGTGCCGGCTAATGTAGCTTTCGGCGTAGTGAATGATGTTGAAAGTTACCCAGAGTTTTTGCCCGGTTGCAATAATGTGGAATTGTTGGCGACAGATGACCAGAACAATGGACAAGACAATGAAGCGCAAGTCAGAGCCCGTGTCACCGCGGGTGCAAAGGGTATGACTTATAGCTTTGTGACCACCAACACCTGTGTCGAGAATGAACGTATTGATATGACGTTGGACGAAGGGCCTTTTGAAGTACTGGAAGGCAGCTGGGTTTTCAAAGCGCTGAGTGATGAAGGTTGTCGCATTGATCTGACCTTGGAGTTTGTGGCTCAAGGTATGTTGTCTGCGTTACTCAGCCCCATGGCCAGTGCGGTTGCCGACCGCATGGTGGCGGCTTTTACGCAAAGAATTCAGGACGTAGGCGACACCTACGCCCAGCAGCCTGAGCACAAATAGTGCTCATTGAAATGGTCTACGCTGATCCCCATGACCAGCGGCATATTGAATTAGAAGTGGCTGAGGGCAGTAATGTGGCGGCTTGCCTAGCTCTTTTGCGCCTGCATCCAATGGGCAAAGATTTGGCCATTGACGATTTAGCAGTGGGTGTTTTTGGCGAAGCATGTGGCCCTGATCGGGTGCTCAAGGGCGGGGATCGAGTGGAGTTTTATCGCCCGTTAATCGCTGATGCTAAAACCGCGCGTAGACTTAGGGCTAAGGCACAGGGCTAAGTCTCTCGATTAAGTCTCTTTGCTAGGTCTCTCTGTTAAGCGAGGGGTGCAAGTCAGAGGTGTAAGGCAGAGGTGTAAGTCAGAGGTTTAACGCTCAGACTGTGGCGTTGGTCAGCGGCACTATTCGCCGCTCGCTTCCTCGCTGGGCTCGTCTGTGTTGCTCTCGTCTTCGTCAGATAAAGACGCTTGAGCATCTGTTTCCGTGCTTTGCTCAGCCGCTTCCGCTATTGGCGCTAAATCGCCTGAGATGGTTGTGAGCAAATCATCTTCAAAATCTAAAACCATTTTCAGCTGTTGATTGAAAAAATCTGGAACTTCTAAAGTATAAAGATAGACCCAGCGGTTACGCTCGAAAGGGTCTTGAAGGACGGTGTCGCCCATAACAAAGGACACTTGGTTCCTAGTCATCCCCGGCTTTAGTCGGTTGACCATTTCTTGGGTGATCACATTTCCTTGCTGCACAGGTATTTTATAAACCCGAGGAATTTTCACATCTGGGAATTTAAGGTTAGACAAGCCGCACCCACCTAGAAGGGTAATGCTGAGGGCTGAGATCATTAGGTTTTTCATGGCGCGGATATTAACGACCCCTGTAGGTGCTGACCAGTGTTGATTGCGAGAAGAATCTTTTTCTTGATAGGCGGTGTGCATTATTTGGGATGGGCCTCTTGTAACAGCGTTGTCGCATAGGCTCGGGTTTTTTCCGTTACATCTGCGCCAGCCAGCATTCTTGCTAGCTCCTCAATACGATTATCCTGGGACAATGGCTCAATAACGGTTTGGTCTTTGTGTTTGCTTACGCGCATATGGTTGTGGCCAAGTGCCGCGACTTGTGGCGCGTGGGTGACGCAGAGCACTTGGGTGTGGTCAGCAAGGTCGCGCAAAATTCTGCCTACGGTGTCTGCGGTTGTGCCGCCCACGCCAACGTCGGCTTCATCTAATACCAAACAAGGCAGCGCGCTATTGGCTGCCGCAACAATTTGAATGGCTAAGCTGATGCGTGTTTGCTCGCCGCCTGAGGCAATTCTGCCTAGCGGGCCAGCGGCAAAATTAGCATTTGTCGTGACATGGAATTCAACTTGTTCCAAGCCGTGTTCGTTTTGTTGGTCGTGAAAGACAATGCTCAAGGCACCGTCTTTGATGCCCAGGGCTTGAATGTATTTGTTCACGTCTTTGCAGAATCCGCCACTTTGCTTGCGTCGGGCCGTGGACAATTTTTTCGCGGAGGTTAGGAATTCTGCCTCAAGCGCGCTTTCTTTGGTGGTGAGTTGATCTAGCAGTGTGGTATCAGACGCCATGTTGTCGAATTGTTGCTGTAGTTCTTGAGCAAAGCTGGACACCCGTTCTGGTTGGATTTTGTGCTTGCGCGCCACTTCCAAAATCGCGCTGATGCGCTCGTCTATTTCCTCTAGTGCACTGGGGTCAACCACCACTTGGTCTTGGTAGCGTCTTAAATCTCGAGCGGCGTCATCCAGCAGCGCCAGTGCAGAAATTAGGGTGTCTTTGGCCACTGTAAGATCTTGATGTGAATCATCTAGCTCGCTGAGCATGCGCGCGGTTTGGCGCAGGTCATCTAGCTCTTCTAAATTACCATTGGCCCGGCTGAGTATTTCCAGAATGCTTTGGGCTTGGGCTAATCGTTTTTGCTCCAACTCCAGTTGCGCTAATTCATTTTCGCCGATAGACAAATTTTCAAATTCTTCTAGCTGATACTTTAAAAGAGTTTTTCTATCTTCATGGGCGGTTATGATTTCTTGCAGCTTGGCGATTTCCTGCACAGTGCTCTGCCAGGTTTTATACAGTTGGGAGACTTTCTTGCTCTGACTTGTCAGCTTGCCGTAATCATCTAGCAAGCTGCGCTGAACATTTCGATCCAAGAGACGTTGGTGTTCATTTTGACCTTGAATATCTACAAGATGTTCGCTGATGTCTTTTAAATACTGCAATGTCACCGGGATACTGTTGATGAAGGACCGCGAGCGTCCTTCTGCGCTGATTACTCTGCGCACCAGGCAGTGCGTGTCGCCGTCTTCCAGTAATTCATCCGCTGCCAGTTTGGTTTGCAGGAAACCTGACGGCAATAATTCAAATTCTGCACTGATGTCTGCTTTATCTGCTCCGGGTCTAACGCAGTCTGTTTTTGCGCGTTCGCCCAAAAGTAAACTTAAAGCGCCGAGCAGGATGGATTTGCCAGCACCAGACTCTCCGGTAATGCCGGTTAAGCCAGCATTAAAGGACACGTCTAGGGCGTCGACGAGGACATAATTACGAATGGTCAGCTGTTTCAACATTTTGATTTGATCAATGCAGCAATAATGGTGTTTAGATTATCATCAAATGATGCATGATCGCGCTATCACTGGTACTTTCATTGTCACTAACTTCGCTGCCGGAAAAGCTGCCTTCACAGGCCCTGTATTTTGCTTTTCGTAGCTGGGTCGAGAAAACGCAGGGGTGCAACGAAAGCGCTTTTTTCAAGGGCGGATCGACACCAAGTGCGTTTGCGAAGCTGGACGCGGCAAAGTGATTTGCTGAGCAACCTCTGAGTAATCTATAGAGCAAAATAGTCAGGTAAAACTTGCATGGAAAATGATGTCGATATTCGCGCGCAGCAGCTATTCAAACTGCTGGTCGAACATTATATAGCCGACGGCACACCGGTTGCTTCCAAGGCTTTGGCAATGCTGCCTGAAGTGCAGGTTTCTTCGGCCACAGTGCGCAATGTTATGGGCGACCTTGAAGCTCTGGGTTTGGTCAGTTCGCCACATACTTCCGCAGGCAAAATCCCAACACAGCTTGGTCTGCGTTTTTTTGTTGATACGCTGTTGAGCGTTGAGCCTTGGCAAGATGCTCGAACGAAAGAAATCGAAGCTGAGCTGCATCCAGATATGTCCTCTTCTGAATTGGTCAGCGCCGCGTCTAACGTGTTGTCGCAATTCACCCAAATGACCTGCCTTATTACTACGCCGCGCCGCAACCAAGTGAGCCTTAGGCAAATAGAATTTTTGCGTTTAGATGAGCTGCGCATTTTAGTCATTTTGGTGCTCAGTGACCGCGAGGTGCAAAACCGCGTGATTCATCTGGATAAACCGTTCTCTGACAATGAGCTGGCCCAAGCCTCACTTTTGCTGAATAGGGAGTTTGGTGGTAAGCCACTGATGCAGGTGCGTCAGTCTGTTGTTGAAAGCATGCAAGATGACAAAGACCGCATGGATCAGCTGATGCAGCGCGCACTGGATATGGCCGCCAAAGCCTTCGACTCAAAAGAAGTAGAGGGCGATGGCCAAGAGCTTTTGGTCAGTGGCGAGCGGCGCTTGTTAGATTTCACCCCGGATACGGATAAAGTGAAATCGTTGTTCGAGGCTATTTCGAAAAAGGGCAGAGTCTTACACCTCTTAGATCAATGTATTGAAAGTTCCGGTGTGCAGCTATTCATTGGTAAAGAGTCTGGCTATCGCCCATTGGGTGATATGTCTTTGGTCACTTCGTCCTACAAGGTCAATGGTGAGCTTGCTGGCGTGCTGGGTGTGATTGGGCCTACTCGAATGGATTACAAAGATGTGATTCCCGTTGTAGATGTCACCGCTCGAGTGCTCAGTGCAGCTATGCGTTACAGCTGATTTTGTGGTCTAGATGGCCGTCCTTTTTTGTTCCCCTTTACCCTCCTTTTAGGACCCTTTTTAATTTCTTTTTGAATTCTTTTTTGATTTTGGGGCACGCTTTATCGCCTAAATCGCCCTCTCTTCCAGATTAATTTATTTTTGCCCTTGTTATCGATCTAGATACCCTTATATATGCCGCCACAGTGAAGAAACTGGGAGTAATCGAGTGAGCGAAGACGAAGAAGAAAACCAATCAACAAATGATCAGCAAAACTCTGCTGAGCAACATGATATTGACGAGATTCCAGGCGCAGCGGAAGCACAGATGGCGGCTGGTGATTTTGGACAAGCCGAGGCTGAAGTCGAAGCAGTAGATGAGCAATTGGCAGAAGCCAAGGACCAGCTGTTGCGCAGCATTGCTGAAATGGAAAATGTTCGCCGAAGGGCGCAACGAGATGTTGAGAACGCGCATAAGTTTGCCGTTGAAAAACTGCTCGCAGACCTTTTTCCGGTAGTGGATAGCATGGAAAAAGCCATTGAGACTGCTGAGAATTCAGAGCCAGGCGAGGGCACTAAAGCCATTGTTGAAGGCGTGTCGTTATCTCTCAAGCTATTTGTGGATACCCTGGCAAAAGCAGGCGTGGAGCAAATTGACCCCTTGGGTCAGCCTTTCGATCCACAGCTTCATGAGGCCATGGCCATGGTGCCTAACCCAGATGCTGAACCGAATACTGTAATGGATGTGATGCAAAAGGGTTACGTACTCAACGGGCGCTTGACCAGAGCCGCCAAGGTGATTGTGGTTAAAGCATCCTAGGTTGCCTGCGTTAGCGAGCAAGCGAGTCGAGTAAATCGACGGAATTAGATCAAGGTCAAATGTGACCAGCCCTTGAAGAAAGAGCTGGAGGCCTAATATACAGGCTATGCGCGAGGTACGGGTTTGCCCATTAGCGCAGAGAGCCTCAACGCAGAAATTAAGTGGAGATTTAAAATGGGAAGAATTATTGGCATTGACTTGGGTACAACCAATTCATGTGTATCAGTTTTAGACGGTGGTGACCCTCGGGTAATTGAGAACTCGGAAGGCGATAGAACAACACCATCAATCATCGCGTATACCGAAGACGGTGAAATTCTTGTCGGTCAGAACGCCAAGCGTCAAGCGGTGACCAACCCTATCAATACAGTCTTTGCGGTTAAGCGTTTGATTGGACGTAAGTTCAAAGATGACGTGGTGCAGAAAGACATAAAAATGGTGCCTTACAAGATCGCTGCTGCCGGTAACGGCGATGCCTGGATTGACATCAATGGCGAAGAGTTAGCGCCACCGCAAATTTCTGCGGAAATCCTCAAGAAGATGAAGAAAACTGCAGAGGAATATCTGGGCGAAGAGGTTACCGAGGCGGTAATTACTGTGCCTGCGTATTTTAATGACAGTCAGCGCCAAGCAACAAAAGATGCGGGCAAAATTGCCGGCTTAGAAGTGCGTCGTATTATCAACGAGCCAACTGCTGCAGCCCTAGCCTATGGTCTAGACAAGAAGCGTGGCGATACCAAAATTGCGGTATACGACCTAGGTGGCGGTACTTTCGACGTATCAATTATTGAAATTGCTGAAGTAGACGGCGAGCACCAGTTTGAAGTGCTCTCTACAAATGGCGATACGTTTTTAGGGGGCGAAGATTTCGACCTTAAAATCATCGACCACTTAGCTGATGAGTTTAAGAAAGAGCACGGCGTAGATTTGCACAATGATCCGTTGGCATTGCAGCGTCTTAAAGAAGCCGCAGAGAAAGCCAAAATTGAGCTCTCTAACGGTCAGCAAGCTGAAATTAACTTGCCTTACATCACTGCTGATCAAACCGGTCCTAAGCACCTGGTGTTGAAGCTCACCAGAGCCAAGCTTGAGTCGCTAGTGGGCGATTTGGTTAGCCGCACAATTGATCCATGCCGTATTGCATTGGATGATGCCAACCTTTCTGTTAGCGACATTGATGATGTGATTCTGGTCGGTGGGCAAACGCGTATGCCGATGGTGCAAGAACAGGTTAAAGGGTTCTTTAAGCAAGATGCACGCCGTGACGTGAACCCTGATGAAGCAGTTGCCATGGGCGCAGCAATTCAGGCGGCGGTACTCTCCGGTGATGTGAAAGACGTATTGCTGCTTGATGTAAGCCCACTGTCACTTGGTATTGAAACCATGGGTCAGGTGATGAGTGTGTTGATTGAGAAAAATACAACCATTCCAACGAAGAAGACTCAGGTGTTTTCAACAGCGGATGACAACCAAACTGCGGTGACCATTCATGTACTGCAAGGCGAGCGTAAGCAAGCCGGGCAAAACAAGTCGTTGGGCAGATTCGATTTGTCGGATATTCCGCCAGCGCCTCGCGGTGTGCCTCAGGTTGAAGTGGCTTTTGACATTGATGCCAACGGCATACTCAATGTTTCAGCGACGGACAAAGCCACAGGCAAGGAACAGTCCATTGTCATTAAGGCCTCGAGTGGTCTTTCTGATGAAGAAATCGAGCAAATGATTCGCGATGCAGAAGCGCACTCTGAAGAGGATAAGAAATTCGAAGAGTTGGTGACATTGCGTAATCAGGCAGATGGTCTTATCCATGGTGCGCGCAAAGCCGTGGCTGATGCCGGCGATATAGCGTCTGATGAAGAAAAAGCTGCGATTGAAGCTGCGGCAACCGACCTAGAAGAGTCGCTGAAGAGTGATGACAAAGATTTGATCGAAGCAAAGATCAACACTTTGTCGGAAGCTTCAGGAGAGCTTGCGCAGAAAATGTACGCTCAACAAGAGGCCGGTGCAGAAGCGCCAGAGGCCGAAAGTGGGCCAGCGGATGATGCTGTGGAGGCTGAGTTTGAAGAGGTTAAGGACCAAAAAGAAGGTAATCAATAACCCTAATTTGGGCCCACGCTTAATCGCTAGGCCAACTCAATGCTGGCCTAGAGCGCGAGCAACCAGACCATTTTGACAAGCAGGTAAACTGCAATGAAAAACGCGCGGCGCATGTTTTTGGCTATGGTCATTAACTGTGCCGCGTTGTTGCATGTGGGTGGCCAACTTAGCACTGTTAGTCAGCACTGCTAGAGGGCCGCTAAGTCATTAGAAGGTAATACGCTACACTGTCTGTTTATTTGTAACGCTTTTAGTTTTTAGTGCTTCTATTTTTGAGCGCTTGTATGACATTTTGTAGGGCTTTTATAGCACTTGTATAGAAAGGGGCGCGTTAAGGTGCCTGAGATCATTTAGGGAAAGAGATGGCGAAACGAGACTATTACGAAATATTGGGTGTTAATAAGGGCGCCTCTGATGCTGATCTCAAGAAGGCTTATCGTCGTCTCGCGATGAAATTCCACCCTGACCGCAACAGTGACGACGCGAATGCCGAAGAGAAATTCAAGGAAGCCAATGAGGCCTATGAAGTGCTCAGCGATGCGCAAAAGCGCGGCGTTTATGATCAGTATGGTCACGCAGGATTAGATCAGCAAAGCCAAGGTGGCGGTGGCGGCGCCGGTAATTTTGGCGACATCTTCGGTGATGTGTTTGGCGACATTTTTGGCGGCCAGCGAGGCGGCGGTCGAAGCGGCCCGGCTCGTGGGTCCGACTTGCGTTATAACCTGCGCTTGAGTCTCGAGCAGGCGGTGAATGGCGATACAACAGAAATCAGTATTCCGGTTTTGGCGGGTTGCGATGTCTGCGACGGTTCCGGTGCTAAGGAAGGTACAACTGCATCTACCTGCCCTGACTGCAACGGCGCTGGCCAAATAAGAGTGTCTCAAGGATTCTTCTCTCTGCAACAAACCTGCCCGCGTTGTCGTGGTGCTGGTCGTGTCATCACTGATCCTTGCCGTTCCTGTAGTGGCGCGGGCCGGGTTGAGCGGCGTAAAAAGCTCTCAGTCAAAATTCCTGCAGGCGTTGATACCGGCGATAGAATCCGTTTATCTGGCGAAGGAGAGGCGGGTCCGAATAATGGCCCGGCTGGAGATTTATACGTACAGATAGATGTCACTGACCACGCCATATTCCAGCGCGAAGGCAAACACCTTTATTGTGAAGTGCCCATTTCTTTTGTAGATGCCGCTCTGGGTGGTGAGTTAGACGTACCCACCTTAGATGGTCGGGTAAAACTTAAGGTGCCTGCTGAAACACAAACCGGCAAAGTTTTCCGCTTGCGTGGTAAGGGTGTGACCCAGGTGCGTAGTACGGGTGTCGGTGACCTACTGTGCAAGGTTGTATTAGAGACGCCTGTGAAATTGACCGATGAGCAGCGCAAGCTGTTGGAAGAATTTAAAGCCTCATTGGGCGCCAGTACAAAGCACTCGCCGCGCGAGAAAAGCTGGTTCGATGGTGTGAAAAATTTCTTTGACGGTCTTAAGTCCTAGCCTAACCTGCTAGGCAATAGACACAGATTCTTTTTCTGGTAGTGGAGTTCGAATGATTCGAGTAGCTGTAGCCGGATGCGCTGGACGCATGGGCAAAACATTAGTGCAAGCCATTGAAGAGGCGCCACAGCTTAGCTTGGGGGCCGCCTTCGAGCACCCGGGCCATTCTTTTCTCGGCGCTGACGCCGGCGCGCTCGCAGGCATTGGCGATAAAGGCATCGCCATTAGCGCAGACCCAGAGTCGCAGATTGATGCCTTTGATGTGGTGATAGATTTCACTATTCCTGAGGCAACCCTTGGCTTAGCAGATATTTGTGCGCGCCATAATAAGTCTATGGTGATTGGCACCACGGGTCTGACGGCTGAGCAGCTCGGTCAGCTGGAGCAGTTTGCTAAACACACGCCGCTGTTTATTTCCCCAAACATGAGCGTTGGCGTAAACCTTTCTCTACGTCTTATTGAGCTTGCTGCCAAGGCTCTGGGCGATGACGTAGATGTTGAAGTTATTGAAGCCCATCACCGCCATAAAGTAGATGCGCCTTCAGGCACAGCCTTGCGTATTGGTCAGGTGCTTGCTAATGCATTGGGCCGAGACCTTGATGAAAATGCAATTTATGGTCGCCAAGGTATTACGGGTGCGCGAGATTCTAAGACAATCGGCTTTTCTACCATTCGCGGTGGAGATATTGTCGGTGAGCACACGGTGATGTTCGCCGGTGAAGGCGAGCGCTTGGAAATTACCCACCGGGCCCATAGCCGCAGCAATTTTGCTCAAGGTGCTTTGCGGGCTGTAGGGTTTGTGCATGGCAAAGCGCCCGGATTGTATAACATGCAAGACTTATTGGGCCTGTAACTCGGGCGTAATTTTTGCTGCATTTTTCGCGATGTCTGCGTACAATGCTGCTCCAGTCCGCACACTCCATTTTCAGTGAAGACTATAGGCCACATTGTGCCTATTGCAGGTTTCGCTTGGGCGCTAAAAACAACTTTTACAGACAAAGTTGAGCCCTCAGAGTCGAGCTTAGATGCAATATCGTCTTATTGGAGTGCTTGCGAGATAGGTGCGAGATGTAGCCCTAAGTTGTTTTCTAGTGAATTGGTGATCGATCGTTAAAGGTCTACCAATAAACGAATCAGGAGACTGCTTGGAGAATCCTCGTAGGTGATTAGCTCAAATTAAGGAAAGTTGTTGATACCGGCTTTATTAGCGCTAGAAGACGGTAGTATTTTCCGCGGCCAATCAATTGGTGCGCAGGGTACTACTGTTGGTGAAGTGGTCTTCAACACTGCGATGACAGGCTATCAGGAAATTCTGACAGACCCCTCTTATCGTCGTCAGATCATTACCCTCACATATCCACAAATTGGCAATACCGGAGTAACCGAAGAGGACGCTGAGTCTGATCGCATCTGGGCAGCTGGTTTAGTTATTCGTCAAACGCCCAAGCGCGTCAGTAGCTGGCGTCAGCGTGGCTCACTGCAAGATTATCTAGTTGAGCAAAATACCATTGCCATTGCCGGTGTAGATACTCGGCGACTAACACGAGTCATTCGTGAAAAAGGCGCCTTGGCGGGTTGTATTTTGGCTGGGCCTGAAGCTGCCACTGAAGAAGGCTTAAATAAAGCTTTGAGTGAAGCGCGTGGTTTTGCTGGGCTACAAGGCATGGATTTGGCGCAAGAGGTTTCTGGCGAGACACGTCCTTGGACGCAAACGCCTTGGGATTTAACTACAGGCTATGGCACGTTCTCTGCCGCAGATGCAGCAAAGACTTTTCGCGTTGTTGCTTTTGATTTCGGCGTGAAGCGCAATATTTTGCGCATATTGGCCGGTAAAAACTGTGACCTTACAGTGGTGCCAGCGCAAACGACTGCTGAAGAGGTAATGGCGTTGAATCCAGACGGCATTTTCCTCTCGAACGGTCCCGGAGATCCAGAGCCCTGTGATTACGCAATTACCGCAATTCAAAGTTTGCTGAAAACCGGCATACCTATTTTTGGTATTTGTTTGGGCCACCAGCTTTTAGCTCTGGCCAGTGGTGCTAAGACAATGAAAATGTCTCATGGACATCACGGCGCCAACCATCCGGTACAAGATCTAAGCTCTGGTGTTGTCATGATTACCAGCCAGAACCACGGTTTCGCTGTAGATGAAGCTAGCCTGCCGGAGAATTTGACGTGTACACACAAGTCATTGTTTGACGGCACCGTACAGGGCGTCAGTAGAACAGATGTGCCTGCGTTTGGTTTTCAAGGTCACCCCGAAGCAAGTCCTGGACCGCAGGATTGTGAATATCTATTTGATCAGTTCATTGAGTTGATGACTGAAAACACGTCTAAAGGGGTATAAGGTGCCGAAGCGAACCGACATCAAATCTGTCCTCATTCTCGGTGCGGGGCCTATTGTTATTGGTCAAGCCTGTGAGTTTGACTACTCCGGTGCTCAAGCGTGTAAAGCGCTAAAAGATGAGGGTTACCGCGTTGTATTGGTGAACTCCAATCCAGCAACCATTATGACCGACCCCGCCATGGCTGACGCCACTTATGTGGAACCGGTTGAGTGGACTACGGTTGCCAAAATTATCGAGCGCGAGCGTCCAGACGCACTTTTGCCCACCATGGGCGGGCAAACCGCGTTGAACTGCGCGCTAGATTTAGTGCGCGAAGGTGTGCTGGAGGGATTTTCTGTAGAACTGATTGGCGCCAGCCAAGATGCCATTGATAAGGCAGAAGACCGAGAGCGCTTTGATCGCGCCATGAAATCTATCGGCCTTTCTACGCCTAGGTCTGCCATTGCTCACAGCATGGAAGAGGCTATTCAAGTGCAAAGCCAGTTAGGTTTTCCGTGTGTTATTCGTCCATCATTTACTATGGGCGGCAGCGGCGGTGGTATTGCCTACAACCGCGAAGAGTTTGAAGAAATTTGTACTCGCGGCCTGGATCTTTCTCCAACCTCTGAATTGTTGATTGACGAGTCTTTGTTGGGCTGGAAAGAGTTCGAGATGGAGGTGGTGCGGGACAATAAAGATAACTGCATCATTGTTTGTTCTATTGAGAACTTTGACCCAATGGGCGTGCACACAGGCGACAGTATAACGGTTGCGCCAGCGCAAACGCTGACTGATAAAGAGTATCAACTGCTTCGCAACGCATCTATTGATGTGCTGCGAGAAATTGGCGTCGATACGGGTGGTTCAAATGTTCAGTTTGGCATTAACCCAGAAGATGGCCGTATTGTTGTTATTGAGATGAACCCTCGTGTTTCTCGCTCTTCAGCTCTTGCCTCCAAAGCCACAGGGTTCCCAATTGCCAAGATCGCAGCCAAGTTGGCTGTGGGATATACCTTAGATGAATTGGGTAATGATATTACCGGTGGTGTCACCCCGGCATCTTTTGAGCCAAGTATCGACTATGTTGTAACTAAGATCCCTCGTTTCACCTTCGAAAAATTCCCAATGGCTGATGCGCGATTGACCACCCAGATGAAGTCTGTGGGTGAAGTCATGGCGATAGGGCGAACTTTTCAAGAGTCGCTACAAAAAGCCATGCGCGGACTTGAGATCGGCATGGTGGGTTTTGATCCGATTATTGATCAAAGCGATCCTGAGTGGCGTGGTGTACTCAAACGTGAGTTACGCAATCCAAGTTCCCACCGGCTTTGGTACGTGGCGGACGGATTTAGAACCGGCATGAGTATCGAAGACCTGTTTGAGTTGACCAAAATTGACCATTGGTTTTTGGCTGAAATTGAAGATCTGATTCTTGCCGAGGCAGAACTTACAACGCGTAGCGCCTCTAGCCTAACTAAAGATGAATGGTTGGTTGCTAAAACTAAGGGGTTTTCTGATCCACGCTTAGCGACACTGATGAACACCACAGAGAGCGAAGTGCGCGAAGCTCGACACGCTCATGGTGTTAAACCTGTTTATCGACGGGTAGATACCTGCGCCGCAGAGTTTCCGGCGAGCAGTGCTTATATGTATTCTACTTACGAGGAAGAGTGCGAGTCTCTGCCTACTGATAGGAAGAAGATTATGGTTCTAGGCGGCGGTCCAAACCGCATAGGCCAAGGTATTGAATTTGATTACTGCTGTGTTCACGCAGCCCTTGCCATGCGCGAAGACGGTTACGAAACCATTATGGTTAACTGTAATCCAGAGACAGTTTCTACCGACTATGATACGTCGGATAGGCTTTATTTCGAACCGCTTACTCTTGAGGATGTCTTGGCCATTGTTGAAGTTGAACAGCCTACCGGCGTTATTGTGCAGTTTGGCGGACAGACGCCGCTTAAATTGGCAGATGATCTAGCGCGCCTTGGGGTGCCAATTATAGGCACCAGTCCAGATGCGATTGACCGCGCTGAAGATAGGGAGCGTTTCCAACAACTGGTTGTGAAGCTGGGCCTGCGTCAGCCATCAAACAGAGTGGCGTCCAATACCGAACAAGGTATCGAGCGCGCAGAAGAAATTGGTTACCCAATTATTGTTCGTCCTTCGTATGTATTGGGTGGCCGAGCCATGGAGCTTGTCTACAACCCTGAAGAACTCAGGCAGTACATGCAAAATGCGGTAGACGTTTCTAACGACTCGCCTGTTTTGTTGGACAGATTTCTTGATCAAGCCGTAGAGGTAGATGTGGACGCCATTTGCGATGGCGAAAATGTGGTCATTGGCGCGATCATGCAGCATATCGAACAAGCAGGCGTGCACTCGGGTGATTCAGCTTGTTCCCTGCCGCCTTATAACCTGCCCATGGATATTCAAAATCAGATTCGCGATCAGGTCAAAGCGCTGGCCATTGAGCTAGAAGTTGTGGGCTTGATGAATGTGCAGATGGCCGTTCAGGGTGAAGATATTTTTGTCATTGAGGTTAATCCACGCGCATCGCGAACAGTACCTTTCGTGTCTAAGTGTATCGGCGTTTCCTTGGCCAAAGTCGCCGCGCGCTGTATGGCCGGTGAGACACTTGCCAGCATTGGTTTGACTGAAGAAATTATTCCTACAGCTTTCCATGTTAAAGAGTCGGTTTTTCCGTTCAATAAGTTCATTGGCGTAGACCCTATTTTGGGACCAGAGATGAAATCTACTGGCGAGGTTATGGGCGTTGGCCTGACATTTGGTGAAGCCTTTTCCAAAGCATCCTTAGGTGCGGGCGAGCGCTTACCTACTGGTGGCCGAGCCTTCCTCAGCGTTAAAGATTCCGATAAGCCGGGTGTTGTAAAAGTGGCCAAAGATCTAATTGATCTGGGCTTTAACTTGGTGGCAACCACTGGAACCCTGCGAGTTTTAGAGGCAGCGAATGTTGAGTGCAGTCTGATACAAAAGGTTAATGAAGGTCGTCCAGACGTCTCCGATATGCTCAAGAACGAGCAGATCGATCTGATTATCAATACCACAGAAGGGCGGCAGTCTATTGCTCACTCAGCAATTATTCGTCGCTTGGCATTGCTTAACAAGGTGTGTTACACAACTACTTTAACCGGTGGCGAAGCATTTTGTATTGCGATTAGAGAGGGTATCGGCGAGCGAGTAACCAGTTTGCAGGACTTGCACCAAAACCTCTCCCAACAGGGGTAACTGATATGCCGATTCCAATGACCATTGAAGGCGCTGAGAGCTTGCGTGAGGAAGTAGCGCACAGAAAAACGGCGCTACGCCAAGAAATCACTCAGGCTATTGCTGAAGCTCGGGCGCATGGCGACCTAAAAGAAAACGCCGAATATCACGCAGCCCGTGAGCAACAAAGTTTTAATGAAGGTCGCATTCAAGAAATTGAAGGCAAGCTGGCGGATGCGCAAATAATTGATGTAAGCAAAATTCCTGCCACGGGTAAGGTGATTTTTGGTTCAACGGTGACCCTGATGGATACTGACTCAGAGGAAGTAAAGGTCTACCGCATTGTTGGCGAAGATGAAGCGAATCTGCGTGATGGCAAAATTTCCGTAATGTCGCCCATCGCTCGAGCCCTTATTGGCAAGTCGCTAGATGATGTCGTACTCGTCGCTACCCCAGGTGGTGATATGGAGTATGAGATTACCAATGTATCCCACGGTTAGGGTGCATTTGCGGTATGTGGCAGAGCTTGTTCTTCAGGGTACAAGCACCTTTGTGAAACGCCGTTGTTATTTGGGGAAAGCGCGGCTTTAGAAATCTTTTGCGTCCACGTAGCGACTGACATTAGAAAGTTTCGCATTTGCATTTGGGTTTTTGCGGTACAAAACGGCGATTTTGCCGATTTTTTGTAGGACCACTGACCCTGTTTTCTCCGCAAGCTCGTTAGCAATCTCTTGTCTCACTGCTCGGTCGTTGTCGAATACTTTGACTTTGATGAGTTCATGATCGTTAAGTGCTCTCTCAGTTTCTTCTGTTATGCCTTCTGAGAGCCCTCGCTCACTTACCGCGACCACAGGGTCAAGGTGATGAGCAATGCCTCTAAGGGATTTTTTTTGTTGTGAACTCAGTTGGATATTTTTCATTCAGGTATTCTATAAGACTAGCCTCGCAGAGTATTGATAAAAAGCATGGTAAAACGCAGTAAATCTAGTGATCGTTGGCTTCAGCGCCAGCGCAAGGACCAGTTTGTCCGCCAAGCTCAAGGTGGCGGGCAAATTTCTCGTGCTCATTTCAAACTCGAGCAGCTTGATCAGCGCTATAAATTGGTCAAGCCGCATCTGAATGTTCTAGAGCTGGGTGCGGCCCCAGGTGGCTGGACAAACTATTTGGAAGAACGATTGGCTGGCGGTCTACTCATTGCCATCGACCCTCTGCCCATTACCAGTGGGGATAAGACCCACGTTATTGAGGGCTTTGCTGGTGAGCCAGAGGTTGATGAAGAGATAGAGCGAATTTTGGCCGGGCAGAAGCTCGACCTTGTTTTATCAGATATGGCCCCAAATATATCCGGAGTCAGAGCTGTCGACCAAGCCAGATCAATGGATTTAGCGGATGTTTCGCTAGACAGCTGCCACCGCTGGATGAATCAGCGTGGGTCTATGGCGATTAAGGCATTTCAGGGCGAAGGCTTAGATGCTTGGGTGAAGGATTTGAAAAAGGTCTTTAAACAAGTCCATATGACCAAACCCAAGGCTTCCAGGCCTGAATCTCGTGAGGTTTTTGTGGTGGCATTGGACTTTATGCCCGAATAAAGAACAGACGAGTAATGTCTAAGCTAAAAAAATAGATTTGCCGCCAATTTCACAAGCATTGGGGCAGACTAAGGCTTGAAATCACTTGTCAGTGAACCGAATAGGATGGGTTTGAGACAGGTTGTCGGTTTAAATATGACTATCGGCCAAGATTAATGCATAAAAGTGCTTATTCGGATGTCGCGTCCAACTATTAACAGAACGTGAGGTAAGTCCCGTGTCAGATATGGGAAAAAATATAGTACTTTGGCTGATCATCTTGGCTGTTTTGCTGACGGTGTTTAACAAATTTGATGTAGCGCCACAAACGCCAGAACTCAGTTACTCGGATTTTCTGCAGGACGTTGAGCAGGGCCAAATAAGTAGTGCCACTATTCAAGGTGACAAAATTTATGCCGAGGACACCTCGGGCAATAAGGTTACCGTTACTCGTTTATCCAGCGACTTGGTTTTGACCGATCGTCTGCGTGACGGTGGGGTGGACTTCAATGTGGCGCCGGAAGAGACGCAGGGTTTTTGGACCCAACTGCTGATTGCCAGCTTCCCAATACTGATTATCTTGGCTGTAGCAATGTTTTTTATGCGCCAGATGCAAGGCGGCGCTGGCGGACGTGGCGGTCCAATGTCTTTCGGTCGAAGTAAAGCCAAGCTACTGTCTGAAGATCAGATTAAGACAACTTTTGCTGATGTTGCCGGTGTAGATGAAGCGAAAGAAGACGTTCAAGAACTAGTGGAATTCCTCCGCGATCCGGGCAAGTTCCAGCGCTTAGGTGGACACATTCCTCGCGGTGTTTTGATGGTGGGCCAACCGGGTACCGGTAAAACCTTACTTGCAAAAGCCATTGCGGGAGAGGCGAAAGTGCCATTCTTCTCCATCTCAGGGTCGGATTTCGTTGAAATGTTTGTCGGCGTGGGCGCATCCCGTGTTCGTGACATGTTCGAACAAGCCAAGAAGCAGGCGCCTTGTATCATCTTTATCGATGAGATTGACGCCGTAGGCAGGCATCGCGGTGCTGGCGTAGGCGGCGGAAACGATGAGCGCGAACAAACTTTGAACCAACTGTTGGTAGAAATGGACGGTTTTGAAGGTAATGATGGCGTGATCGTTATTGCAGCGACTAACCGTCCTGATGTACTCGACCCCGCCTTATTACGTCCGGGTCGTTTCGACCGTCAGGTAGTCGTTGGGTTGCCCGATATTCGTGGTCGTGAACAAATAACCAAAGTACACATGCGTAAAGTGCCCGTAGCCGACGATGTGGATGCAAGCATTATAGCGCGCGGAACACCCGGGTTCTCTGGCGCTGATATTGCTAATTTAGTGAATGAGGCAGCGCTCTTTGCCGCAAGATCAGGCAAGCGATTAGTCGCGATGGAAGAGTTTGATAAGGCTAAAGACAAAATCATGATGGGTGCCGAGCGCAAATCTATGGTGATGTCGGAGCGCGAAAAGCGTAATACCGCCTACCATGAAGCAGGCCATGCAATAGTGGGTCGTCTAATGCCTGAGCATGATCCGGTTTACAAGGTATCGATTATTCCTCGTGGCCGCGCGCTGGGTGTGACTATGTTTTTGCCAGTGGAAGACCGCTACAGCCTAAGTCGTCAGGGGATTCGCTCGCAAATCGCCAGCCTGTTTGGTGGACGAATTGCTGAAGAAATGATTCTGGGTGCAGAGAATGTCACTACCGGTGCGTCTAACGATATTCAAAGAGCAACCTCGCTCGCACGAAGTATGGTTACAAAATGGGGCCTATCCGAGCGCATGGGACCATTGATGTATGACGAAGACGACGGTGAAGTTTTCTTAGGTATGTCAGCAGGGGGCAGTAACAAAAACCATTCGCCTGATACCGCAAGAGCGATAGATGAAGAAGTCCGAACGATCATCGACGGTTGTTACAGCGAAGCAGAAAGGTTGCTGACAGAGAACCTTGATAAGTTGCACGTAATGGCTGAATCTTTGGTGGAATTCGAAACGTTGTCGGCGGACCAGTTAGACGACATCATGGCGGGCGCGAAACCTCGTCATCCCAGTGATACACCTCCTCCGTCTGGAAAATCAGATCGTGGCGACACTCAGTCACCCATCGGTGGTCCAGCAGAAGAAAGCTAAAATGACGACACCGCGCTTCCTTCGCTGCGCGGAAAAACAGCTAGATTTACAGCACCCTCAGGTTATGGGGGTGCTGAATATCACCCCCGATTCTTTCTCCGATGGCGGCAATCTTTATGATGACGCCCAAATTCCTCTTGATAAAATTCTTGTTAATGCTCAGCGCATGATTGATGAAGGTGCTTCGGTATTGGACATCGGTGGAGAATCTAGTCGGCCCGGTGCACAGGCTGTTAATGTCGCAGAAGAAATTCGTCGGGTGCTGCCTGTGGTAGAAGCTCTGAAAGAGTTGGACTGCATTATTTCCGTGGACACACGCAACGGTGAAACCGCCAAAGCCGCCATCAACGCAGGCGCGCACATGATTAATGACATCAGCGCTGGAGCAGATTTGGGTGTGATGACAGCGGTAGCGAATTCTGATGTGGCCTATGCATTGATGCACATGCAGGGCATGCCAGAGACTATGCAAAATAATCCACGTTATGAACAAGTGGTGACTGAAGTTGCGCAGTTCCTTAGGCGTAGATATCAATACTGCTTGAGCCAGGGCATTGCCGCTGAGCGGATGTTGGTCGACCCCGGTTTTGGTTTCGGTAAGTCTTTGCAGCATAATCTGCAGTTGTTAGCTCACATTGAAGCGTTGCGCGTAGACGACTGTCCGATCTTGGTGGGTATTTCCAGAAAGTCTATGCTTGGGCAAATAACCGGCCGCGATGTAGAAGATCGTTTAGCTGCCAGTGTTGCAGCCGCAGTCTTAGCCGTTCAAAATGGCGCCGATCTGGTGCGGGCTCACGACGTTAAAGAAACGGTGGACGGACTGAAGGTCTGGTTGTCGTTATCGACCGCCACCTGAATTACAGTCATTCAGCCGATAGACAGATCGGAAGATTGTTGGATGATGATCACGCCTAGTGCCTTAGGCGAGGAAAATTGATATTTGGCCGCGACCTTTTTGTCGTAGGGCTTAAAAGGAAAAAGTAGATGGGGCAGAAGTATTTTGGTACCGATGGCATTCGTGGTCGCGTAGGGACCTATCCCATCACCCCGGAATTTTGCTTGCGCCTCAGCTGGGCTGTGGGAAAGGTTTTCGCCGGGCAAGATCGGCGTGCCCGCGTCCTCATTGGTAAAGACACACGTATTTCTGGATATATGCTCGAGTCCGTCATCGAATCTGGGCTTTTATCTGCTGGCGCAGATGTCAGCTTGCTAGGCCCCATGCCCACCCCTGCCATTGCTTACCTCACGCGTACTTTAGGTGCAGATGCGGGCATTGTGATCAGTGCCTCGCATAACCCGTATTACGATAATGGCATCAAATTCTTCGATCGCCACGGCAGTAAGTTGAGTGACGAAGTTGAGCTAGAAATCGAAGCCGCATTAGATACGTTTATGGTCTGCGAAGATTCTGAAAGTTTGGGCCGAGCTTCGCGTATAACGGATGCTCCTGGTCGGTATGTAGAGTTTTGTAAGAGCTGTGTGAGTAGCGACTTCAGCTTGCGCGGCACGCGTATTGTTATTGATTGCGCCAATGGTGCCACCTACGGTGTTGCAGCAAAGGTGTTTGAGGAATTAGGCGCAGAAGTTGTTGTGATGTTCGCAGATCCTGATGGGTTCAACATTAATGACGATTGCGGTTCTACCCATCCTGAGAATTTGCAGCAGCGTGTTGTAGCTGAGGGTGCAGACCTGGGTATTGCTTTTGACGGCGATGGCGATCGACTGGTCATGGTAGACCACGAAGGCAGCCTCGTAGATGGTGATGAAATTATTTTTGGCATTGCTCAAAGCCGCAAGCTAAATAAAAAGCTCAAAGGCGGTGTCGTTGGCACGGTCATGAGTAACTTTGGCTTGGAAAAGGCGTTAGCTGACCTCGCCATACCCTTTCTTCGAGCCAACGTTGGCGACCGTCACGTTTTAGAGTTGATGAAAAAGAAAAAGTGGGTGATAGGTGGCGAGCCCTCCGGCCATATTTTGACTATGGATTTAACGACCACAGGGGATGCAATTGTCGCCGCTTTGCAGGTTTTAGTGTCGATGGGCAGCGGGGATGATCAACAAAGCCTGAAAGAGCTGGTGGCTGGTATGCACAAGGCGCCGCAGATTTTGCTCAACGTGGAAGTCGCATCGCCAGGATTGGTCGCGCAGAGCGATGAGATGCAGGTGGCTATAAATGATCAAAGTAAAGTATTGGAAGGCCGTGGCCGAGTATTAGTTCGAGCGTCTGGTACCGAGCCATTGTTGCGGGTCATGGTGGAAGGGGATGACGAGGCTGAGGTTAAACAGATTGCTCAGGGGCTGGTCCAGCAGGCAGTTGATGTGGTGTTGCCCAACGACAAATAACATCGTTTGTTGGCAATGGCTTGAACCAGCGCACCGAGTTCAAAACACCGCAAGGGCTACGCATATACCGCTGTAGCTAACCCTCCCGTTCCCGCTTGCTATCGCAAATGTTCAATAATCCGCCGGCTCATTTCTATTCCTTCTTTTGTGTTCGTAACACGCACGCCTTCTGTCAGGTGGAAACAGAGCGGCAATGTGTCGCGACGAGTGTCGCGGTGTTTTCTCTTACTAGGTAATTTATGTTTTCCAAATATGTAGGCCGCTTACAGGGTGACTGGCCCTATAGAGCAGACCGTACACCCATTTTTTATGGTTGGGTAATAGCGGTCATTTCCACGCTAGGATTTTTGTTCAGTGTGCCCGGTCAGACAATGGGCATGGCGGTGTTCGCCGATGCTTTTATTGCGTCATTTGGTTTGTCACGCACCGAACTTTCTCTTGCCTACATGCTAGGCACTATTGGCAGCGCGTTATTTTTGACCAAGGCCGGCCGCCTATACGATCAGTTGGGCGCGCGCATTATGCTCACCGCGTCAGCATTAGGGCTAGGTTGTGCTCTGGTATTTATCAGTAGTATCGACCTTATTGCACAGCAAGTTTTGCACTGGGTGGCGGTTGATCTATCCACCATTACGTTCCCTCTGATTTTGCTGGGTTACTTTGGTGTCCGCTTCAGTGGCCAAGGGGTTATGACCAGTGTCAGTACCAATATGCTACTGCTGTGGTTTAGACGAAATAGAGGGCGGGTGTTAGGTTTTCGCGGGGTTTTCATTTCTCTGGGCTTTTCTCTTTCTCCAATACTACTTGCTGCGCTGATAGATGACTTTGGCTGGCGCGATTCGCTTTTATTACTCGCGGTAGTGGTAGGGCCAGGATTCGCATTGCTCACCTTTTTGACGGTGCGAGACAGACCAGAAGCCTGCGATCTGCAAGTAGATGGGGGCCGCGCACAGCCCAAGGTTCAACAATTAGCTGCCACATCTGCTGATTTAAGCGCAGATTCAGATTCGAAATTTAACCCGAGTATAGATGAGCACTCGGACTTAGGATTAGCTCAAGTTAAGCGTAACCCGGTGTTTTGGCTTTATTCCTCTGCACTGTCTATGCATGCGCTTTTTGGCACCGCTGTGACATTTCACATAGTCGCCATTTTTGCTGAAGCGGGCAGAAGTAGGGACGAGGCGTTTGCCTACTTCATTCCCCAGGCGGTCATTACGGTTGTAGTTAACTTGGCAGCCAGCACGTTAGCCGACTACATGCGGCTGAAACCATTTTTGCTGGTGATGTTGGTAAGCTTTTTGTTTGGTGCAGTTGGCTTAATGAATTTGGAAACGAACACTGGTTATTGGTGTCTAGTGGCGGGGTTTGGTGTGGGCGGCGGACTGTGGGGAACACTGTCTAATTTAGTCTTTATTCGTCAATTTGGCTCTGCTCACCTTGGCGAGATCACCGGTCTTAATACGGCGTTTACTGTATTTGGTAGCGCCATTGGACCACTCATATTCAGTGTGGCGTTAGACCTTACCGGCAGCATGTTCAATGCAGCGCTAATTTGTGCCGGGTTGTTGGTGGTTTTGTTGGTGGCTGCAATATTGATTCGTCAGCCGTTAGATCACGCACCCTCAGCACTGTTTAGGCGTGGTGAAGACTAGACAGCAATAATGAGACAAAGTTAGGCGAGGAACCGAGTTTTGAGAATAATAGGTTGTGGTGAAATTTGTTTCTCTAAGACAGTCCGCACTCTCCGCACTCTCAGTGCTTGGAAAAACTTAGGACAGCGTATAACATGGCGCGCCGCGAAAGGCGGGTTGAGTTCGATGAGGTTTGGATGCGCAGATATTTGATTGCAGCTAACTGGAAAATGCACGGCTCGCTTGAGATGGTGCACAAGTTTGCGGAGGGCTTTGATCAAGGTGTTGATTTAGGCGCAGATGTAGTTTTGTTTCCGCCGGCTGTTTATTTAGGCGCGGTGCAGGGCTTGACCTCCAAGTATGTGCAATTGGGCATGCAAGATGTAGGTGTAGCCTCAGAGGGCGCGCATACGGGTGAGATTGCAGCTTCAATGGTTAAAGACGTTGGTGGCTCATGGGTTATAGTAGGCCACTCGGAGCGTCGCACTGATCAAAGCGAGAGCGATGTTCTTGTGGCGCAGAAGTTTGCCTCGGCAATTGCCGCAGATTTAAGCCCAATTGTATGTGTGGGCGAGACATTAGCTCAAAGAGAAGCGGGTGATGCATTCGCCGTGGTGAGTAAACAGCTGCAGGCTGTTATTGAGTTGTGTGGTGTATCGGCATTGGTGAAGGGTGCTATAGCTTACGAACCTCTTTGGGCCATTGGCACAGGGCTGACGGCAACGCCTGAACAGGCGGGGCAGATGCACGCTTCAATTAGAGAATTGGTCGCAGGGTTGGATCAAGATACAGCGCAAGCTGTGCGTATTATTTATGGCGGTAGCGTAAACCCGGAGAATGCTGGGTTATTGTTTGCTCAAGATGAGATCGATGGCGCTTTGGTAGGCGGAGCCTCGTTGCAAGCGGCGAGTTTTGCGGCGATTGTCGCAGCGATATGATTCCTTAAGGACAATGTTTTGCATAGGTCCTATTTGGGACGTTATTTGCGGTGTTTTTTGGTTTTATGCGATTTAACAGAGTGAATCCCTAGCGGGTTCGCAGAAAGAGAGAAGATAGATGTCGACTTTAGAAACAGTGTTGTTGTCCTTACTTGTAATAGATGCGGTTGCGTTGATCGTGCTGATTTTAGTCCAACAAGGCAAAGGCGCTGATGTAGGCGCAGCTTTTGGTAGCGGTTCATCCAACACCGTATTGGGCAGCGCAGGCGGCGGTAATTTAATGACCCGGATAACCACCTGGTTGGCCATCGCTTTCTTCCTTATCGCTTTTGGCCTAGCTTATACGGCTAAAGAGCGCGCAGCTCAGGTGAATTCCCTGGGTATTCCCCAAGCAGTAGAGGGCGCCATTGAGCTTCCTAGCGCGACCACTGCGCCAGTTGAAGAGGAACCCACTGGAGATATTCCAGGGCTTTAGGGCTTTAGGGCTTGTTGGATGGCGGTTGTTTGGATCTGAGTTTGGAAAGTTTATTAGTTAATTGTTAGTGAATATGCCGGAGTGGTGAAATTGGTAGACACGCTACCTTGAGGGGGTAGTGGGCTTATGCCCGTGCGAGTTCGAGTCTCGCCTTCGGCACCATCACTAGAACACTTAACTATGAAATCAGCTGTAGTGGAATGCCCCAGCGAGGGTTGGCTGCAATCCTCAAATTTCCATATTGAAGAACTATTGCCGGTCGCCTCCGGCTACTGCCGTCTTGATGCGCTTTATTACCTCATTGCGTTAATCACTGCTGAAAATCTACTCCTATCAATATATTCCGCCTTTTTCTCTAAATTAGAGGGATCCTTTTGATAAATAAGAGACTATTGCTTGCGCGGTGCCATTTAGATCCATATAATTCCGCTCCCAATTGTTGCGGGGTGGAGCAGTCTGGTAGCTCGTCGGGCTCATAACCCGAAGGTCGTGGGTTCAAATCCTGCCCCCGCTACCACAATTGGAAAGGCCCTTTAAGAAGGGCTTTTTGTTATTCAGTAATAGGGTAACTATATTGGCGCAAGGTGACGTGAATCTTGTGCGGATGAAAGCGTTGAAGGCAGTATGCCCAAGCTCTTATTCAGGTACGGCGCGTTTGGCCCGCTGAATTAGGTAGTAGAGTTAGAGTCACGTAAACGAGATGGGCTATAGGCCCATTTTTTGTGCCAGTAGAAAAAGTGCGCGTTTGATCAGGTTGGTTTTATTCAAACGCAATTGGCGGCATGGAAACCATGCGTGAATTGATCGGGTTATACGTTTGAACAACAAAGAATTGCAGATTGATGAATTAATCACACCCACGGTGGAATCTTTGGGTTGCACCGTTTGGGGCGTGGAATACATCAGTCAGGGTAAGCACAGTGTCCTTCGAGTCTATATCGACGGCGAAGATGGCATAAATGTTGATCTGTGTGCTGAAGTAAGTCGCCATGTCAGTGATCTTCTTGATGTAGAAGAGATGATGCCTATGGCTTACACCTTAGAGGTTTCGTCACCGGGAATGGACCGTTTACTGTTTAAAGAGACTCAGTATCTAGAAAGTATTGGTGAGCAGTTAGAGGTTCGGCTGAATTTCCCATTCGAAGGGCGGAAAAAAATCATCGGCCTTTTGGCTGGCGTAGAAGACCGCAACGTAGTTTTACAGGAAGCAGAGGACGAATATCTGCTGCCATTAGAAAATATTCAAAAGGCACGTATTGTGCCGAATTTTGGTTGAGGTAAGGGCGAAGCATGAGTAAAGAAATACTCTTGGTGGTTGAATCCGTCTCCCATGAGAAAGGGGTTCCCAAAGAAGTTTTGTTTGGCGCTATTGAGTCAGCGTTGGCTATGGCTACAAAAAAGCGTTATGGCGAATTTGCCGAATTTCGTGTGGTCATCGACCGCGAAAGCGGTGAATACGAAACCTTCCGAACATGGGAAGTCGTAGACTTTGAAGTAGTTGTCAGCGATCCCGATCAGGAAGCCAACCCGGACGCTCAGATTGATATTGAGCAAGCTCTAGTTAAAGATCCAGAACTTGCGCTAGGCGACATTATAGAAGAGCAGGTTGAGTCCGTTGGATTTGGGCGTATTGCGGCGCAAACAGCTAAGCAAGTGATTGTTCAGAAGGTTCGTGAAGCTGAGCGCGCACAAATAATTGAAGCCTACGAATCTCGCATGAACGAATTAGTCAGCGGGACCGTTAAGAAAATGGGACGTGATAGCGTCATCATTGATCTGGGTAACAACGCTGAAGGTATTTTAACTCGCGAGCACTTAATCCCTCGCGAAGTATTTAGAGTAGGCGATCGTCTGCGTGCGATGTTGGTTGAGATTCGTCCAGAAAATCGCGGCCCTCAATTAATATTGTCGCGTACTGTGCCCTCTATGCTTATTGAATTATTTAAGGTCGAAGTACCTGAAATTGCCGAGGACGTGATTCAAATTCGCGGTGCTGCAAGAGATCCCGGCTCACGAGCTAAGATTGCTGTGCGCACTAACGATGGACGTATTGATCCAGTTGGTGCATGCGTGGGTATGCGAGGGTCTCGTGTACAAGCCGTTTCCGGCGAACTCGCCGGTGAGCGTATAGATATTGTTCTTTGGGACGATAACCCAGCGCAACTTACAATTAACGCTATGGCACCTGCTGAAGTGGCTTCTATCGTCTTAGACGAAGAAACCCACAGCATGGATATCGCCGTGACTGAAGAAAATCTAGCACAGGCCATTGGTCGCGGCGGACAAAACGTTCGTCTAGCCAGTGACTTGTGTGGTTGGTCACTGAACATCATGACTGAAGGTGAGGCTTCGCAAAAACAAGAGGAAGAAACCACTAAGTTTGTTACCGAATTTATGGATGCTTTATCTGTAGACGAAGATGTTGCTGGCGTTTTGGTAGAAGAGGGCTTCACAACGCTAGAAGAAATCGCTTACGTGCCTATCGAAGAGATTGTGGCCATTGACGGATTTGATGAAGAAATCGTCGGTGAATTGCGTAACAGAGCAAAAGACGCGCTACTCACCAAGGCGATTGCCAGTGAAGAGGCCCTAGGGGACGGCGCGCCAGCTGAAGATCTGCTGACTATGGAAGGTATGACTCGAGAGCTAGCCTTTAAGCTTGCTGGTAACGAAGTGGTATGCATGGAAGACCTTGCTGAGCTTGCAGTGCCAGAGCTATTAGATATCGAGCCAGACCTTGGCGAAGAAGAAGCGGCCAAGCTGATTTTGAAGGCTCGCGAGCCTTGGTTTGCTGAAGAAAATGATGCAGTTAAAGACAGCGCTGCGGCAGATACGACAATGGAATAAGGAAGCGCAGCTCTGACCTATTGGCAGAGCCGCAGGAGTGATTGATGGCTGAAGTAACAGTAAAACAACTAGCAGATACGGTTGGTGCTCCGGTAGAGCGTTTGCTCAAGCAAATGCAAGAAGCCGGTTTATCGCATCAGACTGAAGGCGATGTTGTTAGTGAAGAGCAGAAACAGGTGTTGTTGGGTTTCTTGAAGAGAGGCCATGGCGAGACTGCAAAGCCTGCGGAAAAAATTACTCTGAAAAGAAAAAGCACAGGCACTCTGAAGTCTGGCCAAGGTCGTGCGGGTAGAGATGTAACTGTTGAGGTGCGCCGTAAGCGAACGTATGTGAAGCGCAGCGAGTTGACGCCAGAAGATCCTGAGCAAACTGCTGGCGCAGAAGCGCCGGTAAATGTTTCTCAAAGTGAAGTAGAAGCGCGTCGAATTCACGAGGAAGAGGCTTCGCGCAAAGAAGCTGAAGAGTTAGCGCGTAAGGCAGAACAAGACCGCAAAGAAGAATCGGAGCGTCGTCAGGCTGAAGAAAAAGCCCAGCGCGAAGAAGAGGCGCGTAAAGAACAAGAACGCCAAACTCAAGAACAACTAAATAAAGAAAAGGCTGCAGCCGCCGCTCCGAAGGCGGCGCCAAAGGCCGCGGTTTCCGCAGCCGACGTACAGGCCAAAGAACAATCGGATCAGCGCGGCGGTAAGCGTATTCGTGGTCGCGAACGTCCAGCCGCATCAGCCGGTGGTGGCGGTGGTGATAAAGGCCAAGGCCGTCGCCGCGAATTAAGCTTAAAGTCTGAAAGACGCTCCAAGAAACGACCAACTCGTCGGGACACTGGACTGCATGTTGATCAGCAAGGTGGTGAATTTAAGCCTACAGAATTTATTTCCCGTGAAGTGGAAGTTGGCGAAGTGATATCAGTGGGAGATTTGGCCCAGGGTATGGCGGTTAAAGCCGGTGAGGTAATTAAGACACTGATGGGTATGGGCGTTATGGCCACCATCAACCAGCCTATAGACCAAGATACAGCCACACTGGTTGTTGAGGAAATGGGTCATAAGATTAAGATCGTTAGCGAAGACGTGCTTGAAGAACAGTTGGTTGCATCGCTGGTTATCGAAGGCGATTTGAGTAGTCGTGCACCTGTCGTAACTGTAATGGGACACGTTGACCACGGCAAAACATCATTGCTTGACCGCATTCGCGATGCTCGAGTAACTACAGGCGAAGCCGGTGGTATTACTCAACATATCGGCGCGTACAGTGTGGGTACCGAGAACGGACAAATTACATTTATTGATACGCCGGGCCACGCTGCATTTACCTCAATGCGCGCACGTGGTGCCAAGGTAACGGATATTGTTGTATTGGTTGTTGCCGCTGACGATGGCGTGATGCCTCAGACAGTGGAAGCTATTCAACATGCTAAAGCCGCCGAAGTGCCAATTATTGTTGCAATCAATAAGATGGATTTGGAAGGCGTAGATCCTGACCGAGTAACTAATGAGCTTGCGTCAAAGGATGTTGTCCCCGAAGAGTGGGGTGGCGAAACGCAGTTCCGCAAGGTCTCAGCAATGACGGGTGAAGGTATAGACGCGCTGTTAGAAGCCATCGTACTGCAATCGGAATTGTTAGAACTAGGTGCTATTGAAGATGCGCCGGCTCAGGGTGTAGTGATTGAATCTCGCTTAGACCGTGGTCGCGGCCCAGTCGCAACCATTTTGGTGCAGAACGGTTCGCTAAATCAGGGTGATATTGTTATTGCCGGTGAATTTCATGGCCGCGTACGCGCAATGTTAGATGATACCGGTCAGCCTACACAAATTGCTGGGCCTTCTCAGCCTGTTGAAGTGCTGGGTCTTAATGGCACGCCGGGGGCAGGAGACGATTTTGCCGCTGTGACCGATGAACGCTCTGCGCGAGAATTGGCAGAGTTTCGTCGTGACAAGAACCAAGATCGTCTGCAAGCCATGCAGCATGCGTCTAAACTTGAAAATATGTTCGCAAACATGGCCGAAGGCGAGAAGAGTATTTTGAAACTCGTCATTAAGGCAGATGTTCGCGGTAGCTTAGAGGCGATTATTCAGTCTCTAGGAGACTTGGGTAACGACGAAGTATCTGTTCAGGTATTAGGGTCGGGTGTTGGCGGAATCTCAGAGTCTGATGCAACTATGGCTGCCACTTATGGCGCCGCGGTTATAGGTTTCAATGTTCGAGCAGATAAGACCGCAAAGCTGCTGCTTGAAAAATCTGGTATTGAATTGCGCTATTACAGTGTGATTTATGAACTGATAGACGACGTTAAGAAGTCTCTGTCAGGTATGTTGTCGCCAGAAATACGTGAAGAAATTGTCGGTATTGCAGAAGTGCGTGATGTTTTCCGCTCGCCACGTTACGGGCAAATCGCAGGTTGTATGGTGACGGAAGGAACAGTTTTCCGTAACAAGCCAATTCGCGTATTGCGTGACAACGTCGTTATTTATGAAGGCGAGTTGGAATCGCTGCGGCGCTTTAAGGACGACGTAGCTGAAGTTCGTAACGGCACTGAGTGTGGTATTGGCGTACGTAATTATAATGACGTTCGCTCAGGCGACTTAATCGAAGTATTCGACACCAAGGAAATTGCGCGAGAGCTTTGAGTTTGATTTTAAATAAGCCTCAATCCACACCTTTTTTTGCGCACCAGCGTGTAGGTAAGGGTCTAAATGTCTCGTGATCTAAGAGTAGCGGATTTTGTGCGTGACGAAGTTGCGCGAATTCTTCAGCGCGACATGCGAGACCCTCGCGTTGGATCTTTCGTTAGCGTTAATGACGTAAAGGTCAGCAAAGATTTGTCCTATGCAGAGATTTATGTCTCGTCACTGCAAGCAGAGACAGAGGAAGACAAGAGCGAACTTATTACGGTGCTGAACAAAGCAGCCGGGTTCTTTCGCTCAGAATTGGCTAAGCGGCACACTATGCGCACAACACCTCGAACACGCTTTCATTACGATGAGCTGGTCGAGAGAGGGCCGCGCATCGAAAAGCTGATTGGTAAAGCCGTTTCCCAAGACGAAAGTCGAGGAACGAGCGGTGACGTAGAAGACTAGTATGCTTTTGACGTTGAGAAAGTGTAATGGCTAAGCGTAGACGGGGTAGACCGGTTAATGGTGTGCTTATTGTGGATAAGCCTCCGGGTATTTCATCTAATGATGTAGTGCAGCGAGCCAAGCGTTTGTTTGGAGCGCAGAAAGTTGGACACACCGGAAGCTTAGATCCGTTAGCAACTGGCGTTTTACCACTTTGTTTTGGTGAGGCGACTAAGTTTTCGCAGTTTCTCTTAGATTCAGACAAGAGGTACTGGACGCGAATTAAGCTAGGGGTCACCACAGCAACGGGAGACGCCGAGGGAGAAGTGACTGGCGGCGCAGATGCGTCTCATGTGACTGCCGCAGCTGTTGAAACGGCGCTAGAAAAATTGCGCGGGCAAATTGAGCAAGTCCCCTCAATGTATTCTGCCCTTAAGCATGAAGGCCAACCGTTATATAAGTTGGCTAGACAAGGTATTGAAGTGGAGCGAAAGGCTCGCACCGTGACTGTATTTAGCAATGAGTTGGTCAAATTTGACGGTGATGAATTAGAGTTAGAAATACATTGCAGCAAAGGTACCTATGTTCGGACCATTGCAGAAGATTTGGGTCATGCGCTAGGCTGTGGCGGGCACGTTATTGGGCTGCGCCGGCTGGCGGCAGGGCCGTATGTTGAGCCTGAAGCCATAAGTTTTGAACAGCTGGAATCTTGTGAAGATAATGATTCGTTAGACAGCTTGTTAAAACCTATTGAAAGCTCGGTGCAGGACTGGCCGAAAGTGCGGATGGTCAGTGATACCGCTCATTATCTGATGCAGGGTCAACCTGTTCAGGTAGCCAAAGCACCAACGGAAGGTTGGGTGCAGTTATTAGAAATTGCTGAGGAAGACGATGTCTTTCTCGGCGTTGGAGAAGTTCTTGTAGACGGTCGGATAGCGCCACGAAGATTAGTGGTCTTTAGCTAGGAAGGTCTATAAGGATGTTTAAAGTATGTACTGTAAATATGCGCGGTTCATACGGTAATTTTTTCGCGTATTAAAGGAGAAGAAAGATGGCACTCACTGCCGCAGTAAAAGCAGATATCGTAAAAGAATATCAACTAGAAGATGGCGACACAGGGTCCCCAGAAGTACAGGTAGCGTTGTTGACTCACAACATCAATACCCTGCAAGGGCACTTTAAGGATCATCAGAAAGATCACCACTCTCGACGTGGTCTGATCAGAATGGTTAATCAAAGAAGAAAGCTTCTCGATTACCTTAAGAGAAAAGACGTAGCTCGTTATAGCGATTTGATTAAGCGCCTTGGATTGCGTAGATAGTCATTGAGCTTTGTGGCTTTCGGGCAAATCGCCGGAAGCCGCGCTGAAGGGATATCAATAAGATATCAAAAATAGATATAGAACTTGAAAGAAAATAGAAACGCTATAAACAAGCAATTCCGATTGGAGGAATCAATTTGAACCCAATTACCAAACAATTTCAGTTTGGTGATCAACTGGTCACTATGGAGACCAATAAGATCGCTAAGCAAGCCACCGGATCAGTGGTTGTAACCATTGGTCAAACCGTGGTGTTAACCACAGTTGTTGGCGCAAGAAGTGCTCGCCCTGGCCAGGACTTTTTCCCGCTTACTGTAAATTACCAAGAAAAAACTTATGCCGCAGGCAAAATTCCTGGCGGTTTCTTCCGTCGCGAAGGGCGTCCTAGCGAAAAAGAAACGCTGACCTGTCGTTTAATTGACAGACCTATCAGACCTTTGTTTCCGAAAGGATTCATGAACGAAGTTCAGGTGGTTTGTACTGTTATATCTACAGACAAAAACCAAGACCCAGATATAGCTGCCATGATTGGTACTTCTGCGGCCCTTTCCATTTCAGGCATTCCCTTTAAAGGCCCCTTTGGTGCAGCCCGTGTGGGTTACATCGACGGCAATTATATTCTGAATCCAGGATATGACGTGCTTAAAGAATCTATGCTGAACATGATGGTAGCGGGTACTGACGGCGCAGTGTTGATGGTTGAGTCTGAAGCAAAAGAATTAACCGAAGACGAAATGCTCGGCGCGGTTTTATTTGCTCACCAAGAAATGCAGACCATTATTACTGCTGTTGCCGAGTTCGCTACAGAAGCTGGCAAGCCATCTTGGGATTGGCAGGCAGAAGAGAAAGACGAAGCGCTACTCACTAAGGTTAGCGACTCTATCAAAGCCGATCTTGGCGAAGCCTATCGCATCAGCGATAAGATGGACCGCCAAGCGAAAGTTGGCGAAATTAGACGAAGCATTGTTGAACAACTTGCTGGTGGCGACGAAGCCGCGTACGCAGGTGATGATGTTTCAGATATGTTCGGTAAGGTAGAGAAAGATCTGGTGCGCCAGCGCGTACTTAATGGCGAGCCTCGTATTGATGGCCGCGACCTACGCACTGTGCGACCTATTGAAGTAGAAGTTGGCGTACTGCCTAAAGCTCACGGTTCAGCGTTGTTTACTCGCGGCGAAACCCAAGCCCTTGTAGTGGCAACTTTGGGCACGTTACGTGATGCTGCGATGATTGATGCATTGGAAGGATCATATAAAGATACCTTCATGCTGCATTACAACTTCCCTCCATACAGTGTCGGTGAAGCTGGCTTTATGAGCGGACCTAAGCGTCGCGAAATTGGCCACGGCAAGTTGGCTCGCAGAGGTGTTACAGCCTCGCTGCCAAATGCTGAAGATTTCCCATACACCATTCGTGTGGTTTCTGAAATTACTGAGTCTAACGGATCTAGCTCTATGGCCAGTGTATGTGGTACATCGCTAGCGCTTATGGACGCTGGTGTACCTATGAAAGCACCTATTGCAGGTGTTGCTATGGGTCTCGTTAAAGAAGGCAATCGCTACGCGGTACTGACAGATATCTTGGGTGATGAAGATCACTTAGGTGATATGGACTTTAAAGTCGCAGGTACAGCGGCAGGTGTGACCGCATTGCAGATGGATATTAAGATCGACGGTATTACCGAAGAGATTATGGAAGCTGCGATGTCCCAAGCCCATGAAGCTCGAATTCACATCCTTGACGAAATGAACAAGGTCATCAGCGTTTCGCGAGAAGAGCTGTCTGACAACGCGCCAGCTATGGTGACGTTGAATGTTCATCCAGACAAGATTCGCGACATCATTGGTAAAGGCGGTGCGACCATTCGTTCTATCGTTGAAGAAACCGGTGCTGAAGTGGACATCAATGACGACGGTAGCGTAAGAATTTATGCTGAAGACAGTGCTGCAAAGGATGCTGCTGTTAACCGTATTCAGGAAATTACAGCAGAAGCAGAAGTTGGCCGTATTTACCACGGTAAGGTTGAGCGCATTGTAGACTTCGGTGCTTTCGTTAACATTTTGCCAGGTAAAGATGGTCTGCTGCACATTTCACAAATCGCTGAAGAGCGTGTTGAGAATGTAAGCGACTATTTGAAAGAAGGCGAAGAGGTTGATGTGGTTGTTTTAGATGTAGATCAGCGTGGAAGAATCAAGCTGTCTATTAAGGAACTGCCTAACTATCAAGAGCAGGCTGCACCAGAGGAGTAATATCCTCTCAAGCAGATAAAAAAACCGGCGTATGCCGGTTTTTTTATGTTTACGTTTTGTCTTTGCTTTCGCTTAGAACTTAGAACTTGCCTGGGCATAAGGCCTGCGCCGCCTTGCCAAGAAGGGTCATACAATCTTTGTTGCACTGTTACCCCAGCATTATTGCTGTACTCGGTTAGCCACTAAATCATCGACAACAGAGGGGTCTGCTAAAGTCGACGTGTCGCCGAGGCTGTCTAGTTCGTTGGCGGCAATTTTGCGTAAAATTCTGCGCATAATTTTGCCAGATCTTGTTTTCGGTAGCCCCGGCGCCCATTGAATAACTTCTGGTTTGGCGATGGGACCAATCTCTGTTCTCACCATGTCCACTAACTCTTTTTGCAAGACTTCTCGATCTGACTCGTCGCCAGCCATCAGCGTGACGTAGGCATAAATCGCCTCGCCCTTAACATCATGAGGGAAACCAACTACAGCGGCTTCTGCTACACGGGGGTGTAATACCAACGCGCTTTCCACTTCTGCCGTGCCAATTCTATGTCCCGACACATTCATCACGTCGTCCACCCGGCCGGTAATCCAGTAGTAGCCGTCTTTGTCTCGCCGAGCGCCATCGCCAGTGAAGTAATAGCCTTTGTAGGTTGAATAATAGGTGTCTATAACCCGTTGGTGGTCGCCGTAAACAGTTCTGATTTGTCCGGGCCAAGCGCCAGTAATTACTAGGTTGCCTGATGCCGCTTGGTCTTCTATGAGATTTCCTTCCGCATCCATGAGCGCCGGCTGTACGCCAAAGAACGGTAAGCTGGCAGATCCCGGTTTAAGATCAGTCGCCCCAGGCAGCGGCGAAATCATGATGCCGCCGGTTTCTGTCTGCCACCACGTATCTACTATTGGACAGCGACTGTCGCCAACTACTCTGTGATACCACTCCCAGGCTTCAGGATTAATCGGTTCGCCTACGCTGCCCAGAAGATGTAACGAGGTTCTAGAACATTTGGTCACGTAGTCATCGCCCTGAGCCATAAGTTGTCTTAGGGCAGTGGGCGCCGTGTAAAAAATATTTACTTGGTGCTTGTCGATGATTTCCCAGCAGCGCGATGCATCTGGGTAGGTTGGAATACCCTCAAACATCAGTGTGGTTGCACCATTCGCCAGCGGGCCATAGACAATATATGAGTGCCCGGTAATCCAGCCAACGTCGGCGGTGCACCAATAGACATCGCCGTCTTGGTAGTCAAAAACGTATTTATGCGTCATGGCCGCATGCAGCAAATAGCCGCCGCTGGAATGTTGTACGCCTTTTGGCTTACCTGTGGAGCCGGAGGTATACAGAATAAAGAGCGGATCTTCCGCCTCCATGGTGGCAGGTTCTGAACTAGTAGACTGCGCTTGAGTGAGCGCGTCGTACCAAATGTCGCGCCCTTCCTGCCATGGCACATCTGCCCCCGTTTTACGCACAGTAACCACAGTGTGAACATTCGGGCAGGACTCTAACGCTTTTTCTGCGTTTGCTTTGAGCGGGACGCTTTTACCGCCGCGCAAACCTTCGTCGGCGGTGATTAGAGTTTGGCAATCTGAGTCCAAAATTCTATCTTTCAGAGACTGAGGCGAAAAGCCGCCAAAAACCACGCTATGCACAGCGCCGATTCGTGCGCAGGCCAGCATTGCATAGGCAGCTTCTGGAATCATGGGCATATAAATACATACGCGGTCGCCTTTTTTTACACCCCGCTCTCTTAGGCCATTAGCCAATTGGCAAACGTTGTCTGAGAGTTGCTGGTAAGTAATGTGCGCGTCATTGTTGGGTTCGTCGCCCTCCCAAATGATTGCCGTTTGCTCGGCGCGCTCTGGTAAGTGGCGGTCTATGCAGTTAACGCTGACATTGAGTTGTCCGCCACTGAACCAGGTGACATTGCCATTAGGCAGGTCTGCTTCAGACACCGTATCCCATGGTTTTTGCCAATCTAGAAATAGCTTGGCTTGGTCTGCCCAGAAGCCATCTGCGTCGGTAATTGAGCGTTGATACATTTCTTTATAGGTATCGCGATTAATGAGGCATCTTTCTGCAATGTTTGCGGGAACCGGATAAATGTCGCTCATGTTTGTTCTCTTTCTTTTTGGAGTTGCTCCGTGAATCGGTTTTTGGGTGCTATAAATTGAACCCGGTCTATCAATTCCGTGTGCTAAATCAGGGTGGGGTTAGGGTTATAAAATTGCCGTGTACCTTCCATACACAATATTTGTTCAAGCAGCGCCAAAAAGTGTTCGTCGTTATTGGCAAAATCAACTTCGGAGGCATTTACGATCAGCAGGGGCGCCTGCTCATAGTAGTGGAAAAATTCGGTGTAGCTGTCGTTCAAAGCATCTAGGTAATCTAGCTCAATGCTCTGCTCAAAATTATTGCCTCTGAGCAGCACTCTGTCCTGCAGAGTTTTAGCTGGCGCTTGCAAATAGATCACAAGGTCAGGTACTGGCGGTTTCACCTTCAGGCTGCTTTGAATTTGCTGGTAGAGCAAAAATTCCTCTGCATCCAACGTGAGCTTTGCGAACAGCTCATCTTTTTCCATCATGAAATCAGCGACTAAGGAACGGTCGAGTAAATCGTTGCCGGGCATATCACCCACCTGTCGAGCACGGTGCAGTAGGAAAAACAGTTGGGTGGGCAGCGCTTGACTGGCACCTTCTGCGTAAAACCGATCTAGAAATGGATTTTCCGTTACGGGTTCAAGCATTAAAGGGTAGGCGAATACGTCGGCCAATTTGCGTGCTAGGGTAGTCTTACCAACACCGATAGGCCCTTCAATAGCCAAGTACTTTGGCAACGGTTGAATTTGCGCAGCAGCAGCGATCATCGCCGTGGCCCTTTGCACTGCGCTGACCGGGAAATCGCTTGAGTCGTCATACACATCACCCAGAGACTTGTTGATGGTCACTGGCGAAACCGCAATTTCATTTGTTAGATTTTGTTCTGTCATGGTACGAGGGGGGTGTTCCGCATTAGCCGCCATTTTGCCCAAATTTGATATGAGTTAATCATGGACAAGGGCGGTCTTTGGTTCAACTGTCAATTGCTCGAAAGGTGCCAAAGGCCAAAATGTGAAATGTTAGTTTAGCCAGTTTGAACACGATTAATCTTGGGCCGGTTGTTCGCTGTTTTCAGGTAACTTGGTTTTATTTGTGCGTTTCTTGCGGCGCTTCTTTTTTGCATCTCGAGGCAAGGTTTGAATCATTTCCAGCTTAAGTTCTGGATTAGCTGTTTGATAATTGGTCCACCAATCGGTGCATTCTTGTAGCGCAGGTTCGGACTCTGCTCGTAAGCATAGGAAGTCATAGCCGGCTCTAAAGCGTTTGTGAGCGCTTACTCTATCAATGGACTTTGGACTTCGATTTATAAGCCTGTCCTGGGTCATCCACACCTCGCGAGCAAAACTGCCAAATCGACGCGGCACGGCGACAAAACTCTGTTGCTCCTTCAACGCCATGAACGCGGCATCTTCATCGCCCGGTTGCCATTCATTTCTGCGCGCACAAAAGTCTTCCCACAACAGCACGGCGACAAGAAAACCGGGTGTAATGGAAGCGCCGCCTTTAATTCTTTCGTCGGTATTGCGCATGGCAGCCAACACTAATGGGCTTTGCGGGTTGCAGCTGGGGAACAATGCGCCCGCTAGTTGGGTGTCGCGCATCTTGCGCCAAATTTTCTCGCCATAGCCATTGAGGAATAGTTTTAAAAATTCGTCGAATAGTCTTGCAGGCGGCACAGCGTCTAGCCGCTTTGCTGTGTCATCAACAAGCGCGAGGATTTTCTTGTCTACAGTAAAACCAAGCTTCTCACCAAAGCGTAGGGCCCTCAGAACTCTCACGGGATCTTCGGCGAGCCTAACTTTGGTTTCGCCAATAAAGCGCAGGCGTTTTTCTTCTATATCTTTTAGGCCACCAACGTAGTCTATGATCTCGTTGGTATTCGGATCGTAATAGAGTGCGTTAACACTGAAGTCTCGGCGAAAAGCATCTTCCTGGAGCGTGCCAAAAGCATTGTCGCGCAGAATCATGCCCTGCTGGTCGTGAACTACGTTGTCAGACATTGATTGTCTGAATGTAGAGACCTCAATTAAATCTCGGCCGTAGCGAACGTGGACGATGGGAAATCTGCGCCCCACAATGCGAGCGCGACGAAAGATTTTGCTGATCTTCTCAAGCGGCGCATTGGTTGCAACGTCGAAATCTTTTGGACGTTCTCCGCACAGCGCATCTCTTACGCACCCGCCAACTAAGAAAGCTTGGAAGCCGTTAGCGTTGAGTTCGTCAATTACCTTGAGCGCATTGGCATCTAAATGCTTTTCTTTGATGCCATGCTTAGTGACTCGTTGAGCCTTTGGTGCATCTGTGCTGGTATTTTTGGCGTTCAGTTTGAAGATCCTGTAGCACCGCGTAAGCCGCGATTTCGCGTTTTTTTACGCGGTATATTTAGCCTTTGTCTTCGTTCCCAGAGGCTCTTTCTGCTGATCCCCAATTTCTCGGCTAATTCAGTTTCTGTAAGAGATTCTTCGTTGTCTTGTACAAAGCGTACGAAGTAGTCCTCTAGGGATGTTTGAGAAGGGTCTACGTCGACTAAACCACCACCATTTATTGTGTCATCAGGTTCTATCGCAAGAAGGCTTTGGGTAATAACACCGCCTTCGTCAGCCAGTATTACGGCGCGCTCAATGGCGTTGCCTAACTCTCTGACATTGCCGGGCCAATGATATTCGAGCATGGCTTTTCTTGCTTCGTCGCCAATTTTTAGCAGCGGTTTATCGAGTTTACGACAAGTTTCTGCTAGTAAGTACTCACCAATTTCGAGGATGTCTTGATGTCTATTGCGCAAAGGCGAAAGGTTGAAACTCACTACATTCAGGCGGTAGAAAAGGTCCGAACGAAATGCACCATTTTCGGTCAGTGCTTTCAGATCTCGGTGAGTTGCGGCAATAATTCGAACGTTGATCGGCTTAGTGTTTGCGCCGCCGACTTTACGATTCTCCCCTTGGGTTACTTGTAAGAGTCGAGCTTGAGCGCTGGGTGCCAGTTCTGAGATTTCATCGAGGAACAATGTCCCGCCATCTGCTGCTTCTACTAACCCGCGATTGCCCACTTGATTGTCGCCATAAGCTTCTGCGCCAAAGAGTTCCGCCTCGATTAAATTTTGCGGTACGGTTGCGCAATTTAGCGTGATCATTGGCGCGTGAGCGCGATCACTGGAAGCATGCAGCCCTTGGGCAACTAATTCTTTGCCCGTCCCTGACTGACCTAGGATGAGTACCGAAGAGTCAGTTGGGCCAACCTTGCTTATGCGCCTGCGCAGAGTTTTCATTACCTCTGAGGAGCCGATCATCTCTGCCTGGTCTAGGACAGTACTTTTTGGGTTCTTAGGGTAGGAGGTTGCTCTTTCAATGCTGGCAAGTAGGTCGCCGGTCTCGGTGGGTAGCGCCAAGTAATCTGCAGCGCCAGCTTGCAACATGCGTACTGACTCTTTAATGCTCGGCATTGATGCGAGGACAATAACGGCAATTTTTTGGGCAATTTCTGTCAAGTGATCTTGAATAAGCTCATCAACAACCATCACGCAATCAAACTTTGCGAGAGTCTCAGAGGGCATATCTGCCGTGTCGTGCACTTCAAACCCATGATTACGGATTTTATTGGCCGTCTGCGTCCTTCGGTTAGAATCTTTGTCGATAAGAATTAGATTAATCATGCACAGATGGTAGCAAACCCTCTACAGCGAGTCGCTCCCAGAGTTAGGTTCTTTACCCATTTTGGTGCACATTTGCGGCTCTTTTGAGGTTTTAGATTAGACATTGGCCGCAGCTTGCACAAGCGAGCTATGTCATTGCCGAAAATGGCGGGAGTTGTGTTGGCAATTTTTTTAGATCCCAGTTGGCTATCCCCCAATCCAGAATTCTTTGAACTGTCCACCTGTCGTTTGCGGGCATGTGCATGCCTAGGTAATTAAAGGCATTGCGTAAATTATCTGCGGCAATAGTGTTGTTCAAAGCCGGTGCAAGATTCTGCTTGGACAATTTTTTGCCGTCCGCAAAGGTCAAGACGGGTATGTGGGCGTAAATCGGTGGGCTTAGTCCAAGCAGTTGCATAAGGTGTATTTGCACGGCAGTTGTTGTGTACAGATCTTGGCCCCGAACAACGTGGGTTATTTCAGCTGCATCATCCACTGCTGTGGCCAAATTATATGCTGTAAGGCCGTCCTTCCGCTGAATAATGAAATCGCCATACTCAACGCCTAGATCGTGTTCCTGACTGCCCAAAATCAAATCATGGAATGCTATTTTGTTCTTCCCCACTAAAATTCGAGTAGACGCACTTTTGGTGGGTGTTTTGTTACTACGACACCTGCCGGGATAGACAGCAAACTCTTCTAACTGCTTGCGCGTGCAGGTGCAAAAAAAGGACTTGGGCGTCAGTTGATTCAGAGCATTGTTATAAGCCGCCGAGTGTTGGCTTTGGTAATCAATGGGCAAATCGCTTAGCAACCCGTGCGCACTTAGGGTTGTTAGAATAGATGTGCTTGCACCCGGCGCGATACGCGGGGGATCCAAGTCATCTACACGTACATGCCAGCGTCCACCTCTATGCTTAATGTCGCAATAGCTGGCCACTGCAGTTATTAGGCTGCCCATGTGCAGTGGCCCGGTGGGTGAGGGCGCAAATCGCCCTAGCAAATTTTGATTCGGTTGCATCGGATCATTGGCTAAAAAGGTGATGGTAGCGCAAAGCTCAGTGGCAATGGGTTATTCATTTGGCGGTTAGGATCAGGTTGCGAGTGGTCAGGCTGTATTGCTCAAAATGCTTGTGCATACAGCACAACAAGTTCTCGACAAGATATGCGTGACTTTGCGGTAGGGACATTATGAGTTGGGAACGCCAGCGCGTTCTCCCCTACTTTTGGTAAAGTGATCGCGCCTTGTTTAACTTGCCCAAGCTTTTGCTCCACTTTTTGTTGGAGGGCTGCGCTTAGGCAAGGCGGCTTAATTAACCGTGAATTTGGCGCTCTTTAATTTCATCAAGCGCTTTGCAGTCAACACACTGAGTTGCAGTTGGCCTTGCTTCCAAACGACGCAAACCAATTTCGATACCGCAAGTCTCGCAGTAGCCAAAATCATCCAACTCCAGCAAATCGATAGTTTTATCGATTTTCTTGATTAACTTTCGCTCACGGTCTCTAGTGCGCAGTTCAATACTGAACTCCTCTTCTTGAGTTGCGCGATCGGCAGGGTCAGGAAAGTTCGCCGCTTCGTCTTGCATGTGATTCACGGTGCGATCAACCTCTTCCATCAGCTCCGTGCGCCAGTTGACCAAAATTTCTTTTAGATGAGCAAGCTGCCCTTCGGTCATGTATTTCTCGCCACGCTTTGTTTTATAAGGCGTGAAGTTGCGGAATTGAGAGTCTGCGCCAGCGCTTGCGCGTTTTTTGGCAGTGCGAGTCACAGGAGTTTTTTCTGTCGCTTTTTTTGCTTTTGCATCAGCCGCCATGGTTGTGTCCTTCATTCGGGGTCTTTAAAACCCAAGATTAAGAGGGCGCGTAACCTACCAGAAGCGTAGAAGGAAAACTACAAATATATGTAAGGGAATTAGTCAATTTCATAGACCCGTGAACTAAGGCAGAATTGGCGCAAATAACTTCTTGGAATTGGCCATGTACTCACAGCTCAGTAATGATATTAGCCCTTTTACGGTTATGCAGTTGGTGCAGCGAGCGGGGGAATTTGAAGCTGAAGGTAAACGGGTTTTGCACTTTGAGGTGGGCGAGCCAGATTTTCAGACAGCGGCGCCAATTGTTGCAGCAGGTCACACTGCTCTTGATGCAGGTCAGACTAAATATACGTCAGCTCAAGGAATTGGTGAGTTAAGGCAATGCATTGCAGATTTTTATGCAGACCAAGGCATAAGTGTTCCAGTTGAGCGGATTATGGTGACCAGCGGTGCAAGCGGGGGCCTAGTTCTATTGTCGTCACTGTTGTTGGACGCCGGTGATGAACTGTTGATTACGGATCCCGGATATCCGTGCAACGAAGTATTTGCCAAGCTTGTGGGCGGTGTACCTATAAAAGTGCCTGTTTCAGCAGCAAATCGGTTTCAGCCGACGCTGGCTGATATTCAAAGTGCTTGGGGCGCAAAGACCAAGGGCGTATTGCTTGCGTCTCCCGCCAACCCAACCGGCACAATGTTGGATGCAGGTGAGCTTGTTGCCATCCAAGATTTTGTTACAGCTCGGGGTGGTTTTTTCATTCTGGATGAAATCTACCAAAACTTAACCCGTGACCATGTGACCTACACTTCGGGATTGAGTCTCTGCTCTGACATTTTTGTGCTGAACAGCTTTTCTAAATTTTTTGGTATGACTGGTTGGCGTTTAGGGTGGGTGGTTGTGCCCGAACCGGCGGTGGAGCCACTCACCAAGCTAGCACAAAACTTATTTATCTCTCCCAGCACGCCGGCTCAATATGCTGCGATTGCGGCTTTTGCTGATGATGCAATGGCGATACATAGCCAGCGCAAAAAAACATTTGAAGCCCGCGCAAAGATACTTTCAGATGGGCTGATCGCGCTGGGTTTTAATGTTCCAGTGATGCCTGATGGTGCTTTTTATCTGTATGTTGATATCAGCCATACAAATATGGACAGCGCAGATTTTTGCTGGCGCTTGATTGAGGAGTATCAAGTTGCGGTAACCCCCGGTTACGATTTTGGTGACAGCAATGCTGGCGATTACGTGCGCTTTGCCTATACCACTAGCGATGAGTCAATTGTCTTGGGTCTAGAGCGTATCGGCCAGGCTCTAGAGGACTGGGGGCTAAAAGTTTGAAGCTGCCAGAGTTATTTGAGGGTATTTTGGTTCGCCGTTATAAACGTTTCCTCGCGGATGTTATTACCAAGGATGGCGAGCAGTTGACGGTACATTGCCCTAATACCGGATCTATGACGGGCTGTGCTGTGCCAGACAGTCGGGTTTATTATTCAATATCCGATAATGCCAAGCGTAAGTATCCGGGTACTTTAGAATTTGTCGAGAGTGAACACGGTTTGGTGAGCGTCAATACAGGCAGGGCTAATACGTTGGTCGGCGAAGGGCTGACAAGTGGTTATATAGAAGCTCTGCAAGCATATACCGAGATAAAGCCAGAAATTAAAATTCCAGAAGGCGATGGACGCTTTGATTTTTTAGCTTCCCTTGGTGAGCGCAGAGCTTATGTAGAAGTGAAAAGTGTGACTCTGCATATAGAGGGTACTCAGGGCGCTTTTCCTGACTCCGTAAGCGCGCGCGCGGGCAAACATGTGAATGCGCTGGTAAGGCGGGTTGAAGCAGGGGACCGCGGAGTACTTATTTTTTGTGCTCAGCATACGGGTCTTGGGCGTATTCGGCCTGCTCATGAGATTGATCCGCAGTATGCGCAGGCCCTTAAAGAGGCCATTGCAAAAGGGGTGGAAGTACTCGCCTATGGTTGCGTGACTGATTTAAAGACAATGACGCTCGGTGCCCAGCTAGAATTTTCTCTAACTTAACGGGTTGCCGGTTTTTGGTTGCCTGCGGGTTGTGTGCTGGTGAAGTTTGTTGGTGAAGAGGGTCGGGCTGGGGTTGCTCATAGCCATAACCCCAGTAGGGCTATGGCGCTGAGTGAGTGAGGTGCTATCTACAATCTCAGCTAACGAAGCTGGCTTTTAGATCGACATAAGCTTGAATGGAAGAGAGTCGAGCGCCGTAGGACTGAATGAGGTGGGCCGCTGCATGATTAGCGAATTTCGCTGCATCCTGAGGACTGGCGCCCTGGTTTCTTGCCGCGAGCACCGCGCCAGCGTAAATATCACCAGCGCCATTAGTATCTATTGGGTTAACCGACAAGCCGCTGACATTGCTGGAGCCAGCTTTAGTGACCACCTGAGCGCCGTCGCCACCCAAGGTGATGTACAGCTCTGGCGCTATGTCTTTCAGCTCGTTAATCGCAACATCCAGGCGATCAGTTTGCGCCCAGCTGAGTGCCTCTTCAGCATTACAAAACAAGACACTTACGCCGTCGCCAATCATGCTCACTAATGAGTCGCGGAAAAACGAAACCATTGCAACGTCAGACAGTGTTATGGCTGTTTGGATGCCTTTCTCACGGGCTATTTCATGGCACTTTATTGCCGAGGCGGAGCTGGTTGGTGAAGAACTAAGGTAGCCTTCGATGTAGAGCATCTTTGCTTGGCTTAGCCCTGCTTGATCTACTTCATTCATTGTTACGTTGCTGGAGATACCTAAATCTGTGCACATTGTTCTTTGTGCGTCGTCTGTGATCATCACCAGACACTGGCCTGAACTTTCACTGCTTTGGGTATCAATAGCCGATGTTTGAATGCTCGCCTCAGACATTTCGTCAGCAAAGTAATTGCCATTCACATCATCAGCAAGTCTGCAGGCATAACCTGTTGTTAAGCCAAAGCCTGTTGCTGCAAAAATAGTATTCGCAGCCGAGCCGCCGCTACTTCTATTCATTGGTTTGTCACCTAGGGCCGCTACCAGTGCGCTGATTCGGTCCGAATCAGCTAGCGTCATTTGCCCTTTAGGTAATTCTTGAGCTTGTAAAAAGTCATCATTAACAGTGACGTCAACATCAACGATTGCGTTACCTATGCCATAAATATCGTACATTTTTATTTTTCCAGTCTAAGCGTGTTTTTCTGCGACTTGCGCGAAAGCGCTCGCCGCAGCTGTTAGGGTGAGATTGATAATTTCGTCGTTATGTTCGGCGGATATGAACCCTGCCTCAAAAGCTGAGGGCGCAAGATAAATGCCGCTATTCAGCATGAGGTGAAAGAAATCATTGAACATTGCAATATTAGAGGAGGCGACATCTTCATAGTTGTTGGCTTTTTCAATACCAAAGAAAAACCCGAACATGCCACAAACATGGTTTTCGCAGACAGTGATACCATTTTTGCTAGCAGCTTCTACCAGACCGGCAGTCAGATTGTCTGTGGCTTTGGTGATCTTGGCGTAGACGTCCGGTGTCAGATGGTTGAGTGTGGTTAACCCAGCGCTCATGGCCAATGGGTTGCCTGAAAGCGTGCCTGCTTGGTAGATAGGACCCAACGGTGCAATTTGGGACATGATATCTTTGCGTCCACCAAAGGCGCCAACGGGTAGGCCGCCACCGACAATTTTGCCCAGCGTGGTGAGGTCTGGAGTGACGCCATAAATCTCTTGCGCCCCACACGGAGCAACTCTAAATCCGCTCATGACCTCATCAAAGATCAAAACGCCGCCAAATTTCTCAGTGAGAGATTTTAGCCCGTGTAAAAATACTGGGTCGGGGAGTATACAGCCCATATTCCCAGCAATAGGTTCAACTATGACGCAGGCTATTTGATCACCATAAGTGTTGAAGAGTTGTTCAGTCGCCTCTAGATCGTTATAGGGTACGGTGAGTGTTTTTTCTGCCAGCGCTGCGGGTACACCGGGAGAGTTGGGCAAACCAAGTGTAAGTACACCGCTACCTGCTTTGACTAGCAAAGAATCTGAGTGGCCGTGGTAGCAGCCCTCGAATTTGACAATTAGGTCTCGGCCGGTAAATCCTCTAGCAAGGCGGATAGCCGACATTGTCGCCTCAGTGCCGGAGTTGACCATGCGCACGCTTTCCATACTCGGCATGATCTCGACAATTTTTTCCGCCACCATTATTTCGATTTCTGTAGGTGCGCCAAAGCCTAAAGCTTTGCTGGCTTGTTCGGTTACCGCGTCGATTGTTGGTTGGTGGTTATGACCAAGGATCATCGGCCCCCAAGAACCGATGTAGTCAATGTAGGCGTTGTCATCTACATCATAAATGTAAGCGCCTTGGCCTCTTTCGAAAAAGATTGGGTCGCCGCCTACGCCTTTAAACGCGCGCACTGGGGAATTTACCCCCCCAGGAATGGTTTGGCAGGCTCTCTCTATTAGAGCTTTGGACTTGTCTCGATTCATATTGTTCTCGTTTCTAGATTTTTAAAAAGGCTTAAGGATGGCTAAAAGAACGACAGGTACGAGTATAAGCACTGGTACTTCGTTAAAGATGCGGAAAAATTTCTCGCTGTAGGGCGTTTCATCCCGTGCAAATGCTTTGGTTATTTTTAGGCAGAAGTGTTGATAGCCCACTAGCCCAAGCACTAGAGCAATTTTAATCCAAATCCATGTTTGGCCGGAGAGTGCTGTCCAGTTAACAACCAGCATCCAAACACCCAAAACAATGGTCAAAATCATTGCCGGGTTCATGATGATCCGCAACAGTTTGATCTCCATGATTTTGAATCGGTCTTTGCTAATTTGGTCCTGGGCAGCCGCGTGATAAACGAACAGTCGAGGTAGATAAAAGATACCTGCGAACCATGCTATGAGTGCAATCAAATGGAATGCTTTAAGCCAGAGATAAATATTCAATGTCTAGTTTCCTAGGTTTATTTGTTGGTTACGAACGGTCGGGTTATATGTTGGTTTATGCTAGCCATCGAAATTGGCTAGTCATCAGCTATGGCGCTGATGTTCCAAGCTCTAATTCAAACTCGGATTTTTTCTTTCATTGGCGGTCATTGAGGTACTATTGTGCCTGCGTGTCACATTATAAGTAGAACGGTGGATAAATCTCTAAAAAGTCTTGGTGAAGTATGAAAAACTCTTTTTACAGAGTTGTGGAAGATCGACCGGTTCGTAAAGGCTTATATGCAGGCCTGTTTGCGCTTACGTTATTGTTAGTGCTGGGAGGTGGATTTTTCGCTGGTCAATGGCGCGCACAACAGGCGATTGCTGAAAATACTGGGCTGCGTGTGGCGCTGAGTGAAACTCAGGCGGCGGAGCAGGAACTGCGCAACAGGATAGTCGATGCGGAGCTGTCGTTAGAAACTCAGAAATTCGCTGTTACTGCCATGCGCGAGCAGCTCACTAACATGCATAGCGAAAGGGCCGTATTGCTTGAGGAGCTCGGTTTTTTTAGAAATCTTATGACCTCTGATGATGGGCCTCGAGGGCTACGTGTAGGTGATTTCGATCTGTATCCTGGTGAAGACCCCAATAGTTACAATTTTGTCATTTTGGTGACCCAGGCTGAGAAGGTCAGGCGTTTGGTATCTGGGCAAGCTTCCCTTGTCGTCGAGGGCACTATAGACGGTGAAGACGCGCAGCTCAGTCTGGCTGATTTGGGTGCCAACTCTGAGGCACCGCTGAATTTTCGCTTTCGCTACTTTCAAGATTTGGATGGCGTTCTGAATCTTCCTGAAAATTTTGTGCCGCAGGCGGTGATAGTGACCGTTCGTACGATAAAAGGGCCGTCAGTAGATAGATCTTTTCCATGGGCTGTGGAAGAGGCATAGGATCTGGTCATTGCTCAGTCCTCTTTGGTAAAAAGAGGTAATGACGAGCAATTGTGTTGATTGAGTCGGCGAAGGCTAAGACAGCACCAAAAATAGCTGAGATTAGAGCTGACAGTAGAACGGACAGTAGAAAGAATAGAAGGAACAGCAGATATGAAAGTAATGAAATCCAAACAAGACATTACGTTGGTAGCTGCAGACAGTGAAATTGAAGGCAGTCTGCATTTTAGTAGCCAGCTATTTGTAAAGGGCAAAGTAACTGGGAATATCTCGGCTGAAGAGCCAGGCGCAACTTTGGTGGTAAGCCCGGAGGGGCTAGTTGTTGGAGATATCCGAGTGCCGAATGTGGTCATTAATGGACGCCTTGAAGGCAATGTTTATGCCGATGAGCGTCTAGAGGTTTCCGCCGGAGCTGAGGTCCAAGGGGATCTTTATTACAGCGTCGTTGAAATGCACATGGGCGCCCAAGTTCAGGGGCGGCTAATACATTCGGATAAAGACGCGGCGAAGAAAGGTACCGTGCATGCACTGCCAGTGGACGGTGGTCGCTCGTAGATTCGGAGTCGTCCACACCCGCCCCTGATGTCTTTCCTCTGAGTTGGCTCAAACAGTGCGCTCTCAAACCGCGTACGCTCGTACCGGGCGCGCTATTTAGCCAAGTAAAGCTGCAAAGCAAATTTACCTGCTAAGGGCGCCAAGTAATTACCCCACTAAGTGCTCTAAGCAAGCGCTTTCAATAAGTGAGTCAGCTAGGGGAGTTACGAGTTAACGGCTGCTAGCTCAGTTCACTTAATTGCACCGTCGTGCGGTCAAGATCTTTCTGCGTTAGTCGCTTTTGGTTTCCCTTCGTTGCCTATATGCTTCTCCATCAAATAAAACCCTGAGACATTCGACACCTATGCAAGCAGAAATCAGTTTTTCAGAAAGCGCTGCGATCAAAGTTAAGCGCCTAATAGAGAACGATGGCGATGATTCGCTCAAACTGCGTGTCTTTATAACCGGCGGGGGCTGCAATGGTTTTTCCTACGGGTTTACGTTCGACAGCGAGGTGGCTGAGGACGATGCAATGGTAGAGCGCGAGGGCGTGACTATGCTGGTAGATTCTATGAGCTACCCTTACCTCGCCGGCGCACAGGTGGACTACGTTGAGAATTTAAACGGCTCGCAGTTTGTGGTTACCAATCCTAATGCATCGGCTACCTGTGGGTGCGGTAGCTCTTTCGCCATCTAATTGTTGAAGCAAATGTTGAGTAGCACAGCCTATTGACTGCAATTAAGGGGTTTTGGGCGTGGCGAACGAACGTTTGTTTAAGGGACACCCCTGCGCTCTTACCTGCAAATCTTGGTTAACCAGGAAAGATGGCGCCAAGTACGCGTTCGCTCTTGGCCCCAGTGACTGAAGGCATGTTGCCCGGCAAGTTACACATTCTCTGATAGGCAAGCCAAGCAAACGCCGCGGCTTCCAGAGAATCACCATCCACACCCCAATGTTCAGTCGGCTGCACATCGATTTTTCTGGTTTTGTCTAGGTTGCAGTTTATCGCTAGTCGCCGCATTAGATATTTGTTTAGCCTGCCGCCGCCACAAACGGCCAATGCCTCAATGTTAGAGGGCTCCTCAGCAATACAGTGCGCTATGCTTTGAGCGGTCAATTCAACTAATGTTGCTTGTACATCCTCTGCTGGCAACGCTTCAGCCCCAGTCTGAGCGAAGAGCCCAAGGTGTTGTTCAAGCCAAGGCAGGTTGAAGTATTCCCTGCCAGTGCTTTTTGGTGCAGCGAGAGCAAAGTAAGGGTCGTCGAGGAAAGACCTGAGTAAGCTATCGCAAATTTTGCCGCTGGCACCCCAAGCGCCCTCATTGTCGTACGGCGCACCTTTATGCGCATAGCACCATTGATCTATTAGGCCGTTTCCAGGGCCGGTATCAAATCCAACCAGCCTATCTCCGCCTAAAAGAGTCAGGTTACTAATGCCGCCAATGTTCAGAACCGCGACATTTGCATCCAAGTTGCCGAATAATATTTTATGAAAGGCAGGGGTTAACGGCGCGCCGTGTCCGCCAGCGGCTACATCACGCCGGCGAAAGTCTGCAACAGTCGTTATCCCAGTTAGCTCGGCAATACTATTTGGATCGCCAATTTGGAGAGTAAAGGGTGTTGCTTGTGTTCCCGGTGGGCGATGCCTGATGGTTTGGCCGTGACTGCCAATTGCAGCTACGTCTTGGCGGCGGACGTCGAGGGCGTCCAAATAACCGCTGATACTTTCGCCTATAAACGGGCCCAGTAAATTGTCACACGCGCCAAGCTGATCAAAATTGTCATCTTTGGGTTGGCCCAGTGAAAGAAGGTCGTCGCGTAGTGCTAAGGGTATTGCGACGGTCTTCGCGTCAATGACTTTAATTTTTAATACGCCCTTTATCAGCTGTATATCGACTAAAGCGAGGTCTAATCCGTCTACACTGGTGCCGCTCATAGCGCCGACATAGAGCGAATTGGTGGAGTGGTTCATTGTGCAGTAACCAGCGTGATTTGATCTTTATAGCTGTTTAAAAGTAGAGCGTATTGTCTTGTCGCCGCGCGGAATGTCGCAAGTTCCCTCTCTGCTACCGGTTCGGCTTTGGGCAGTTTTACTGTGCGCGGATTCTTGTGCGTACCATTGACTAAGAATTCGTAATGTAAGTGTGGTCCCGTCGCCCAGCCAGTTGAGCCTACATAACCAATGATTTGGCCTTGGCGAACTTTACGTCCTGACTTTATATTTTTGCCAAATATTGAAAGGTGCAGGTATTTGGTTACAAATTGCTCGCCGTGCTGGATGACAATATAGCGGCCGTTTGAATTGGTCCTAGAAGCCGTTTTTATGCGACCATCGCCGGCAGCCAAGATGGGTGTGCCTCTAGGGGCTGCATAATCGATCCCTCGGTGCGGGCGAATAGTCTTGTGAAGCGGGTGCCTTCTGCGCAAGTTGAAGCTAGAACTGATTCGCGAAAATTCTACTGGAGCGCGCAAAAAAGCTTTGCGCATGCTCACGCCTTTAGGTGTGTAGAAATCAGTATTTCCATTCGCGTTTGTAAACGCGACTGCAGAATATGTATTTTGTTGGTTTATGAAGTCGGCTGCAAGAATTGCTCCTGTGCCAATGTTTTCACCGTCCAAATATAGCTCTTCGTAAAGTACAAAAAATTGATCGCCCGGTCTTATATCCAAGACAAAATCAATATCCCATTGAAAAATTTGTGCTAACCGCATAGTTAATTTGTCGGGAAGTCCTGCTCGTTGGCTGGAGAGGAAGAGGCTGTCATCAATGGTGGCGTGTTTGTAAGAAATGACTCGATCCGGATAGACAACGTTTTTTTCTCCGGCAAAGCCTTTGCCTGCGCGTGTAAATTCGAGGGATTCGAGCCGTGATGCGTGATAAATGAATTTTACTAGCTGGTCTTCATTGGATAGAAAAGTAACGTTATTGCCAGGGAAGATGTTTTTCAGTTGCTTGCCCAGTTTGGTGGAACTGATTTGGTGCAAGTCTTTGGCCGAGTGTCCGTTACGAGCGAAAATTTTAGCTAAGCTGTCGCCTGCTCTAACTTTGTCTGTTTGGGTGGTGGTGTTTGTTGCAGGCGTTTTTTCCTGGTTGCCCGCAATCAACGCCTGGCTCTCTGCTGTGAGGTCGTTTGTTTCGCTGTTGGGCGTTTCAAGGTTGGTCGTATGGGTGGCTAGTTTAGCGATGTCGTCGCTGTCGTCGCCGATCCCGCTAAGGAGCAAAATCAGTAACCCGATACCAGTAATAAGGATGAGGCGTTTGTGTAAGGTGGGGAAGCTCATTCTATGGTTTTTGCTCGTAAAGTTGGAAGCATAGGTTTGTTTGTGCGGCTGTGTTTATTGTGTCGTCAGAAAGAAAGTTAGTCAGCGCCACTGGGTTGCATGCAGTATAAGGGAATCTCGTTGTGAAAAAAGTCTTACTAGTGGCCTCTATTTTGCGCAGGCCCTCTCTGATTTAATACGTCGCTTGGATTGTCATGCCTTGTAGGCTTGCTTGCGAGTTATCAAGAGTAAGCATAATGCGGGCGATCAATTTTGAAAATTATACTTACACTTTAAGGTGCATATGAAAACACACGGTCTCATGCATGAACTGCGTTGGCGCGGACTTATCTCTCAGCTTTCTAATGCGAATGGGTTAGAAGAATATTTGCAGGGCGGTTCGCGTGCGCTTTATTGCGGTTTTGATCCCACCGCAGACAGTTTGCATATAGGGAGTTTGGTGCCGTTGTTGGCTCTGAAGCGTTTTCAGTTGCAAGGGCATAAACCAATACTGTTGCTGGGTGGTGCGACGGGATTAATAGGCGATCCTTCCGGGCGCGATGATGAGCGTAATCTCAATACCAAAGATGTTGTGGGGTCCTGGGTAGAATCGCTGCGCGCTCAGGTTGGTCGATTTTTAGATTTCGATGGTAATAATCCAGCGGTAATTTGTAATAACTTAGATTGGACCGAAAAGTTAGACGTGGTGAGTTTTCTCCGCGATATAGGCAAACATTTTTCGGTTAACGGAATGATTCAGCGGGAGTCGGTGAAGACTCGTCTTGATCGTGAAGGTCAAGGGATCTCCTACACTGAATTCAGCTATATGCTTTTGCAGGCGATGGATTTCTTGGAATTGGCGAGGCGCGAGGATTGCCTTATTCAAATTGGTGGCAGTGATCAATGGGGGAACATTGTTTCTGGTATTGATTTAGTGCGTAGGCACTTAGGCAAGGAAGCTTTCGCGTTAACCATGCCTTTGGTGACCAAGTCAGACGGCACGAAATTTGGTAAGTCAGCATCTGGCGCCATTTGGTTAGACGCGCAAAAGACTTCGCCCTACAGCTTTTACCAATTTTGGCTGAACACTGCCGATGCAGACGTCGAGCCGTTTTTGAAGCTTTTCACATTCCTCACTGAGGAGGAGGTAGCAGCGCTAGCTCGAGAAACCCAAGATCATCCTGAGTTGCGCGAGGGTCAGCGTAGGCTGGCGCGCGAGGTGACTCAATTGGTCCATGGTGAGGAAGCATTGAAGTCTGTTGAACGGATAAGTGAGTGTTTGTTTGCTGGCGAGGTCGCAGGGTTGCAAGAGGCCGACTTGGCGCAACTACAGCAGGACGGCTTATCCAGCAGTATCTGTGAGCCCGGGACTGGTCTGCTCACTGCCATGGTGGGGGCGAATTTAGTCAAATCTACGGGAGAGGCGCGCAAGCTGATTCAAGGTAATGGGGTCAAGATGAACGGTCAGCCTGTAACTGATCCCCGCATGGAGATTTCTTTTGATGATGCGCTGTTTGGTCGTTTTTACTTGATACGTAAGGGCAAAAAGCAATATGCCTTGCTTGTCCGCGGGGCCTGATGAGAGTTTTTTTGCACTTATTTCATTTTATTTCAAATTAGGGCTTGCGCCAAAAATCTCTTTGCGTATTATACGCCTCCCTTGCAGCGACGCCGAAAGCGAAGCAGCAGCTCTTTAAAAAGAAAAAGCAAGTACGAAGTGAGCGCGGATACTAACACATTCGCGAACAACACTTAGTACTAAACAAGCCATTCGTGTGGGAACACGTGATTCGTTTTGAGTAAATGATTACTTGGCATCATGGTGATGCGAAAGGATTTATCCGATCGCAAATCCGAAAGTCGAAAAAATTAAACTGAAGAGTTTGATCATGGCTCAGATTGAACGTTGGCGGCACGCCTAATACATGCAAGTCGAACGAGAAAGCACTTCGGTGTGAGTACAGTGGCGGACGGGTGAGTAACGCGTAGGAATCTACCTAGTAGTGGGGGACAACTCGAGGAAACTCGAGCTAATACCGCATACGCTCTTAGGAGGAAAGTGGGGGATCTTCGGACCTCACGCTATTAGAGGAGCCTGCGTTAGATTAGCTTGTTGGTGAGGTAAAGGCTCACCAAGGCGACGATCTATAGCTGGTCTGAGAGGACGATCAGCCACACTGGAACTGAGACACGGTCCAGACTCCTACGGGAGGCAGCAGTAGGGAATCTTGGGCAATGGGCGAAAGCCTGACCCAGCGATGCCGCGTGTGCGAAGAAGGCCTTAGGGTTGTAAAGCACTTTCAGTCGTGAAGAAAAGCTACGATTTAATATGTCGTGGTCTTGACGTTAGCGACAGAAGAAGTACCGGCTAACTCCGTGCCAGCAGCCGCGGTAATACGGAGGGTACGAACGTTAATCGGAATTACTGGGCGTAAAGCGCGCGTAGGCGGTTTGATAAGTGGGATGTGAAAGCCCCGGGCTCAACCTGGGAACTGCATTCCAAACTGTCAAACTAGAGTGTGGTAGAGGGCGGTAGAATTTCCTGTGTAGCGGTGAAATGCGTAGATATAGGAAGGAATACCGATGGCGAAGGCAGCCGCCTGGACCAACACTGACGCTGAGGTGCGAAAGCGTGGGGAGCAAACAGGATTAGATACCCTGGTAGTCCACGCCGTAAACGATGAGAACTAGCCGTTGGGGCCTTTAAGGCTTTGGTGGCGCAGCTAACGCGATAAGTTCTCCGCCTGGGGAGTACGGCCGCAAGGTTAAAACTCAAATGAATTGACGGGGGCCCGCACAAGCGGTGGAGCATGTTGTTTAATTCGATGCAACGCGAAGAACCTTACCACCCCTTGACATACTCGGAACTTTCTAGAGATAGATTGGTGCCTTCGGGAACCGAGATACAGGTGCTGCATGGCTGTCGTCAGCTCGTGTCGTGAGATGTTGGGTTAAGTCCCGTAACGAGCGCAACCCTTGTCCTTATTTGCCAGCGAGTTAAGTCTGGAACTCTAAGGAGACTGCCGGTGACAAACCGGAGGAAGGTGGGGACGACGTCAAGTCATCATGGCCCTTACGCATAGGGCTACACACGTGCTACAATGGAGAATACAGACGGACGCTAAGCCGCGAGGTGGTGCCAATCCTAGAAAATTCTTCGTAGTCCGGATT
>Ga0115008_10000058_pt1 | contig 62238 bp, 50 predicted proteins | sample FraStrMetagenome_FD_87164 | JGI IMG/M metagenome (GOLD analysis project Ga0115008, IMG submission 87164) | Marine eukaryotic phytoplankton communities from Arctic Ocean - Fram Strait ARC3M Metagenome | ecosystem: Environmental > Aquatic > Marine > Oceanic | place: Fram Strait | collected... | reverse complement strand
TTCAAGCGCAACTACGGAGGATGTTACAGTTTCGTTCCCTGATGGTTTGACAGGAAGCTATGATGTGCAATTAGTGACAACTTCTGATCTAGGTTGTGCCGATACAATCGATTATGATTTAATAATCTTACCGGAAGTATTGGTCTATGCACCGAATAGTTTTACACCAGATGGAGATGAGTTTAATCAAAATTGGAGGGTCTTTATGGAGGGGATTGATACTTATGATTTTGAACTATTACTTTACAATAGGTGGGGAGAAATCATTTGGGAAAGTCATGATATTAATGTCGGATGGGATGGGCAAAGGTAAACCAGCTGAAATAGGCATTTACGTATGGGTGATAAACACAAAGGACATATTGAATGACAATAAGTATACCTACAATGGTTTTGTAAACTTGATGAGGTAACAGGACTACACTTTGGTATAATTTTTTAGTACTTTAACATCCAAATCAATATTATGACTAAGCTAATTTTAGGTACTTTTTTATTCTTTTCTTCGATATCTTTCGGGCAAGTTTTAAGCGGTGATATCGTAGATGAAGGCAGGCAGGTGATAAGTGACATTCCTTTTGTTGTTGAAGGTATGGTAGCTGGATATTGTATCTATGAACTTTCAGTCGGTAGAACGGGTGAGGTTGTGAGCGCACGATTGGTGGATACAAATGTAAAAAGTACCCCAGCTAAATATGAACTTCGCAATTATGCATTTAAGTTCAAGTTTTCACCAGGAACCTACTACCCTAAGTTTCACCATGCACGCGTAAAAATAACTTCCATTAAAAAGGAGCGTACTATTCAAAAATAGACTTTACCTTTTCGGCATATTTACTTAGGATCACTTTTCGTTTCAATTTTAAAGTTGGTGTCAATTCACCTCCTTCAACAGTCATTTCATGCTCTAGAAGTTGAACGCATTTTAATTGCTCCCATCGTCCGTACTCTTTATTGATCTCACTAACTTCTTTTTCTATTCGAGCTTTAACATCTTCTGAATTTGCTATTGCGTTGTTTGAGCCATCACCAATTTGAATGTTTTTGTGTTTTGCCCATTCGCGAATAAAGTCAAAGGTAGGAACAATAAGTGCAGAAGGGAACTTTTGCCCTTCTCCAACAACCATGATTTGTTCAATAAAACGAGATTCTTTAAATCGGTTTTCCATCGCTTGTGGAGCAATGTACTTACCTCCTGATGTTTTGAAGATTTCTTTTTTACGGTCCGTTATTTTAAGGTATTTCCCTTCTTGGAATCCCCCTATATCACCTGTGTGAAACCAACCGTCTTTGATTACTTCAGCCGTAGCTTCAGGCAGGTTGTAGTACCCCATCATCACGTTTGGTCCTTTTACAAGTATTTCACCATCCTTCGCAATTTTGACTTCAACACCATCAATTAAAGCACCAACAGTTCCAATACGAATGCCTTTATCAAAACTGTTTACAGAATTTACAGGAGATGTTTCTGTTAAGCCATACCCTTCTAAGATAGGAATGTCTGCAGCTAGAAATATTCGAGCTAGACGAGGTTGTAAAGCTGCACTTCCTGAGGCAATCGCTCTAACATTCCCTCCAAGAGCTTCTTGCCATTTCGAGAAAATTAGTTTTCGGGCAATTTTTAATTTAAAGTTGTAAATTGGAGATCTTCCGACAACTTTATACTTTTCAGCAAGCCCTACTGCCCAAAAGAATAGCATACGTTTGATACCAGATAAGTCATCACCTTTAGCCATTATTTTATCAAAAACCTTTTCGATAAGTCTAGGTACTGCTGTAAATACTTCTGGCTTAACCTCTCTAATGTTGTCGCCTATTGTTTCCATTGATTCAGCATAGTGAACAGAACAACCAATGTACATGTATAGGTAGTGTAACATGCGTTCGTAAATATGACAAACGGGTAAAAATGAGAGTACTTTTGAGCCAGCACTCGCAGGAATTGGATCAATACAACTCTCTACATTTGAGAGGATGTTCTTGTGAGAAAGCATTACCCCTTTTGGATTTCCTGTAGTTCCTGAAGTATAGATTATTGTTGCCAAGTCTTCATGCTGTACCTGATTCATTCTAGCATTTACTTGATCAACACTTACTTGGTCTTTTAATTTTGTAATGTCCATCCAATGCTTCGCTCCTGAAACATCATCCATTGTGTACAAATGTTTCAATGCAGGAGTTCTGTCTTCAATGTTTTTTATTTTTAGGAATAATTCATCGTCTGCAACAACACATAGTTTTACCCCCGAATCATTGAATATATACTCATAGTCACTTTCTGAAATGTTTGGGTAAAAGGGAACAACAATCGCTCCAGTCTGTTGAATGGCGATGTCCATTACGTTCCATTCATAACGCGTTCCAGAAACAAGTCCAATTTTATCTCCTGCCTCTACACCTAATGCAATTAGACCACGAGAAATATCCATGGCTGTGTCTAAAAATGTTTTTGTTGAAACACCTTTCCATACACCATCTGTTTTTGTTACAAACATATTGTCATTTGGACAATTGCTTAGTTGGTGATGTGGTACGTCGAAAAGTCTTTTAGTTGCTATCATAATTGTGGAAGGTTTTTGTTGTTACGAATTTAGGAAAAAAAACAAGCCGTCAAACAATCCGTTGTATCGTTTTATTTTAGTGAAGTTTATTCAACTGAATAAACCTTTTTTCCATTTATAAATGTCATGTAAGCGAAATTAGGGTTATACGTTTTACTTGCATTAACAGGAGATTCAAATAATACTATTGTGGCATCTTTACCTACTTCAATTGTACCCAGCTCATTTTCTTGGAAACTAGCATAAGCTGCCCATGTTGTCATTCCACGGATACACTGATTTAAAGTTATAGCCTCTTCGGGTTGAAAACCTGATGCAGGAATGTTTTCACTGTTGGTTCTGTTTACCGCAGCATGAATGGTTAAGAATGGGTCTGTTAACTCAACGGGGAAATCAGTCCCTATGGCAAGCATTCCAAATTGACTTAATAAAGAGTTGTAGGCATAACTACCTTCCATTCTATTCCTCCCTAATCGAGATTCAGCCCAGTGCTGGTCTGAAACAGCGTGGGTTGGTTGAACGCTTGGGAAAACTCCAGCTTTGGCAAATAAAGCAAAGTCTGCAGGGTCTATAATTTGTGCATGTTCAATTCTCCATCGATGATCAGGGGTTGTTTTGTAAATGTTTTGATATAGTTCTAGCATTATTCGATTGGTAGAATCCCCAATGGCATGTGTGTTCATTTGATAACCTGTTTCGTTACATATTTCTGCAATCTCTTTCATGCGTTTAACTGAAGTTGTTAAATACCCTTGGTGATCATGTTTGTCTGAATATTTTGCCTTTAAGAAAGCTCCGCGTGACCCCAGTGCTCCATCACCATAAACTTTGAAGCTGCGTATCAATAAATTGTTGTTTTGATAAACCCCATGCTTGTGAGCAAACTCAATATTTTTTTTAGTAGGAAGAAGCATTCCATAAATGTTTAGGTTAAGCACATCTTCTTCAATTAATTGTTGAAATAATTTAACTTCTTTATACTTTAAACCTGCCTCATGAACCCCTGTAACCCCATAGGCATATAACTCTTCTTGAATTTCTATGATTGCATCACTTAGTTCTTTGTTGGTAAAGTCGGGCAATATATCGAGGATAGGATTCATGGCATTGTCTACCATTATTCCAGTAAAATTTTCCAGTGAATCATAAATAAAATACCCTCCAGAAGATAGTTCGGAATCGTTAGCGACCTTGTTTAATACATCTGATTTTTTAATGAGATAGTCATTTGCTAAAAGTGCATGTCCATCTATTCGGAATAAGCAAACAGGAATATTTGGAAAGAGTTCATTTAACTTTTCATTTGTGGGCATTTCATCATTTTTCCAACGCGATTGATCCCATCCACGTCCGATAATAAAGTCCTGTTGATTTCTACTTTGATATTTTTCAAGGCGAACTAACAGTTCGTTGTAGGATCTTGAACCTACTAGGTTAACGCTTAACATTTGCCTAGCATAAGACATGATGTGGCCATGTGCATCGGTAAAGCCTGGGTATACTTCTTTTAATTGCGCATCGATGAATTCATCTGCTCTATACCTGTTTAGAATTTCGCGTTCTGGCCCAACTTCAATGATCTTCCCATCACGAATTGCAATGGCGTCTTCAATGGTGTTGGCATCATCCATTGTGTAGATTTTTGCATTGTGAATTATTAGATCTACAGATTCCCCTTTCATACAAGCAGAGCAGAGTAATATGGTTGTTGTTAAAATGGACAAATAGCGAAATTTCATAGCCTGATTTTTTTATCAAAAATAATGCTTTAAAATGAACCCGTTGTTTAGCGTGGAATTGCTAATTTTGTAGCCAAATAAATAATTATGGAGACACCAAAAACGTACGAACCTCAACAGGCAGAGGAGAAGTGGTATTCACACTGGATGGAAAAAGGATATTTTCATTCGGAGCCAGATGAGCGAGAAGCGTACACGGTTGTTATTCCACCTCCAAATGTAACAGGTGTTTTGCACATGGGGCATATGTTGAACAATACGATTCAAGATGTATTAGTTCGTCGTGCACGTATGTTGGGGAAAAATGCATGTTGGGTTCCTGGAACAGATCATGCATCAATTGCAACAGAGGCAAAGGTTGTTCAGAAATTACGTAAAGAAGGCATTAAAAAATCAGACCTTTCAAGGGATGAGTTTTTAGCACATGCATTTGAATGGAAAGATAAGCACGGAGGAATTATTCTTGATCAATTGAAGAAGTTAGGAGCTTCTTGCGACTGGGAAAGAACAAGTTTTACAATGGACCCTGAATATTCAGAATCTGTGATTGATGTTTTTATGGATCTTTTTGAAAAAGGAAAGATTTATAGAGGTGTTCGAATGGTAAATTGGGATCCTGAAGCATTAACAGCTTTGTCTGATGAAGAGGTATTGCATAAAGAGGTGAACTCAAAGTTGTTCCATGTGCGCTATAAAATTGCAGGAACTGATGACCAATGGTTAACAATTGCGACTACACGCCCTGAAACAATTCTTGGAGATTCTGCCATTTGTGTAAATCCAAATGATGCACGCTACACAAATCTAAAAGGTAAAGAAGCGATTGTTCCTATTGCTGGAAGAACAATTCCAATCATTTTTGATGATTACGTTGATATGGAGTTTGGGACAGGCTGCCTTAAGGTGACTCCTGCACATGATACAAATGATTATGATTTAGGAAAAAAACACCAGCTTGAAACGATTGATATTTTACATGATAATGGAACATTAAATGCAAATGGCCTTCATTATGAAGGGCAAGATCGTTTTGATGTACGTAAGGCTATAGAAAAAGAGCTTTATGAAAAAGGATATTTGATAAAAACAGAAGATCACATTAACAAGGTTGGTTATTCTGAGAGAACAAGTGCGATTATCGAACCGAAACTTTCTTTGCAATGGTTTGTTGATATGAAAGAGTTCTCAAAGCCTGCGTTGGATGCCGTTATGGATGGAGAAATTAATTTTCACCCAGCAAAATTCAAGAACACGTACCGTCATTGGATGGAGAACATTAAAGACTGGTGTATTTCAAGACAATTGTGGTGGGGGCATCGTATTCCAGCGTGGTATTATGGTTCAGGTGAAAATGATTTTGTTGTTGCGAAAACATTGGAAGAAGCGATTGAAAAAGCGACCGTAAAATCAGGAAGAACAATTACTGAATCTGACCTTCGTCAAGACGAAGATGTATTGGATACATGGTTTTCAAGTTGGTTATGGCCAATGTCTGTTTTTAATGGATTAACACAACCTGACAATGAAGAAATAAAGTATTACTACCCAACCAACGATGTTGTTACGGCACCAGAAATTATGTTTTTCTGGGTTGCCAGAATGATTATTGCTGGGAAAGAGTACTTAGGAGAGATTCCATTTAAAAATGTTTATTATACTGGAATTGTAAGAGATAAGTTGGGGCGTAAGATGTCTAAATCTCTGGGGAATTCACCAGATCCGATTGACTTGATCAATAAATATGGTGCAGACGGTGTTCGTGTTGGAATGTTGTTGTCTTCTCCAGCTGGAAATGACTTGCCTTTTGATAGTTCACAATGTGAGCAAGGTCGAAATTTCACAAATAAAATTTGGAATGCATACCGCTTAGTTAGTTCTTGGTCGGTTCAAGAAGATTTACCGCAGCCAGACTCTTCAAAGGTGGCGATTGACTGGTTTGGAGCTAAGTTTAACCAGGAGTTAGAAAACATCAATGGATTGTTTGAAAAGTTTAAGATTTCAGAAGCCTTAATGGCGACCTACAAACTGGTTTGGGATGATTTCTGTTCTTGGTATTTAGAAATGATTAAACCGGGGTATCAGCACCCAATTGATAAAGCAACATTAGAGTCAACGAAAGACTTTTTTGAAGGGTTATTAAGAATACTACAACCATTTACACCTTTTGTGGCTGAAGAGCTTTGGCATCAAATTCGTGAACGTGCAGAAGGAGATGACATTATTGTTTCTCTCTGGCCTGAATTAAATAAAGGAAATGACACGAGTGCTACATGCTTGTTGCAATTTGGACTTGCTGAAGAGGTTATTACAAACATTCGTAATGTTCGTAAGAAAAACAACATTGCCAATAAGGTGAAGATGGAGCTGTTTGTAAAGAAAAACACAGGATTAGACGCCATGTTTGACGCTGTGATTTTGAAAATGGGTAACCTTTCTCAATTGGCGTACACTTCGGATAAGGTTGAGAACTCGAATACATTTCTTGTAAACGGAAATGAATATTTTATTCCTTTTGGTGATACAATTGATGTAGAAGCAGAGAAAGGGAAGCTTGCTGAAGAGTTAAAATATACACAAGGATTTTTGGTGAGTGTTCAACGTAAACTTCAAAACGAAAAGTTTGTTGCTGGAGCGCCAGAGCAGGTTGTTGCTATTGAAAAGAAGAAAGAAGCAGATGCGTTAAGTAAGATTGCTATTCTTGAAGAAAAAATTTCGTCTTTGAAGTAAGGTGTTTTTTTAGAGAAGTAATTATATATAGAAAAGGGCGATGAATTTTCATCGCTCTTTTTGTTTATTTTGAATTATTTCAAAACTTCTTCAATTGTACTTTTAGATACAAAGTGATATCCTCTTTTTGCTTTTTCAAATGTGGCTATCGCAAATTCTTTATCTCCTTTTAACTTAGAGTCTACTAGTGCTTGGTAAATAGATTCGATGTACCAACGCCTTCCAATCTTAATTAGGTATGCTTCCATGAATGGACGAATGGTTTTGTTGCCAGCGTTTACATTTAAGATAAACCAATCTGATTTAATGGCAGGGTTGGCTTCTTCGCTTAGTTTTAATTTAGAATCAATTTCATTTAATACTTCTGTTGGTAGTTCAGGTGATAGTTTTCGTACAAATGCTTGCCATTCTTGTGTAACACGATCGGCGCGCTTAATGTTTTTGTATTCGTTAGTAAAAACTGCGTTTCCGCCATTAATTTCACTCGCCCAAGCTTCCATTTCAGTAAGACGTTTCGAGTGTATTTGTATACAGTTTTCAGGAATTCCAGCGTGGTAAATCCACTCATTTGCATTGAAGTCAATGTTATTCGGTGTAAGCAGTTCAGTGTTTAAATACTGAACGAATGACTCTGTAGTAATTGTTTCAAATGCATGGCTATCAAAGTAGTTTTTCAGGAATTCATCAAACTTAGTACGTCCTACAATACGTTCGAGTGTTCTCAAAAAGAAAGCTCCTTTTACGTAAGCAATGTCCGTCATTCCATCATCAGGGTTTCTGTGCTTCAATTGAAGTTTTAACTGAGAATCTTCGGGGTGTTCACTTTGTTTAATGGTTTCAATTGAAGTTAAAAGATCTTGGTATTCAATCACAGCATTGATTTCTGCTATTTCTTTCCCGTACATTTTTTCCATGATTCTATTTTCAAAATACACGGTAAAGCCTTCGTTCAACCAAAAGTCGTTCCATGTAGCGTTTGTGACCAGGTTTCCTGACCAAGAATGTGCCAATTCATGAGCAATGACAGAAATTAAACTTCGATCACCCGCTATCAATGTAGGGTTTGCAAATGTCAACCTTGGGTTTTCCATTCCTCCAAAAGGAAATGAATAGGGTAGTATCACTAAGTCGAATTGATCCCACCTGTATTCACCGTAAATATCCTCAGCAACGTTGATCATTTTAGGGAGGTCAACAAATTCATAACTACATTGTTTGCTGAGCTCAGGTTCGGAGTACACACCGCTGTATTTGCCAATTGAAGTATATTCCATATCTCCAACGACTAAGGCAATCAGGTAGGCAGGAATTGCCTGTTTCATTTCAAAGTGGTAACGTCCTTCAGAATCTTTCTCTTTTGGATTGTCTGCGCTCATTAACGCTATCAACTCTGTTGGAACTTTAACATCAGCAGAATATGTAATGCGATTCATTGGTGTATCCTGGATCGGGATCCACGACCGCGTTAAAATTGCTTGACCTTGCGTATATAGGTAAGGGTGTTTTTTACCTGCTGTTAATTCAGGACTGAGCCAATCTAGCGCTTCTGTTTCTTTCGTTGTTTGGTAATAGATGTTTATATATTCCGTTCCAGGGTTGATGTTTACCGTTAATGGCGAACCTTTTATTGGATCTGTTTTGCCAATGGTATAGTCTGTTTCCAGTTCGTTGTTTTTTCCCAGTGTTATTTTTTGAATGTCCAATCCTTTCATGTCAAAAATAGCTTTAGAAACAGTACTCGAACTCATTTGATGTCGTGCTACCCCATAAATGATTTTTTCTTCAAAATTTACATCTAGGTCTAAATGAATATGTGTTGTTCTAATCTCTGAATGATTTGAATAGGAGTGAGAGTCAGAAACACTGTCATTTTTTGCCAAGGGTTCATTTACACATTGTTCATCAGTAGGTGTGCACGAAATTGTGGTGCATAAAACGAGTAAAATTGGTATAAATATATTTTTCATTTTTTTAGATCTAAAAACAGGGTCGTAAATATAATTGTTTGATTATGAATAAAAGAACTTCGTTGGATATTATTTCTCCAGTTGAAATCCATGTAAACCAATGATTTTTAAGCTTTACTAAAGCACATGTTTTAGTTCCTTAACAGTTTAGTTGTTTCTGCATTTTTTTTGTTAAATTCACAAACCAAAATAGTTTACTTATGAGCCACAATACTTCGAATGAATTAATTAATAGCGTCCCAGATAACGAACGGGAGTTATTTGGACATCCAATTGGTTTGTATGTATTGTTTTTCACTGAAATGTGGGAGCGGTTTTCATATTATGGAATGCGTGCAATATTGGTTTTGTATTTAGTTACAAAAACTGGAGAATCTAACCCTGGGTTAGGTTGGACTGATGGGGAAGCTCTTGCTTTATATGGATGGTATACCATGATGGTTTATGTGATGTCTATACCTGGAGGTATTATTGCAGATAAGTTGATTGGGCAAAAGAAATCGGTTTATGTAGGTGGGGTGCTACTGCTTTTCGGACATAGTGTTTTAGCTATAGAACAGATGTGGGCATTCTATACAGGTCTTGTTTTAATCGTTTTGGGTGTAGGAATGCTAAAGCCTAATATTTCAACGATGGTCGGAGGACTTTATTCAAAAGGAGATATCAGAAGGGATAAAGGTTTTACCTTGTTTTATATTGGAATTAACATTGGTGCTTTTCTATCAAGTATAATTGTTGGATATGTTGGTGAAGTATATGGTTGGCATTATGGGTTTGGCTTAGCTGGATTTGGAATGTTGCTAGGACTAATTCAATATGCTATTGGTCAAAAGCACTTAAAGCATGTAGGTAATTTTCTTGGGTCATCCACAAATCAATCAGATAAGGATGCGTTGAAAAAACCGTTAACTAAAATTGAGAAGGATAGAGTCTTAGTTTTATTACTATCATTTTTAATTGTAATACTTTTTTGGGGAGCTTTTGAACAAGCGGGTGGTTTGATGAATATTTATACAAAAACAAAAACAGATCGAATGTTATTGGGTACGGAAGTTCCTGCAACTTGGTTCCAATCATTAAACGCACTTTTCATTGTTATATTTGGTACTGCAGTCGCAGGTTTTTGGGCCAAGAGAAAAATGAAGGGTAAGGAAGCATCCTCTTTATTTAAAATGATTTTAGGTTTAATTATAATGGGAACAGGGTTTTTCTTTATGACTGGAGCTGTAGCTCAGTTTAATTCTTCAGGTTCTTCAGCAATGTATTGGTTGGTGTTGGCGTATCTTTTCCATACTATTGGAGAGTTGTGTTTGTCACCGGTAGCTCTTTCATTTATTACCAAATTAACACCGATGAAATATGCTTCAATCATGATGGGAGTTTATTTTGCAATGACTGGTTTTGGAAGTAAGCTTGCGGGGCTTTTAGGAGAATGGTCTGAGTCGTTAGGTGAGTACACGATATTTACGGGAATAGCCGTATTTACAATTTCTATCGGTCTTCTTGTAATGTTAGTTCTAAAGAAATTAAAAGTCTTAACACATGGTGCCGAAGATTAAGAAGGAACTAAACACAATGAAACAGAAGGTTTCGAAGTAGCAGAATAAAAATAAAATAAAGCAAAAATCAAATAATAATTATGTCAGATCAAAAATCAAATTTTTTCGATTCTCAAGTACTTGGCCATCCAGCAGGTCTGTTTGTCTTGTTCTTTACAGAAATGTGGGAGCGTTTTTCATTTTATGGAATGCGGGTTCTTTTAGTAAATTTCCTTACAATGGCCGTTATTGGGTATAATCCAGGATGGGAGTGGTCAACTGAGAATGCAACAGCACTTTTTGGTACGTATGCAGGATTACTCTACTTAACACCAATTTTAGGTGGTATTATTGCTGATAAGTTAATTGGTTATCGATGGGCAGTAGTTTTAGGAGCCTTGATTATGACTTTAGGGCATGCCTCTATGGCTCTTGAGACAGAGTTCTCGCTGTACCTTGGATTGGCGTTGTTAGTTATTGGAACGGGTTTCTTTAAGCCAACAATGACTTCAATTATTTCTGAAATGTATAAAGATACACCGAAGAAAAAAGATGGTGCATATACCATCTTTTATATGGGGGTAAACGCGGGAGCATTTTTCGGAATGATGCTGTGTGGTTACTTGGCTGAAAAAATTGGTTGGTCATATGGTTTTGGTCTTGCGGGTGTTTTCATGTTGTTAGGGACATTGCAATTCTGGCTATCTAAACCATTGTTTGGTAATATTGGAGAAGTTCCTTCTAAAATAGAAGCTGTAAAATCGGATGAGGTAAAAGATGTTGAAGATTCAACAGAAGAGAGTGCTAAGGCAAATCCGTTTACAATGTTAGATAAGGTGCTGATTGGGATTACATCTGTGATCGGTTTACTTTACCTGTTGAATGACCCGATCTCTAAAATTGCAGAGATTAACATGTTTAATTTTAAGGTAGGTTCACTCGCTGGTGAATACTTCTCTATATTGGTGGGCTTAGGGCTGTTCTTATTTTTGGTAATATCAAGAATAGTTCGGTACGACCGAATAACGCGAGATCGAATGATTGCTTTTGTAATATTTGCCTTCTTTACAGTGTTCTTTTGGTTGTCTTTTGAGCAAGGAGCAACCTCATTGGTTTTATTTGCTAGAGATTCTGTAGATAGAGTGATGACAGGGAATGCTGCAACTGTATATAATGTTGTAAATACCTTGTTGACAATAATTCCATTGTTATTCATTACATGGGTGTTGGTTTTGTTGTGGAAGAAAACATACAAAACAATTCCAGGGTCAAACATTGTTTTGGCTGTCTGCTTTGCAGGGATGTGGGGAGTTGTAGGATGGATGTTGAACAGAGATTTTAATACAGTTTCTTATGATGTGTCTTACAGTGCTGTTCAGTCTCCAATTATGGATAAAAAAACAGGGACGCAAAAGACGAACGAAGAAGGAGATTTATTATTTACATATACTCCAATAACGGAAGGTACTGAGGTCCCAGAAGGAGCTACTGTTGTTCCTCAAGTAACAAGTATTGGTGAACCATTAGAATTGGATGTTGACTCTGAAATTAGTTTAATTACAATGAACAATGAGGGAACTGTTTATGGTTACCTTAATGAAGAAGGGGTTGAACGTGCAAGAGAAAATGGAGTTAAACATTCTCGAGATAATGGGGTGATTAAAGCAACCGTTTTAAAAGTGAAAGATAATGAGGTTACTATAACAGTGAGTTGGTTTAGTATTCTAAACTCTTTTTTCATCATTGCTTTTGCTTCTATTTTTTCTAAATGGTGGGAATCTAAATACAACCCGTCAGCAACAGGAAAGTATGCTTTAGGGCTTATTATTATGGCAATTGGATTTGGCCTTTTAGCTTATGGTTCTTATGGAGTACAAGCTGGAGTTAAAGTAAGTATGGTTTGGCTAGTCTTTGCATATTTGTTTCACACACTAGGAGAGCTGTGCATTTCGCCGGTAGGGTTATCTTACGTTAGTAAGTTGGTTCCTGGTAGAATGATAGCATTTATGTTTGGAATGTGGTATTTAGCAATTGCTATAGGAAATAAGCTTGCAGCTGTTGTGGGTGGACAAATTGAAGCGATAACAGAAGAGTATTCTTTATCTGTCTTCTTTTTAATATTTACAATTGTCCCAGCTGTTGCAGGTCTTTTAATACTTGTACTAAGTCCGGTAATGAAGAAATTTATGCACGGGGTTAAGTAATCCTTTTGATACAATTAAAAATAGCACTTTGGTGCTATTTTTTTTGCTTAAAATTTAAATTATGAAAAAAATACTACTTATTGCTATAGCATTCGTTTCGTTCTTAAGCTTTGGACAGGGGTTTAAGGTGATGGATAGCAGTGCTATGCAGTTATTACAAGCAGGTGAGTTCGAGTATATCAATATCTCTGTAGAGCATGACCTTGTAATAGAGGGTAAAGAAGATATCTTAATTGATTTGAGTTCAATAGATGTCCCTTTGGGTGGAGTCGATTCAGTGGCCGTTACTTTTACGAAAGAATTGACGAGTAAAAGGTATACAATGTCGGTTGTTTCCCCATTTTTAATCCAGGGAATTGACTCGTCTGTTTCAATGGCTTTAACAATGTATAAAGGAGGAAGTCCAATTCAGTTTAAGTCCAGTGATGCTTCCAAAGCAACGTTGAAAATTGACCATAGAAATCGTCCTACATTTGTATCAGACACAATTGTATTTGGTTTGTTGTCTATTATTTTGGCTTTAATTTTTTACACATCAAGCATCGATTCAAAGCGATGGAAAAAGTTCTACATGTTTGTTCCAGCTTTATTGTTGTGTTATTTAATTCCAGCAATTTTAGATTCGTTCGGGCTTATCTCAAAAGAGTACTCAAGCCTCTACACAATGGCTAAAAATTATTTATTGCCAGGTGCATTAATACTAATGACTTTGGGTATTGATTTTAAAGGAATCGTTAACCTGGGCTCAAAGGCAATTGTAATGTTTTTAACAGCAACTGTAGGAATTGTTATAGGAGGACCAATAGCTATATTTATCTATTCATATATTGATCCAGAAGTTGTTGGAGGAATAGGAGATCAAGCTGCTTGGAGAGGTTTCTCTACATTAGCTGGTAGTTGGATTGGAGGAGGAGCTAATCAGGCCGCTATGCTAGAAACATATCGATACAATCCAGATTTTTACGGAAAAATGGTAACAGTGGATATTGTTGTTGCAAACCTTTGGATGGCATTTTTATTGTGGGGTGCAGCACGCGCAGAAAAATTTGACAAGTGGTTAAAGGCAGACACATCTTCCATTGAAAAGTTGAAAAAAAACATGGCTGAATACCAAGAGGTTTCAGCGAAAAACCCAAGCTTGACAGATTACATGGTTATTCTTGGAATTACCTTTGGGATTGTTGCTTTTGCACATTATGCAGGGCAGGGTATGGCTGCATTGGTAGGGGGTGTGCTTGGTACAGAATCTCCATTTTCCGGGTCGTTTTTCTGGTTGGTTGTACTGGCTACAACGGGTGGGCTAATTTTATCCGCGACAAAATTAAGAAAGTATGAAGGCAGAGGAGCATCTAAAATAGGGAGTATATTTATTTACATTTTGGTTGCAACAATTGGGATGAAAATGGAGTTGGAAAAAGCCATCGAAGAACCACAGTTAATTTTGGTAGGTATTATTTGGATGCTTGTTCACGTAATCATTCTTTTTGCTGTCGCAAAATTGATTAAAGCACCATTTTTCTTTGTTGCTGTAGGTTCAAAGGCAAACATTGGAGGAGCTGCATCTGCACCAATTGTAGCTGCAGCATTCCACCCATCACTTGCTAGTGTTGGGGCGTTGCTTGCAGTTCTTGGTTATGCTTTAGGTACATATGGGGCCATTGCCTGTGCTGAAATGATGCGCATGGTTTCACCGTAGTAGAAAATATTTTTTTTAGAACAGAAAAGGCGCATCCATTTGAATGCGCCTTTTCTGTTTTTAAGCTAATTCTACTAATTTAAAGCGTTTACACCTTGTAGTTCTACTAAATTGGCATAAATACCGTTAGAAGCGATTAAATCATCATGTTTACCTGTCTCCTTGATCATTCCTTCGTCAATTACAAAAATATTATCTGCTTTACGAATGGTAGAAAGTCGGTGTGCAATAACAAAAGATGTTCGTCCTTCCATTAATTTGTTTAACGCCTCTTGAACCAATTGTTCAGACTCTGAATCTAAAGCGGAAGTTGCTTCATCTAAAATTAAAATTTTAGGATCTTTCAAAATTGCTCTAGCAATTGCTATGCGCTGTTTTTGTCCGCCAGATAATTGAATCCCTCGGTCTCCAACCTCGGTACCTAAACCTTCAGGAAACTTAGAGATAAACTCCCATGCATTGGCTTGTTTTGCAGCTTCAATAATTTGTTCTGCAGTGGCTTCGATGTTACCAAACGAAATGTTGTCTTGTATTGAACCTCCAAAAAGAATAACTTCTTGTGGTACTATTGCCATGTGAGAACGTAGATGTTCGGTTTCAATATCGGAAATGGAAACACCATCAAATTGAATTGACCCTTGTGTAACAGGGTAGTAGTTCAGTAGTAGAGATGCTATTGTAGATTTTCCTGCTCCAGAAGAACCCACCAAGGCAATTGTTTGATTTTTTGTAACGTTAAAATCAAGGGCTTTCAAAACCGATACATCTTGTCGTTGTGGGTAGTTGAACGATACTTTTTCGAAACAAACAGCACCAGTTATTTCTGGCTTTAGAGTGCCGGTTAAAAGGGCTTTTTCATTTTTAGAATCAATGATGTTCATTAAGTTTTCGGTTGCCCCTATCGCTTTCTGAATACTTGCGTACATGTCAGGAATTGACCCGAAAGACATTCCCATCATGATGGTTAAGAGCATGCATGTAAAGAAATCTCCACGAGACAGTTCTGGATTTGGCCCTTGTGTCATTAGTAAACCTTGCCAAACAACTACCACAATTGCACCAGACATGCAAAAAATTAAAAACGAAACAAAAATACCTCGCCACAAACCGCTTTTAACATTTAAAGATTTAATGGTGTCAACAGTTTTTACATACTTTCCAATCATGAAGAGTTCGTTTGTAAATGATTTCACATTTGAAATCCCCATTAGTGCTTCTTCAATTATTCCGTTTGAAGCAGCAGCTTCGTCTTGAGCACGCTTTGATAGTTTCTTGATGAACCGGCCAAAGAACACAGCAACAATAGCCATAACAGGAACCGTGGCTAGCATTATTAAAGCTAATTTGGGTGATATATAAACTAAAAAGGCAACACTTCCTATAATTAGCACAAGCTGTCTGAAAAATTCAGCAATTGTTGTGCGCATTGTCTCCTGTAGTTTTTCTATATCAGCAGACAGCCTACTCGTTAGTTCTCCAACTTTATTTTTGTTGAAGAAATCCATCGGCATATAAATCAATTGTTGAAACGCATCTTTACGAATGTCTCTTAATGTATTTTCTGTGACATTGGTGAAAATTACAATTCTAAAAAAGGAAAAGAACGATTGTGTAGCAAACATGATAAATAAAGCAATGGCATAGGTTGTTACATTGTCCACGTTCATAAGGTTTAGTGCACCTTGCATGGAACTTGGTTGTTCTGAACCTGTGCCCAGTAATTGGCCCATGAGAATAGGGAATAACAATCCGATAGAACTTGATAAGACAAGGAATACCCAGCCTATCGTGAAAAGGCCACGGTATGGTTTTAGGTATGAAAATAGTTTCTTTGCCCGTTGAATACTATCCTTAGATAATTTTTCTCGTTTCTCTTTTTTCTTTTTTGGTCTAAGCATGAAATCAAAATTCGTAACACGAAATTACATACAAATTAAGGATTGTGTTCTTTTTTAGATAAATTTGTAAAAAGGCTTTGGAGAATAGAAAAAATAGTTATCTTTGCAGTCCAAAATTTAGACAATAAGAGGAAATATATAGATCATGAAAAGAACGTTTCAACCATCAGTTAGAAAAAGAAGAAACAAGCACGGATTTCGTAGTCGTATGGCGACTAAGAACGGGCGTAAAGTATTAGCGGCACGTCGCCGTAAAGGAAGAAAGAGAATTTCTGTTTCTGACGAAGGAATGCACAAACGTTAGTCTTTTCTTTAAAAAATTGAAAGCCGATGTATTTTTACATCGGCTTTTTTTGTGTGAATTAAATTTTATTTCCTGTTGTAAAAGCAATTTGTAATTGTGTTTGTGATGTGTTAAATGGGAAAAACGATAAATACTTGTATTGTTCGTAAATGATTACCTTAGCTTCTATGAAGATAATACTAGCTTTCATTATAATAACGCTATTCAGTACAGCGCTGTTCGCTCAAAATGACAAAGTCTCTAGCCCTCAAGATGTAATTGTTGAAATTTATGATGTCGTTGCGGTTTATAGAGAGCATAAAGACGGGCGAGGTAGGACGAGGCAATTTACTTCGGAGATAAAGGGTGAGATCATAAAATATAATCAACATAGTGGGGTACTTACCTTTAAAAGAATTGATGGAAAAATGTATTCACTCACGAGTAGTCAATACGAGTACTTTCAATACGATAAAGAATTTACATCAAAAAAGAAAAAACAAAAAGTTATAAACCCTAGAAAAGATTCAGGACTTGAGTTTAGTGTAGGGATGAGTGCTGGGTTTCTCAATATTCCAACTGGATTTAAACAGGATGAAAATTATGTTGGTGGAACAACCACAGGGTTTGAAACCCCTATTTGTATTAAGGGTGGGGTCAGCAAATATCTAAATAAGAATAGTTTAGTTGGGGTAACATCTGAATACGCTATGTTTAGTTCAGAAGCTACTTACTTTAATGTTGGTGCTAGGTATGCGTACTTGTATAGCCCAGGTAAAAATACGACGTTTTACTTCCCTGTAGAGCTAAAGTTTAGCCATTATCAAGCTGAATCGTATTATTACCAGTATAATGATACTGTGTATACGGATAATGGGTATGATTGGCCTATGGCTATTGATGCAGGCGTGTCCATTAATGCATTGGAATTAAATGTAGGGCAAGGCCTATCATTTGCGCTAAAGAATAAACGATCAATTTCCCTGGAATTAATGCTTCTTCGGCAATTTATTTTAACTGAAAAAATTATTGTTCCTGTCAGTGTGTCTCCAAAAACCGACTTTAGCGTTTACGGAATGAAACTGTCAATATTGATGAATTTGTAGGGTAAGGTTGAATCAAGTAGAAGTTGATTTGTTCTAAAGATATCCTCTATTTCAAGCAAGGGAGTACACTTTTTGTAAAGGGTCCCAACAAGTATAATCTATATATTTTATAACTTTAAATGAGTTGGATGTGCTCTGTTGCTCTATAAGACTTGTTGAATATGGTTTTCTTGAACATTAAGTTTAATAGCTATGAAGTTGATTAAGTGTCTTTTACCTGTAATGTTATCTGTGGTATTCACCATGCCATCTTGTTCAATAAAAAAACGATTGCATAGGTCAGGGTATCATGTTGATTGGAAAAAAAACATTCAAAACCCACTAAAAATGCGGCAGTTGCTAATGTGGATAAAAAACAAAACAATGGTGTTAAAGCGTTTGAGCAACCAAATATAGTTGAGTCGTCTAACGGCATGTCAATAATAAATGATGACCAGGTGGTGGCGTCAGTGAGTAATCAGCAAATTGTTTCTTTTCAAAAAGAATCCGAAGAGCAAAGGTTAAAATCGCCTATTGTTTCCAATTCTAATGAAACGGTTAAACGGGTAGTTACTGATAAAGGTGATGTAGAAAAAAACCGTGGAGCTATTACAGGATTAGTTTCTAGTGTTCTTGGTTGTTGTTTAATTCTTATATCCTTACTCGTATCGTCATCATCACCCGCATTTACTGTATTGATTGTTTTAGGAATAGTGTTAAGTATTCTAGGTGTTATTTTTAGCTCAGTACAAATTAAAAATCAGGGTGTAAAAAGTTCTAAATATGGTTTGGCTTTTGGAATTATTGGCCTTGTTGGAGCAATAGTAGTTCTTTTGACTAGTTTTTGGTGGTTGATTGGGCTTAATGGTTTCTTTTAATAGGAGTTACATGTTGGAGGTAAGCTCCAAATAATAAAATGGACACAAAAAAAGGAGCCTTTAAGGGCTCCTTTTTTATTTTAAAGAGAGAATGTTTAAATTTCTCCAGCAACCGCTTCAGAAACGTTAATGATATGATCACCAACCTTTTCAAAAGAAGAGAATATATTGCTGTAAACTAAGGCACTGTTTATATTAAACTCAGCTGAGTTCTCAATTGTTGTTAAGTGATGTCTTCTTAATTTATCACGAAGTGCATTGATTTCTTTTTCTTTTGCAATAGCTTTATCTAGAGAAATAGCACCGTATGTAGATGTTAAGTTGTCATTCATAATCGTGAATGCTTCTTCTGTGATAGCAATCATGTCATTGATACCCTCTCTTTGTTCTGGGGTAAAGTAATGATTGTCTTTATCTTTCTTTTCAAGAGCTTTACTCATTTGGAAGAATATATCTCCTATTCGTTCAAGGTCAGTAGATATATTTAACATACTTCTCATTTGTACAGATGCATCATCACTCATTTCTAAACGTGCTGTTTCACCAAGGTAGTCAGCAATTTCAACTTCAACTCTATCTGTTATTTCTTCATATCGTTCTAGTTTGGTAAGCATTTTATTCTTAACTTTTTTTTCTGAAGAGTTGATATAAGTTTTGACGAATCCATTCATTTTTGAAGTGATTTTACCAAATTTAGCAACTTCTTTTGTTGCTTCAAGAATACAAAGTTCAGCAGTAGAACCTAAAGGTCCATCAATAAAGTCTAATTTGAATTCTTCATCAGTCTCCCCCTTTGATTTTACTGTTCTTTCTGCAAGTTTAACCAATTGAGGAACAAACCAAATTAGCAATAGAACATTAATTAAATTAAATGAAGTATGAAAAAGAGCTATCGTAGTGCCCGCTGCAGCAACATCTGTAAATGGATCTCCATCTACGATATATGAAAGGCCTTTTAAAAATAATGGAAATACCAAGAGCATCCATACTACACCTACAATATTGAACATTGAATGAATTCTTGCTGATCTTTTTGCATGCACATTAGCAATAAGAGATGCAATTTCAGCAGTAATTGTAGTTCCAATATTTTCCCCTAATACCATAGCACAAGCAACCTCAAATGGAATAGTTCCTGCACTAACCATTGCTAATGTTAATGCCATTGCAGCAGATGAAGACTGTATAACAATGGTCACTAATGCACCTAATAAAACAAACATAAGTGGCCCGTACCAAACACCTTTAAAGTCTATGAAGAATTGAACAATAGCAGAACTAGCATCTAAAGAAGGGACTGTTCCTTTCAGTACATCTAGACCAATAAATAAAATGCAGAAACCAAATATTGCACTTGCCCAAGATCTTGCTTTACCCTTTGATATAAATAATAATGGAGTAGCTATTGCAATAATCATATAGGCATAACTAGAAATACTTACTTTAAATCCTAAGATTAATACAAGCCAACCTGTAATTGTTGTTCCAATATTTGCTCCCATCATTACGCCTGCAGATTGACGAAGTGACATTAGTCCAGCATTTACAAAACTAACAGTCATTACTGTTGTTACCGAAGAAGATTGCACAATTGATGTTATACCAAAACCTGTAAATACTCCTTTAACACGATTTGAAGTTATAGAGCCTAGCATTCCTCGAAGCCTATTCCCTGCAGCTTGTTGTAAGCCTTCACTCATTACTTTCATTCCATAAATAAAGAAGCCTAAAGCTCCAATAAGCATCAATAGCTTTGCAACTCCCCAGCCACGTTCTGTTTTTGTTTTAGCTTCAGAAGACCAGACTGTTTTCCGACCTTCAGTATCAACACCTATTTTAAAATAATATGATTCATGGCCAATTAAGTCTTTAATTTTAAAGCTTGTTTTGTCAATGTTGATTGGTTTGGTGTACATCCATTCTCCTCCGGAAAGACCCTTTTTAGATCTTTTCTTACCAATCTTTGTGTTATAAGTAATAATTAACTTAGCATTCTTTGCTTTTAATTTAGCATATGCATCATGGTCAATTGCCCATGATATTTTAGCACTTTCTTCACCTCCTTTTGCAGATATGTTTTGAAAAATATCTGATGTAAAGTTGAAATTAACAGCTGTAACAGTTTCTGTACTGTCTGTAGTAGCTTCAGTGTTCGCAAATACCCCTGTAAATAAAAACAGTTGAATCGCTAGTAGTAATCTAAGACCTTTAATCATTGTTAAGTTTTTTTTATTGAGTCACAAATGTAAGTCCTTACTTTTAAAAAATGTCGGTTTGGTATATTACGATAATGTTAACCTTTATCTTCCAATGTTAATCTTAGGTTAACCTTAAAATAAAAAGGTTAAAGCGGTGTAAAAACATCCGATATTTGTCCCAGATTTTAAATATATAAATAACGTAAAAATGAGAGTTAGTTTAATTGTATTGTCTGTTTTATTTAGCTATACGCTTTTATCACAAGATGTTGTAAGTACTAAATTTGGAAAAGGATTGTATAATGTCGTTTCAAAAGATAGCTCATGGAGCATGAAATTTGGTATGAGAATTCAATCGTTGTATGTCGGAGAATGGGACATTAATGACGCAACTGGTATTGGGCAAGGAAGTTCAAACTTTATGATTAGAAGATCAAGGTTAAAGTTTGGAGGGCATGCCTTTTCACCAAAACTTAAATATAAAATTGAGCTTGGTTTATCTAATAAAGACTTAGGTAAGGTTGATTCAAGAGGGAATTTTGCACCAAGAATGATTTTAGATGCCGTTGTAAAGTGGAATTTTTATAAAAATTTCACACTGTGGGCGGGTCAGACAAAGTTGCCAGGAAATAGAGAACGTGTTGTTTCTTCTGCAAACCTACAGTTTGTTGATCGATCATTGTTAAATTCTAAATTTAATATTGACCGTGATATGGGGGTTCAACTACGCAGTCACTTTACAATAGGTAAGCAGTTTTTAGTTCGTGAGATGTTTTCAATTGCTCAAGGAGAGGGTCGAAATTTAGTTCAAGATAACCTTGGAGGTTTTCAGTATACAAGTCGTATCGAAATCTTACCTATGGGAGCCTTTGCAAGTAAAGGAGATTATGTATGCGGTGCAACAAAACGTGAAGAGAAGCCGAAATTAGCAATAGGAGTTACGTATGACTACAATGATAGAGCTGTTAAAGATAGGTCAAACCAAGGGAGTTATATGTCGTATGACACAAATGATGACGGAACAATTGATGGGTATTTTATGTCTAATATCAGCACTGTTTTTGCAGATTTAATGTTTAAATACAGAGGCTTTTCTGTGATGGCAGAGTATGCTTTAAGAGATGCGGACAAGGTTGATCATGAGGAGACAAATGACGACGGCACAGTAAGTACAGCTTCTGTTGCTGTTGGTTCTTCATTGAATGTTCAGGCAGGATATAACTTTAAGAAAAACTGGGAGGTTGCAGGTCGATTTACGCAAGTTTCACTTACAGGGAAAGATAAATACGAGCAATACACATTAGGTTTATCTAAATATGTTGTTGGTCATAAATTGAAAGTTCAATCTGATGTTAGCTACAGAAGAAAAGACAATAGCCCGGATAGTGGGTTAATGTATAGATTACAATTTGAGCTTCATTTTTAAGGAGCTTATACATAGAATCAAAATGAAAGGCCCACAGTTGTGGGTCTTTTTTTTGGCTATACTTTTGTGTGTTTAAACGTTGTTTTCAGCTAAAAATAATTCAAAAACAAGAAATAGGAGCTGGTTTTTTTCTTAACTTAAATAAGAGACGGGGGTAATTCTCCGATTTTAGTTAACCTACTTAAACCACAATTATGTTAGTAAAAACATATGGCGCAGCCGTATTCGGTATTGACGCTACTACAATTACTGTCGAAGTAAATTTAGCACCAGGTATTAATTTTTTTCTTGTCGGGTTGCCTGATTCTGCAGTTAAAGAGAGCCAGCAAAGAATAAAAGCAGCTTTTACAAATAATGGATATAAGTTTCCAGGAAAAGAAATCACCATTAATATGGCTCCAGCCGATATTCGGAAGGAGGGTTCGGTGTTTGACTTGCCGATAGCGATTGCAATTTTAGCTTCGAGTAAACAGGTCTCAGTGAAGCACCTTGGTGAATATGTGATATTGGGTGAGTTATCGCTCGATGGGGCTTTAAACCCGCTTAGAGGAGTGTTGCCAATTGCTTTAAGCGCAAGAAAGTCTGGTTTTAAAGGTTTAATCCTTCCCCGTAAAAATGCCAGGGAGGCTGCAATGGTTAAGGGGTTGGAAGTTATTCCTGTAGACCATATTAACGATGTTGTTGAATTTGTCAATGACCCAACAGTAATTCAACCGCTTAAAATTGATGTGAAACGTATTTTTAGCCCTACGGATACTCAAAATGAGTTGGATTTTAAAGATGTGAAAGGGCAGATGGCAATTAAGCGAGCCTTTGAAATAGCTGCAGCTGGAGGACATAATGTGATTTTAATTGGTCCTCCGGGTGCTGGGAAATCAATGTTGGCAAAGCGTTTACCGACAATTTTACCGCCACTAACAATCGAGGAGTCGTTGGAGTCAACTAAAATCCACTCTGTTGTGGGGAAGCTTTCGAGTGATAAAGGCTTAATTGTAGAGCGGCCTTTTAGAAAGCCTCACCACACAATTTCAGATGTTGCTTTGGTAGGGGGTGGGTCGTATCCGCAACCTGGTGAAATTTCGTTGGCTCATAATGGAGTATTGTTTTTAGATGAGTTGCCAGAATATAAGCGTACGGTTCTTGAGGTTATGCGACAGCCAATGGAAGATCGAATGGTAAACATTTCACGCGCTAAGTTTACGGTTGACTATCCCGCTGGATTTATGTTGATTGCTGCTATGAATCCATGCCCGTGTGGTTATTATAATCATCCCGATCGTGCTTGTTCCTGTGGGTCAACAAATGTTCAACGCTATTTAAATAAGATTTCAGGACCCTTACTGGATCGTATTGACCTTCATGTCGAGGTGACTCCTGTGAATTATGATGACTTGGCCAATGATATGCCTAAGGAGGGGAGCGCTGAAATTCGATTACGGGTAATTAAGGCGCGTAAATTACAGCAAAATCGCTATGCAGATTCAGGATTTAACTCAAATGCTGAGATTGGCAGTAAACAAATTCGTCAATTTTGCGATATTTCAAGTGAAAGTGCGGAGGTTTTGAAAAAAGCAATGAATAATTTTGGATTTTCAGCACGGGCTTATGACCGTATTTTAAAAGTTTCGAGGACAATTGCTGATTTAGATTGTTCAGTAGAAATAAAAACAAAGCACATTGCAGAAGCAATTCAGTACCGTAGTTTAGATCGGGAGAATTGGGCAGGGTAGTCTGATTGACTTGTTTATAAACAGGTTGCTGTGGCTAATTATGATATTGTCTAGTTTTATGTATTTAAAATAGATTATATTTGTTTTAATTCAGGAAATTCTGAATGTTTAGAAGGTTCAATATGAGCGCACCACACATTAAGTTTAATGAGCAAGATCACCCCGAGTTCTTTAAGGTTTTACGCAAGCGCGTAAACGCACACTTCAAAGGAAAGAACATTTCAAAGTACGCTAATTTTAATATGAAGTTTAAGACTTTGTTTATGCTTGGCTTGTATTTTACGCCGATGGCACTAATGGGAACGGGAATGATTCACTCAACTTGGACAATGGTGCTTATGTGGGTTTTAATGGGCTTGGGTATGTCAGGGATTGGCTTGTCTGTAATGCACGATGCCAACCATGGCGCTTACTCTAAAAACCAGAAAGTAAATGACATTGTTAGTTTTAGTTTGAACTTTGTGGGGGGGTATCCTATTAACTGGAGAATACAGCACAATGTTTTACACCATTCGTTTACGAATATAGAAGGGTATGATGAAGATATCGAGAAAGGAGTAATGCGTTTTTCACCTACTCAAAAACGATTGGGGATTTTTAAGTTTCAAATTTTTTATGCGCCAATCTTATATGGGATTTTAACAATTTACTGGTTTCTGGTTAAGGATTTCGAACAGTTAGTTCGGTATAACAAAAAAGAATTGCTTGAAGCGCAAGGTATTACTTTAACGAGGGGATTGCTTACAGTTGTTTTTCACAAGATTTGGTATACGGGATTAACATTGATTTTACCGATGTATATGTTAAATATTGTATGGTGGCAAGTTTTGTTAGGGTTCTTATTAATGCATTTCATCAGCGGTATGATTTTAGCGTTGATTTTTCAACCAGCTCATGTTGTGCAAGAAACAGAGTTCTTTGTGCCTAAAGACGGAACAGTTGAGAATAACTGGGCCATTCATCAAATGAAGACAACATCAAACTTTGCAAATGGTAGTTTTATTTTTTCATGGCTTATTGGAGGGTTGAACTATCAAATTGAACATCATTTGTTTCCAAATATTTGCCATGTTCATTATAGAAATATTGCGCCTATCGTGAGAGAAACAGCAAAAGAGTTTGGTGTTCCTTACTACCACAATAAAACGTTTTATAATGCGCTTGTTAGCCATTTTACGTTGTTGAATAAATTGGGGACAGGAGAGTATGACAAGCATTTAGAGAAAATGAACACAGCAGTTTAAAACTGAACATTTATATTTAAAGCTCAATCGTAAGGTTGGGCTTTTTTTTTGAAGTATGTGTTGTTTAGATTTTTGAATCAAAGGCAATGTCCAACAAGTCTTGTTTTGATACGGGTGAATTTAGCGTAGTTAACTCGGATGTTTTAGTGTTTATGGCTAAAAAGTCGCAGGCTGTATCAATACTCAGTTCTAAATCATGAGAAGATAGGATGATGCACTTGTTTGTTTCTTTTGCTATTCTTTTCAATGTCTGGTGAAGTAGTAGTTTGTTTGAGTAGTCTAAAAAGGCGGTTGGTTCATCAAGCAGAATTACCGATGTGTCTTGAGCGATTGCCTTTGCTATTGAGACTAATTGTCGTTCTCCATCAGAGAGTTCAGATGTAAACTTATTGCCCAGAGAGGTAATGTTTAAAATTTCAAGTGATTTAGAAATGATGTCATTGTCTGTTTTTCGTAGACGGCCTAAGGCGTTAGTGTAGGGCGACCTTCCCAACGATATAAACTCACGTACAGTTAGGTAGTCCGTTTGTGGAAATGTTGGTTTTACCAGTGAAATTTTTTTTGATAGTACTCGTCTTGAAACGGATTGAATGTTCTTCTTGTCAATAAGAATACTACCAGATAGCAAATCTTGAATTCCGACTATGGCGTTTAATAAGGTAGATTTCCCGGATCCGTTTTTACCAATAAGGATGTATAATTGCCCCTTATCTAATTTGAGGGAATCAATTAAAACTAGAGGAGTACTTTTGAACCCGATTGCTGTTTTATTAAACTCAATCATGCTAAACGTTTTAAAACGATTAATACTACAAATGGAGCTCCAACGAGTGAAGTGAGTGCATTGATTGGGATGTGAATACTACTCTCCAGTAGTTGGATCAGGATGTCGCAGACTAAAATGAATGCCCCTCCAGTTAGAATGGAGGCGAGAATCAATGTGAAATGATTTTGTGTTTTAATAACTATCCGTACAAGGTTGGGGATAGCTAAACCAACAAAAGCTATAGGGCCACATAATGCTGTAATTAACCCAGTTAATAGCGCTGTGATACTGATAATGAGTAAGCGTACAGTTTTGTGGTTTATTCCGAGTAGTTTAGCTTCATCTTCACCAATAACCAATGTGTTTAGTGGTTTTATTAATAACATGGATCCGATTACACCTGTTACAAATAACAGGCATATTATTGGGAGCTGTGATAGTTCTGTTTTTTGCAGTGACCCCATAGCCCACATGGTAAAGGATTTTAGTTCTTCTGATGAGCTCGCAGACTGAATAATGAAAACAATAGCACTTGTAAAGCTACCTAGCATTAATCCTACAAGTAAAAGTGATATGTGTGACCTCACAAAAGCGGAGAAAAATAGGATTATAATTCCAAAAACAAAGGCTCCAATTAATGCACTTGGAATAATTCCCAGCCCTGAGTTTAATAACGGTATGCCTGTCATTATACTAAAAGCGACAAATAAACTGGCTCCTGAATTTATCCCTAGTACAAAGGGCCCTGCTAAAGGGTTGTTAAATAGTGTTTGCATAAGCAAGCCTGACAGGGATAGTCCGGCTCCAGCAATTAAAGCCATAACCATTCTAGGTATGCGCAATTCGCGGACTATTTTTTGACTCATGCTTTTATCATTGTAATTAAACAATGCATCGAAAAAGTCTTGAGATTCAATACTGATTTGACCACTAAATAAATGAGTAAGGCATAATAAAGGCAGTATGATACCTGCAATTATTAAAAAAGCCGATTGTTTTTTAGTGATATTCATTCGTTAATGTTCTTGTAAAAGTACAAAGAATCCGAAAGGTTTAATTCGGGGTGGAAGATTTGAATGAAATCAGATAAAACATGATGTGGTTCAATGGCACTCCGTTCCCAGAATAGATTCATGTTGTGCGAGTAGCAGTAGGTGTTGTTTTTTAAAGGCCCAATGTGTTTTAATTTAGGGTTTAGTTCCAGTATGGCATCATTGCTTGATAGTCCTGGGTTGACCCAGTAGTCGGTGTTTGTGTTGTCTTTTATTACGCGTTCAAGAGATAATTGAGTGCTTCCGGTGCCTAGGGCGCTTTGGTATTTGTATGTTGCGTGAGCGTCATTGAGTATTTGCGCCACAAAACTGTTTCCATTTGGAGCATACCATATATCGCCTAAAATGTTTCCGCTCAATACGGTTGGTTTTTTACGGAGTGATTTTGCAGTTTCTTTTAATTTCAAGTAATTGGATTCAACTTCATTAAAGTAATGTTGAGCAGTTTCTAATTTGTTGGTGAGTATGCCGAACAGTTTGATCCATTCTGCTTTTCCTAAGGGGTGAGTTTCTCGCCAATCGTAGATGGGAATGGATTTAATTCCCAAGGTGTTTAGTTTTTTACTTCCAGGAAAACTACTTCCAAACCCACTGTATAGAACCAATTGAGCTTGAGTTTGTATAATTCTTTCTAAAGGTAGGTTTGATTCTTCCCCAACTTCAATAACTTGATTCTTTGTGATGTTTTCTAGGATCTGTTTGTCGTGAATGTAACTCTTGTTTAATACGCCTACAATTCGTTCTTGCTCCTTGAGGGCTGAAAGCATGCCGATACTTGTTCCTGACAATGTAATTAGTTTTGATGTTGGCAACTGTATTGTTACGTATCCTTGTTTTGATTTTTTAGTATCGGAGGTTAAAAAAAAACGATATTCAATATCTCTAGACTCTGGATTTATAAAATGAAGGAGAAAGTTGTCTTCCGTTTGAATTAAGTCAAAATGTGAAGCGTAAGTGATTAAAGATTTTTCATCGAGGTGTTTTTTTTTCACGTTTGCAAACTCTTGATTGGAGCACCCGAGAATTGTCAGTGAAATAAAAAACAAGAATAGAATCTTCATGATACAAAGAAAAGGTAAATTGATAGAATAGCGCAAAAAAAATCCCCTATCAGTTGATAGAGGATTTAATATTTTGGGTAAATAATGAATTATTCACCTGCAACTTCGAACGTGAATGTTGATTTTACATCCTTGTGTAAGTTTGCAATTGCCTCGTAAGAACCAATTTCTCTAACTGGCTCTTCTTTGATCTTAAGAGATTTTCTGTCGATATCAATACCTTCAGCCTTAAGGGATTCAGCTAATTGAACAGTGTTAACTGAACCAAAAATCTTTCCTTTTTCACCTACTTTAGTAACAATTTTCACTGAAGTCGCTTCAATCTTAGCACCAAGCTCTTGAGCTTGAACTAACATTTTAGATTCTTTGTGTGATTTTTGTTTCATGATTTCTGCATGCGCTTTCTTTGCAGAAGCTGTAGCAAGAATACCATATCCTTGAGGGATTAAAAAGTTACGACCGTATCCAGGCTTTACTGTAACAATTTCGTTCGCGTATCCTAAGTTGTCTACGTTCTTCTTTAAAATTACTTCCATTTTGAATAAAATTTCCTGTTATACAATCAATTATCTTAACATGTCTCCTACGTAAGGAAGAACAGCAATGTGACGTGCACGTTTAATTGCTTTGTTTACTCTTCCTTGGAACTTTTGAGATGTACCCGTAATACGACGTGGTAAAATCTTTCCTTGTTCATTTACTAGTTTTAGTAAGAAGTTAGCGTCTTTGTAATCGACAAACTTCATACCGCTTTTCTTAAAGCGACAGTATTTTTCTTTTTTGATCTCGATGTTAATCGGAGTCAAATAGCGAATATCATTTTGAGCCATTTTGTTCTTTTTTAAGTGTGATTAATTAAGCTTCAGCTTTTGCTGATTTAGCCGCTTTCATTTTAGATCTGCGCGTTTCTGCCCATACTAAATGATCTGCATCCATTTTTACTGTTAAGAAACGCATAATACGCTCGTCTCTTTTGTAGTTTACTTCTAGTTCAGCAATTGCAGCTCCTGGAGCTTCAAATTCTAATAAAAAGTAAAATCCAGTAGATTTTTTTTGAATCGGGTATGCTAATTTACGCAATCCCCAACTTTCACTGTGCTTAACCTTTCCACCCAAAGAGCTAATGTCGCCTTCGAATTTCTGCACTGCTTCCTTTGCCTGATCCTCAGACAAAACGGGAGTTAAAATGAAAACAGTTTCGTACGAATTCATAAAATTGAGATTATAATTATTAATATTCCTTTGTCTTGTTTTTCTCTAAACAAGAGCGCAAAGATATTAAAAAATGTTTGGAAAGTTCTTTTTAAGGGCAATAAAAAAGCCTTTATCAAGGTTTTTCGAGTTTAATTGAATTTAAAGCGCGGTACTTCTTTTAAATATTGTGCAAATTTAGTACATTCGCCGGACTTCTAAAAGAACATTTTAAACAAAAAAGTGCAGTAGACTTCTGCTTGAAACTGCTGATAAATCACCAAAAGAATAAACATGAATATTTATTTAGATTACATCCAAGAAATCAAAGATAGAAAAGCGCAAGGGCTTAATCCAAAACCAATTGATGGAGCTGATTTAGTTAGCGCTGTTATTGATCAAATCAAAGATGTAAATAATGAATACAGAGAAGGCTCTCTTGATTTTTTTATCTACAATGTTTTGCCTGGCACAACAAGTGCTGCAGGAGCTAAGGCTAATTTTCTAAAAGAGATTGTTCTTGGCGAATCTATCGTAGCAGAAATTAATCAAACTTCAGCTTTTGAACAATTATCACACATGAAGGGTGGTCCTTCTATTACTGTGTTATTAGATCTTGCTTTGGGTGAAGATGCTGCTGTTGCTCGATTGGCTACAGATGTATTGAAAACACAAGTATTCTTATACGAAGCGGATACACAACGTTTGGCTAATGCATTTAAAGCTGGAAATAAGTTTGCGACAGAAATTATTGAAAGTTATGCGCAAGCAGAGTTTTTTACAAAGCTCCCTGATGTTGATGAAGAGATAGAGGTTGTTACTTATATTGCAGGTGTTGGAGACATTTCTACAGATTTGCTTTCTCCAGGTGGAGATGCTCACTCAAGATCTGATCGTGAGTTACATGGTCAATGTTTATTTGAGCACAACAAGGATATGCAAAATGAACTTCTTGCATTAAAAGAGTTGCACCCTGATAAGCGTGTTATGCTAATTGCTGAAAAAGGAACAATGGGAGTTGGTTCTTCTAGAATGTCTGGTGTTAACAATGTGGCGTTATGGACAGGAGTTAAATCGAGTCCTTATGTACCTTTCATTAATATAGCACCTGTAATAGCGGGTACAAATGGTATTTCTCCAATCTTCTTAACTACTGTAGGTGTAACGGGAGGTATTGGTATTGACCTTAAGAATTGGGTCAAGCAAAAAGATGCCAATGGAGAAACTGTTAGAGATGAAGATGGTGAGCCAGTTTTAAAGCAAGAATATGCAGTTGAAACAGGTACTGTTCTTACGATAAATACGAAGAAAAAGAAATTGTATAATGGTGATAAGGAACTGAAAGATATTTCAGCTGCATTGACTCCGCAAAAAATGGAGTTTATTAAAGCTGGAGGATCATACGCAGTTGTCTTTGGCAAGAAGATTCAAACATTTGCAGTGAATTTGTTAGGGGTTGAAACTCCTCAAGTTTATGCTAAGTCTAAAGAGTTGTCTGTTGAAGGCCAAGGCTTGACAGCAGTTGAAAAAATATTCAATAAAAATGCCGTTGGAACTACTCCAGGTAAAACATTACACGCTGGCTCAGATGTTCGTGTAGAGGTTAACATTGTAGGTTCTCAGGATACTACTGGGCTTATGACTTCTCAAGAGTTGGAGATGATGGCGGCAACAACAATTTCACCAATTGTTGATGGGGCCTACCAGTCGGGTTGTCATACAGCTTCTGTTTGGGATGATAAGTCTAAGGCTAATATTCCAAGGTTGATGCGTTTTATGAATGACTTCGGATTAATTACTGCCCGTGATCCTGAGAATAAGTATGCACCGATGACCGATGTTATTCACAAGGTACTGAATGACATTACAGTTGACGATTGGTCTGTTATTATAGGGGGAGATTCCCACACGAGAATGTCAAAAGGAATTGCTTTTGGTGCAGATTCAGGAACGGTGGCCTTAGCCCTAGCAACAGGTGAGGCATCAATGCCTATACCGCAATCTGTTAAAGTAACCTTTAAGGGGAAAATGAGAAGCTTCATGGATTTCCGTGATGTGGTTCATGCTACTCAACAACAGATGTTGAAGCAGTTTGGTGGAGACAATGTATTCCAGGGTAGGGTTATTGAGGTTCACATCGGAACACTTACGGCCGATCAATCATTTACATTTACGGATTGGACTGCTGAAATGAAAGCGAAAGCTTCTATCTGTATTTCTGAAGACGAGACTTTAATTGAATCGTTAGAAATTTCAAAGAGTCGTATTCAGATAATGATCGATAAAGGAATGGATAATGAGGAGCAAGTTCTTCAAGGTCTTATTAATATCGCAAATAAACGAATTTCTGAAATTAAATCTGGAGATAAGCCGGCAATTAAGCCAGATGCAAACGCAAACTATTTTGCAGAAGTTGTTGTTGATTTAGATGAGGTTGCAGAGCCAATGATAGCTGACCCGGATGTGAACAATGAGGATGTTTCTAAGCGTTATACACATGATACTATTCGCCCATTGTCGTTCTATGGTGGAACGAAAAAAGTTGATTTAGGATTTATTGGATCTTGCATGGTTCATAAAGGAGATATGAAAATATTAGCTCAAATGTTGAAAAATATTGAGTCGATACATGGTCGTGTTGAATTTAAAGCTCCTTTAGTTGTGGCTCCACCAACATATAACATTGTTGATGAGTTAAAAGAAGAAGGAGATTGGGAAGTGTTACAAAAGTACTCAGGGTTTGAGTTTGACGATAACGCACCAAAAGGAGTTGCTCGTACCAAGTATGAAAACATGTTGTATTTAGAGCGTCCAGGGTGTAATCTGTGTATGGGTAATCAGGAAAAAGCTGAGCCTGGAGATACTGTTATGGCAACGTCAACACGTTTGTTTTCTGGAAGAGTTGTTAAAGATTCTGGTGAGAAAAAAGGAGAGTCATTACTGTCTTCTACACCTGTTGTAGTGTTGTCTACAATTTTAGGACGAACACCAACTATGGCAGAATACGAAGCAGCAGTTGAAGGGATTGTGTTAACCAAGTTTACCCCGTCTTTAAAGCAGTTGGTTAAGTAGCGTTTAAGGTTAAATAAATTTATTTGAGCGGTTAGTTTGTACTAACCGCTTTTTTTGATTAAAAAAAATTATTGGCGCAAGTTTTAGGTGGATTTGGCTACTAAAAATAAAAGGATTAAATTTTAGTACTCAAAAAATCAATTTAAACTATGAAAGTGAAACACTATGTTGCAGCATTATTCTTAATTGGGTGCTCTGCTTTTCAGTCAATAAATGCACAATCATTTAATGGTTATGCCCTTTATAACTTACAAAATCAAAACACAACTTATTTAATTGATGATGCGGGTAATATTGCACACTCTTGGTCGTGTTCTAGTTCATGTAATTATGCGGTTTTATTAAAGGACAATGGAAATATTGTTCGTGGTACGAAATATTCGAGTAATCAATTGAATGGAGCAGCTATTGGTGGAAGGATTGAAGAACTTGATGAAAATGCAAACGTTGTTTGGGAGTATGTTTATTCAAATTCAGATTACTGTTCTCATCACGACATTACCTTGTTGCCAAATGGAAATGTGATACTGACTGCATGGGAGGTTAAGTCTTCGGCTGAATTAACACAGGCAGGCTATGACAATGCAAGTTCTGACAAATGGCCAACCCACTTTGTTGAGTTACAACAAAATGGAACAAGCGCTGATATTGTTTGGGAGTGGCATATTTGGGATCATTTGATTCAAGATTATGACGCATCGAAAGATAACTATGGTATCGTTTCAGACCATCCAGAACTTATGGATATTAATGCAATCTCTTCTTCAGGTGGAGGCGGTGGCGGAGGCCCTGGCGGAGGCCCTGGTGGAGGTGATTGGTTCCATGTGAATGGAGTTGATTACAATGAAACACTAGACCAACTGGTTTTTAGTTCACGCCATGCCAGTGAGTTATTTATCATTGATCACAGTACAAGCTCTGCTGAAGCGGCAGGTCATACGGGTGGAAACTCAGGAATGGGAGGTGATTTTTTATACCGTTGGGGAAATCCAGGTAATTATGGTTCGTCTGGGTCGCAAACGATTGCTGCTGCGGTTCATGACCCTCGATGGATTGAAGACGATGGTAGACCAATGGGTGGGTACATTCAATACTTTAATAATTCAGGTGCTTCAGGTGGGGGTTCTACAGTAGATGCTATTGAAGCTCCAGAAAATGGATTCTTATATGACTTAACAGGAACATCTTATGGGCCTGCTAACTATGATTTTAGACATGTTTGCTTAGCAAGTAATACAGGTCAAGGTGCAAGTAATGCAATGTCAAATGGAAACACGTTTGTCAATGTTTCTCAAAATTATATGTATGAAGTTGACCAAAGTGGGACAGTTGTTTGGCAGTATAATGCTGGGCCAACAAAAGCGTTTAGGTACGAGTGTGACAATCCAGGAATTATAGCCCTTTTAGGAGAAGATCCATGCGATTTGTTATCAATTTCTGAAGAAACATTGTCTCAGGTAAACTTGTATCCAAACCCTTCAAGTGGTGTGTTTCAAATTGATGGATTTAAATTGGGTCAAAATAATTTAACAATTACAGTGGTTGATATTTATGGGGAAGTTGTTTTTGAGGCTACTAACGCTTTAAGTATTGATTTATCTAATTATGCTAATGGGGTTTATTTTGCAAAAATGAACTTCAATAATGAAAAAACAATCACACGAAAAATATCTTTACTGCGATAGATTTAGATGCGTATATACATAGCTTTAATCGTATTCATTAGCTCAATGTTGTTGGGGTGTAAAAGTTTGATGGCACAGTCAAGCTTTTATGCTATCGATAGTATTCGAGAGATTAAACTATACTTTGAGGAAGGCAATTGGGATGCGATTTTAGATGACTTTTATATCGCAGGAAATCAGGAACGACTTGTAGGGAATTTAACCATTGATGGTGTGTATTACCCTGGAGTAGGTGTGCGGTATAAAGGGTTTAGTTCATATAGTTCTTCGCGCTCAAAAAATCCGTTTAATATTTCCTTGGACTATTCGTTTAGTGAATTGGAGCATCAAGGGGTGAATAAATTGAAGTTAAGCAATGTAATTCAAGACCCTTCTTTTGTTCGGGAGTCGTTATCGTATGAAATAGCCAGAAAGTATATGCCTTCAGCTCAAGCCAACTATGCAAACGTTTATGTAAACGACACCCTAATTGGTCTTTATACAAACGTGGAAGCTGTAAATAAAGATTTCTTAGAAGATCACTATGGTACACGAAGCAATGTTTTTTTTAAGTGTAATCCTGAACATTTGGATTTGAATGGTGAGAATTCAAACCTTGGAAATACTCCAGGAGCAGATGTTTCCAACTATTCCCCTTTTTATAAGTTAAAGTCTGAGTTATACTCTGATTGGAATGAACTACATGCCTTAATTGATACCTTAAACGACTCGCCAGGGAACATTGAATCTAAACTGAATGTTGATCGTACACTTTGGATGCATGCACTCAATTATGTTTTGGTTAATTTTGATAGTTATATAGGCTATGCGCAAAACTATTACCTGTATCAAGATGATGCTGGGTTGTTTAACCCTATTCTTTGGGATTTAAACATGTCTTTTGCCAGTTATCGATTAACTGATGCATCTAATAATTGGGATGGTTTTACAGTTGACGAAGCAAAGTCAATTGACCCTTTACTTCATTATTCAAGTGTATCAGTATATCCTAGACCATTGCTAAGAAAATTGTTTGAAAATGATCGGTATAGAAGAATGTATCTAGCACATATTAGGACCATTGTTGAAGAAAATTTTCTAAATGGGGATTACGCGCAAAGAGCAGCTCATATGCAATCAGTTATAAATATAGATGTTATAGCTGATACCAATAAGTTTTATTCAACTGCCGACTTTACGGACAACCTTACGTCGACCGTTTCAGATTTAGTTGATTATCCGGGCATCACCGATTTAATGGATGCACGAGCTAGTTACTTAGATACCTTCCCTGGTATTCAGGGTTCCCCTGTTATTTCATTGATTGAGTCATCTCCATTAAATACAGTGGCAGGGGATACTATTTTTATTACTGCCACGGTTAATGATTTAAACGCGACCGTGTTATTGGGTTATCGTTTTTCTGAAAGTGAGGCGTTTACGGTGTTGAACATGTTGGACGACGGGACGTTAAACGATGGTGTTTCTGGAGATGGTGTTTTTGGGGCATTAATTCCAAACTGTTCAAATGTTACGCAGTATTATGTGTATGCTGAAAATGATTCTTCAGGTCGTTTTTCTCCTGAACGTGCAGCTTATGAGTATTATACAATTGAATCAAAAATTGGCGTGAGAGATTTAGCGATCAATGAGCTTATGGCAGTGAACACTTTTTCAGTAGCAGATAATGAAGGGGAGTATGATGACTGGATTGAATTCTATAATAATACAGGGTATAAAATTTCGACAAAAGATCTTTACCTATCGAATGATTCTGAGAATAAATTAAAATGGTCACTTCCAGAACGTGTTGTAACCCCTGGAACCTATTTCATTGTTTGGGCAGATGAGGATATAAATCAATCTGGAGCTCACGCTACGTTTAAATTAAACAAAGAAGCCGATTCCCTTTGGTTGAGTTATTCCGATGGAAGTGTTGTAGATTCAGTTGTTTTTGAGAACCAAAATGATGCGATTTCATTTGGTCGATACCCAAATGGAACAGGTGATTTTAGAGAGATGCTCCCAAGCTATAGTTCGTACAATAGCTTAATTGATGGGTCCTTGTTAAATGATGTTGTTTTTATTTTCCCAAACCCAGCTGTAAATTCATTTGGGGTTAAGGTGAATGTTGATGAATCAGCAGTAATTAGTATCTATACAATAGATGGTCGAAATTTAATAGATGGTCTGGTGGGTGACAGGGGGCAAGTGTTGAATATTGATACAAGTAAGTTTACAAGCGGGATTTACTTAGTGCGTTTCACGTTTGAAAATAGTGAGATTGTGAAGAAAATAATAATTAAAAAATAGATGAATATGAAATTGAAATTAACGATTGCGTTTACCTATGTATTAACAGTAGGAGCTCTTGCTCAAACGTTTACGAACTATACATCTGCTGATGGTTTGTTAGCAGATAATGTGAACTGTATAGATACTTATGATGGTTATGTGTGGTTCGGTACACAAAATGGTCTTTCTGTATTTAATGGAACTAATTGGTATAGTTTTACAACAGCAGATGGGCTTATAGATAATACCATTCAGGCTATTCATGTCTCATCTTCTGGTATATGGGTGGGTACAGATTTTGGTGCGAGTTTTGCTGATTTACCCACTTTGTTTGCAGGTGGAACTGCTAGTTCTTATACAACTGCGAATGGATTAGGTAATAATGTAATAAAGTGTATTAGTAAAGATAGTGGTGGTAATATTTGGTTTGGGACAAATAGTGGTGTTTCAAGGTTTGATGGTAGTAATTGGTTTTCTTTAGGTGTGTCTGATGGATTGCCTTTTGGTGGTGTTGTAGATATTGACCAAGGTTCTAATGGAGATATTTACTTAAGTACTGGATTAGGAGGTCTTTTTATTTATGATGGTTCATCTTTAACTTCAGTTACTGAAATAGATGGTTTACTTGATAATAAATTACGCGCTTTAGTAATTAATAATCAGGATGAAAAATGGGTGGGGACATCAGATGGAATTACTGTTCTCGATAATATGAATGCTTTTAACATGAATCATACAACCATGTTATCATTACCAGCGCCAGATACTTTAAACCCAATAGAGGATATTGAAATCGATTCTCAAGGAAATATTTGGGTGGGTGTTTATGTAGATTACCTTGTAACAGAAGGAGGTGTTTGTGGGTATAATGGTTCTCAATGGATAGAATACCAGGTTGCTGATGGTCTAGTAGGACCAGTGATTCGAGCTATTGCGGTTGATGATAATGATGATCTTTGGGTTGCTACAAGTACAGGAGTTTCTAAATTGTCCAACCATGGATTAAGTCTTCAGGAGAATGAAGACGATCAATTTGTACTTTACCCAAACCCTGCAGTTGATGTGGTGACGGTTGCTGTGAAAGACAATAGCCTGGATGATTTGAATAAAATTGAGGTTTACACGAGTTCAATGCAGTTGGTTCTATCTGAGGATATTATAAGTTCTAGCATTCGCATTGATGCAAGTGCATTACCCCGCGGAATGTATTTCGTTAAAATGAATAATACGATAGCAAAATTGAGCCTTCGTTAGCATTAAAGAATAGATTATTAAGTCAATAAAAAAGTCCCATTGTAAAACAATGGGACTTTCCTTTTATAAGGTGTTAGTTAGACTAACGTCATTTTTTTATGTACTAGCGTGTAGGGAATTTTGCAGAAATTCCAAATTGCAATAATGCACCACCAAAAGCACCAAGTTCAATATGAGCCCCAATATTATTTGTAAAATATACGCGTGCACCAGCGGCTAATCTAAATGCTACTGGAATTAATGCTCCATCAAGCTCGTCGTTTTCATAATTTGGATCATTTGATTCACCGATACGATTTACATATTTGTATCCACCAGCAAAAGAGCTATACACATCTATGCGATCTGTCTGAATAAAATGATAGTTTAAACGAAGCATTGCACGCAATTTCTTAGCCTTATAGTCATAGTTGTAAGTTGCGTTTGTAAATGTATTTGTCAGAGAATCGTATTCTGAAACAGCGTTGTTGTAGTTAAATCCTGAAACTTCATAATTCACGTCTACCCCTATGCCGAAATCATCTGAAATCATGTATTCTACACGCCCACCATAACTTAATAGCCCACCGTTTAGTTTATAATCGGTAACATTTTCAGTGTCTTCAAGATTTACTTGGTTGTATAAAAGACTATTCGCCCAATTAGGAGTTCCAATATATGGATCAATAATAATATCTCCTTGAGTAACTTGTGTTTGTGCAATAGATGTATAGCTTAAAGCTACTGCGCCCATAAATAATAAAATCTTCTTCATAATGTAATCTAGTTAGTTAAGTTTTAATTGCTTTTTTAGCAAGAAAAGATGGAGTAAAGATAAAAAAATAATTGAACCGAAATCGTGTTAAACAATTCTTGTAAGCGTTGAGTTAGACAGCAACATCATTTTCTCTAAGGGCATCATTTAAAGAAGTTTTTAAATCTGTAGATGCTTTTCGCTTCCCAATAATTAATGCGCAGGGTACCTGGAAATCTCCAGCAGGAAATGCCTTTGTGTAAGAGCCTGGTATAACAACACTGCGTTCAGGTACATAGCCCTTAATTTCTTTTGGTTCGTTTCCGGTAGTATCAATTATTTTTGTTGATTTTGTTAAAACCACATTTGCTCCAAGAACAGCCTCTTTACCAATGTGAACACCTTCTACAACAATACAACGGGATCCAATAAACGCACCGTCTTCAATAATTACAGGAGCAGCCTGTAAGGGTTCTAGCACTCCTCCAATTCCTACACCACCACTTAGGTGTACATTTTCACCTATCTGAGCGCAAGAGCCTACTGTTGCCCATGTGTCAACCATTGTCCCAGAACCTACATAAGCACCAATGTTAATGTAAGACGGCATCATGATTACTCCGGGAGCAACAAATGCACCGTATCGAGCAACAGCATGGGGTACAACACGAACCCCAAGTTCTTTGTAGTTTGTTTTGAGTTTCATTTTATCATGGAATTCAAATGGTCCAACTTCAATTGTTTCCATTTTACGGATCGGAAAGTACATTACTACAGCTTTCTTTACCCATTCATTTACCTTCCATGTTCCATCGGTTAATGGTTCAGCAACCCTAAGTTTTCCTTTGTCTATATCTTCTATAACTTGTTCAATTGTTTGAACCGTTTTACTCTCTTTTAACAATTCACGATTCTCCCAAGCAGCTTCTATAATTGATCTCATTTTGTTGTTTTGTTTTAACAAATGTAATTATCTAGAATGGATATTTTTGTTTAGTGCTAGAATTCTAGCATCTTTGTTTTTATGGGGAAAATAATTGCAATTGATTTCGGTTTAAAAAGAACCGGATTGTCGATTACTGACGATTTAAATATGTTCGCATTTGGATTAGATACAGTCGATTCTAAAGAGTTGATGACATCTTTGAATGATTTAATTCCAAAAGAAAACATCGAAACCATTGTTTTAGGTCTACCCAAACGATTAAATAATGAAGATGCCCACATTACACAAAATGTTTATTTGTTAAAAGAAGCATTAGAAAAACAGTTTGCTTTAGTTAAGGTTGTTTTAATTGACGAACGATTTACATCAAAAATGGCGAGTCAATCAATGCATACTGCCGGAGCTTCTAAAAAACAAAAGAAACAGAAGGGCTTGGTTGATAAGGTTAGTGCTACCATTATCCTTCAATCTTACCTTTCTCAGCGTTAGAATTTAAATACTAAAGATAGATTAATCTATTTTTATTTAAACGGAAAGCGTTAATTTCGACTTTTAATACAAAATAAGATGATTTTACCAATTGTAGCATACGGAGACCCTGTTCTAAAAAGAGAGGGGATAGAAATCGATAAGGATTATCCAGACTTGAAGAAATTAATCGAAGATATGTTCGAGACAATGTATGCTGCGTCGGGCGTGGGGCTTGCTGCACCTCAAATCGGCAAGTCAATCCGTTTGTTTATTGTTGATGGAAGTCCGTTTGCAGAAGAGGAGGAGGGTGAAGATCCTGATCCTATGGCAGCAGGAATGGAAAACTTTAAGAAGGTGTTTATTAACCCAATCATTGAAGAGGAAAGTGGTGAAGAATGGGGGTTTGATGAAGCCTGTCTTTCTATTCCTAAACTACGTGAAGAAGTTTTTAGAAAAGAAAAAGTCGTTATTTCCTATTATGATGAAAATTGGGAGTTAAAAGAAGAAGAGTATGATGGGTATGCCGCTCGAGTTATTCAACATGAGTATGACCATGTAGATGGTGTTTTGTTTACAGATCATTTGTCTCCATTAAAAAAACGCATAATTAATAAGAAGTTAATAAACATTTCTAAAGGAGTTATTGATGTTGATTATAAGATGAAATTCCCAGCTCGTAAAAAACAACGTTAGTATGAAGTTTTTTGTCTGTTTAATCGTAACAATGATTTTTCTTTCTTCGTGTGTAGATGAAAAAGCTGACTTGCTTAATGAAATTGAAATTGCTGAAAACACCTTGTTTGAAAAATCTCAAGAGTTAAGCATTGGTGAGCAAATTGCACCAGCCTTGAATCAGAACTTGGTCGATGCGCTACTGGCTTTTCACCAAAGGTATCCTGACGATAAGCATGCTCCAGAATGTTTGGATAAATTACATATGAAATACTCAGGTTCAGGTAATTTTGAGCAGGCGGCAATCTATGGAAATATTCTGCTGACAGATTATAAGAACTATGTTAACCGTGCTATGATTTTAGAAAGCCTTGCTAATATTTATGATATGAATGTTTTTCCTAGAGACACATCTAAAGTGCGGTTTTATAATGAAGTGTTGTTGAGTGAGTGTCCGGAACTTCCCAGTGAAAAAATAGCAGATATAAAATATAGGCTGAAAAATATTCATCTAACGATTCCCGAATTGATTCAAAAGCGTATAGCAGAAGAGTAAATACAGCTGTTAACGAAGTGTTAAAAAAAATAAAGGTCTGCTTTCTTACCTTATATTTAACCTAGTATTAAACTTAAATAAATTACAATATGAAAAAGGTATTATTATCATTAGCAGTTATGTTTGCTGCTGTATTAGGAACAAATACAGCAGTTGCTCAAGAGGTTACTAACGGAGCGCAAATTAAATTTAACAAAGATGTTCACGATTACGGAACTGTTGATTATGCAGGTAACGGAAAATGTACATTTGAGTTTACGAACACAGGTAATGCACCATTAATTATTTCGAATGCGAAAGGATCTTGTGGTTGTACTGTTCCTTCTTGGCCAAAAGAGCCAGTTGCTCCAGGGGCTACTGCATCTTTGTCTGTAAAGTATGATACAAAACGTCCAGGTGCTATTAACAAGTCTGTTACAATTACTTCAAACGCAACTAACTCTCCTACTAAAGTTGTTCGAATTAAAGGAACAGTTAAGCCTAAGCCTACTTCAGGAGCACCAGTTAATAAAACAGGAGCACCAGCTAACAAATAAAGCACAAAGCTTAAGCGATTTCATTATCGTGTTAAATCCGCCCTTGTTTTCAAGGTGCGGATTTTTTTATATAAATTATCGGCAACCATTTGATTTTTTTAACGTAATTATTAAAAAAAATAAATATGAAAAGAATTTTATTAGCAGTATTAGTCTTGTTTGGACTACAAACACAAGCACAATTAGTGTCACCATGTGATTCAATAGATATAGTTGGTTCACAATCACAATTGTCAATGGAAGTTATGAGTGGTGTTAATATGTACTCACCCTTATATATGGTAACCACAACATCGTCTGGGTATGTTTTAGGAGAAGATAGTTTATCATGGACTCATTATGCTTATCCAGGTATAGCAATAGGAACAGATACTATTACAACTTGTATATCCTATACTTATGGTGTTGACACTTTAATTTGTTGTACGATGTTTTATTGGAATCCAACAACTAGCTTGTGGGGTCCCCTATCAGGTCAACCAACTCAATGTGATGCTAGTTTTACTGTGTCTCAAGAAATGTTTTTTGATTCTTTAAATCCAAACTCTGGAGTGGTTCCTGTTCCAAATTCATTAATTGTAACGAATACGTCTACTGGAAATGGGCTTACTTATTCTTGGGATTTAGGAGATGGAAGTACAGCAACAGGCTTTACAGTATCACATACTTATGCAACCTCAGGTCCATTTAACCTTTGTTTAACTGTTTCTGATTCGACAGGTTGTTCAGATGTTTTTTGTGATTCAATAGGTGTAAATAGCGCTGGTTTAAGTATTGGGAAGCAAGCAGGGTTCTCGATCAATATGACAGGTATTATGGGGATATCTAATCTTGAAGTTGATTATATGTTTAATTTATACCCGAACCCAACTGTTGACCATGTTAACGTTGAGGTTGGAGCGTTGTCAGAAGTGGCACAGCTTTCAGTTTTAGACCTTACAGGAAGAGTTGTTTATTCAGATGTTGTTAAACCATCAGCGTTAAGTCAGTTAATTACAGTTGATTTGACTACTATTCCAACAGGAGTGTATCAGGTGAGTTTAGATACTCGAGATGGAGTTCTAAATAAGCGTTTAATTGTAAAATAAATATTTACTAACATTTAGTTGGTGGAAGTCCAGTGCTCTAGTTTGAGTGCTGGACTTTTTTTTGAAAAAAACGATCAAATTGTTAATAGTTTGTACGGCCTTTAAGTTCTTTTTTTCGCTAATTTTATTGGTTAGAACTCAGCACTGCTATGTATATTATTTTTGATACTGAAACAACCGGATTCCCAAGAGATTGGACTGCGCCAATTACGGATACAGATAATTGGCCACGTGTTGTCCAGATCGCATGGCAGTTGCATAACGAGATGGGGGAAGTTGTGGAATCGCGCGACTTTTTAATTGATCCAGATGGTTATAATATCCCGTATGATACTGAGCAAATTCATGGTATATCAACTGAGCTAGCCAAAAGTCAAGGGGTTGCCTTGATTGATGTATTGAATGAATTTAATAATGCCCTGTCAAAAGCAACATTTGTTATTGGACAGAATGTACAGTTTGATTTAAATGTATGGGGCTGTGAGTACCATAGAATGGGAGTTGAGTCTCCTATGGGAAAGATGGCTGTGCTTGATACATGTACTGAGGTTACGGCTAACTTATGCCAACTCCCAGGTGGTCGACGAGGTCGCTTTAAATTACCGTCATTAACGGAATTACATACGTTTTTATTTGACCAAGCTTTTGGTGAAGCGCACAATGCTACAGCCGACGTTGAGGCAACAACACGCTGTTTCTTTGAGTTGATTCGAAGGGGAGTGTTTTTACCAGAACAATTACAGCAAGAAGAACGGTATATTGAAGATTTTCAAGCATTTAATCCTGCTCCTATAGGCCTTATTGGTTTAAAGCACTTAAACCTAAAAGAGGAAAGTGCAAAACTGATCGAGCGGGCTGAGGGCGCTGCAATATCTGACACGGATAAGTCATTGCTTTTAGAAGATTTAAACGATTTTACTTACGCCCATTTACACAACCACACACAGTTTTCAATTCTTCAGTCTACTATTGATATAAAGGGCTTGGTGAAGAAAGCTGCAGAAAATAACATGCGTGCTGTCGCAATGACTGACACGGGTAATATGATGGCTGCCTTTCACTTTGAGAGAGAGGTGGGGAATTACAATAAAGAATTAAGGGAAAAAAAGAAAGAGTCTGAAGAAACAGGCGAAGTTGTAGAAGGGGTTGAAATGACCCCGATTATTGGCTGTGAATTTAATGTTTGTAGAAATTTAAGAGATAAAACACAAAAAGACAATGGGTATCAAGTTGTTCTTTTGGCAAAGAATAAAAACGGGTATCATAACTTGATAAAATTAGCTTCAATTGCTTACACAGAAGGAATGTATTATGTTCCAAGGGTTGATAAGGCTGCAATTGAAATGTATAGTGAGGACATTATCGTACTTACTGGAAATCTGTATGGCGAAGTTCCAAGTTTAGTGTTAAATGTTGGTGAAACCCAGGCTGAAGAAGCGCTTGTTTGGTGGAAATCAATTTTCAATGATGACTTGTATGTAGAGGTGATGCGTCACGGGCAAGAAAATGAAGACCGTGTTAATGAAACATTGGTTGAACTGGCCAATAAGCACGATGTGAAACTAGTTGCTTCAAACAATACATATTACCTAGATAAAACCGATGCTACTTCGCACGATGTGTTGTTGTGTGTAAGGGATAATGAGCTTGTTTCAACACCAAAGGGACGTGGAAGAGGCTTTCGTTACGGCTTGGATAATGAAGAGTATTATTTCAAGTCGCAAGATGAAATGAAGGAATTGTTTCTTGATCTTCCGGAGGCAATTAAATCAATTGATGAGATTATTGATAAGGTTGAGCACTATGAATTGGCAAGAGAGGTTTTGCTTCCTGCTTACGATATTCCTGCTCAATTTGTTGACCCTGAAGATGAAAAGGATGGTGGTAAACGTGGAGAAAATAATTATTTAAGGCACTTAACTTATGAGGGTGCTAAAATGCGTTATGAGGAAATAACGGATGAAATTCGCGAACGATTGGATTTTGAGCTTGCAACGATAGAACGAACAGGTTATCCAGGTTACTTTCTTATTGTACAAGATTTTTGTCACGCTGCACGTGATATGGATGTGTCTGTAGGTCCGGGGCGTGGTTCTGCGGCAGGTTCTGCAGTTGCTTATTGTACTCAGATTACGAATGTAGATCCAATAGCATACGACTTGCTGTTTGAGCGTTTCTTGAATCCTGATCGTATTTCGATGCCTGATATTGATATTGATTTTGATGATGAAGGTCGTGGGCGTGTAATTGAATGGGTGATTGAGAAATATGGTTCAAATCAAGTTGCTCAAATTATTACATACGGTACAATGGCGGCTAAATCTTCAGTTCGAGATACTGCAAGGGTTCTTGATTTACCACTATCTGAAGCTGATCGTATTAGTAAATTGATTCCTGATATTTCGTTGAAAAAACTGTTCAATTTAGGTGATCCTGAATTAAGGGAAAAGTTGAAAAATAACCAGGATGATGTTAAGCGCGCAAATGAGCTGAAGGTAATTTCAAATGGTGTTGGTTTATCTGCGCAGGTAGTTAATCAAGCTAGAGAGTTAGAAGGCTCTGTTAGAAATACAGGTATTCATGCTTGTGGTGTAATTATTACGCCAGATGATATTACCAAATTTGTTCCTGTAGCTTTAGCAAAAGATTCAGATATGTACTGTACTCAGTACGATAATTCTGTGGCAGAAGATGCTGGCTTATTGAAGATGGATTTCTTGGGGTTAAAAACATTGACTTTAATTAAACATGCGGTCCGAAATGTAAAAGAAAGGCATGGTGTTGATTTGGTTCCCGATGATTTTCCAATTGATGATGAATTGACTTATGAGTTATTCCAACGCGGAGAAACGGTAGGGATATTTCAATATGAATCTGCTGGAATGCAGAAGTATATGCGTGAGTTGAAACCTACAGTTTTTGCAGATTTAATTGCAATGAATGCACTGTATCGACCGGGACCATTAGAATACATTCCTTCGTTTATTAAGCGTAAGCATGGCGATGAAGAGATTGTTTACGATGTTCCTGCTTGTGAGGAATACTTGAAAGAAACATACGGAATTACAGTTTACCAAGAGCAGGTAATGCTTTTGTCTCAAAAATTAGCCGGATTCTCTAAAGGTGAGGCAGATACCCTGCGTAAGGCAATGGGTAAGAAACAAAAGTATATCCTAGACAAAATGAAGCCTTCTTTTCTTGAAAGAGGAGCAGAGAACGGGCATGATGTTGAGGCGCTGGAGAAAATCTGGAAAGATTGGGAGGCATTTGCCTCTTATGCATTTAACAAGTCTCACTCTACTTGTTATGCCTGGATTGCTTATCAAACGGCATATTTAAAAGCAAATTACCCTGCAGAATATATGGCGTCTGTGTTGAGTAATAATATGAATGACATCAAGCAGGTTACATTCTTTATGGATGAGTGTAAACGAATGGGCTTAGAGGTTCTTGGGCCAGATGTAAATGAATCTAACTATCAATTTACTGTAAATAGTAAAGGGGCTATTCGTTTTGGTTTGGCCGCTATAAAAGGTTTAGGTTCTTCGCCTGTTGAGGCTATTATTGCTGAGCGTTCTGCAAATGGAATGATGAAGAATATTTTTGACCTTGCTAAACGAATTAATTTACGGGTTTGTAGTAAAAAGGCATTTGAGAGCTTGGCATATGCGGGAGGCTTTGATTCCTTTGGTGATGTGCATAGGGCTCAATATTTTAAAGAAGATGGGAATGGTCGTTCCTTTCTTGAGAATGTGGTGCGATTTGGCTCGGGATTTCAAGACAGTGAAAATTCAAGTCAAGCTTCTTTGTTTGGTGAGGATACAGGAACGGCTTTGCCTGAGCCAATAATACCTGAGGCTGAAGAGTGGGGTAATATTTACACATTGAACAAAGAAAAAGAGGTTGTCGGTGTATTTATTTCTGGACACCCATTGGATGACTTTAAAATGGAGATTGATGCATTTTGTTCTGGAGGAGTTGAGGTGTTAAATAACCTTGAAGAAAATCAGGGGAAAGAAGTTTTAATTGCTGCAATCATTACAGAGGGAGAGCATCGAACAACCCGAAAAGGAGATCCATTTGGAACAATTTTAATTGAGGATTATAATGATCAGCATAAAATATTTCTTTGGCGAGAGAATTACTTGAAGTATAAACATTTCTTAAACCCAGGAACATTTGTTTCTATAAAAGGACGGATTGAGATCCCTCCGCGTCGTTCTGAACTGGAGTTTGTGATTCATTCAATTGATTTACTTGCTAATTTAAAAGAGACAAGGGCAAGTGGGGTGCATTTAAAAATATCTTCAAAAGCATTATCTCAAGTTATGGTTCAGGATTTATTTATGTTGTTTAATGAGCATAAGGGAGATTCAGATGTTCGTTTTACGGTGTACGATCCATTGGACAACGTAGAAGTGCGTATGCCATCAAAAAGCGTAAAAGTGGAGCTAAATAATACCTTGTTTAAAAAATTACAGGAATTCGATTTAGAATTTGACCTCAAATAATTCGCGTAATTCAACCAGTTCTTTTACACGCTTTGCGCTACCAGATTGTTGGAATGATGTGATGAGGTTTGTTAGCATGCGAACGATGATTAAGGAATTTGAGCAAGGTTCGTAGTATTCGCGTGATTTAGGTTTGTTCAAACCTTTTAGAAACTCATCAATTTCAAGCTCTTCAAAAATTCCCCCTTTTGAAAAAGCATTGATATAGAATAGGGCACCGTGTTTATTTTCACTTTTAATAAGTGGGTTAATCTTGTTTTCGTCTAAGTGTATTAAAATAAAATGATTAGGAAGGTTTACCCCGTAAATTGGCATGTCTAAAGATTGTGCAATTATGGAGTAGAGTATACATAAACTCAATGGGTTTCCCTTTCGCGTTTCAATGACTGTGTTTAGGTAGGAGTTCATTGGTGAATTGTAGTCCTTGGAGTTGCCAGAGAATTTTTCTTCACCGTAAAATATCTTATTGAATATACGAACTTTCTCAAAGGAGGTTTGTCGATGGCTCAGTTCTAGCCAGATGGTGTCACGAATACGTTTAATTTCTGACCGTATTTTTCCCTCGTCAAAATTTGGGTATTGATAACGTGCTATTAGTAGTGCACCATCAATTAATTCTTTGTTTGGTGAATCGATCCATTTTGTCAGATCATCCTTAACTGCATGGTATTGAATTTCGTGAATCAAATCTTCTACGCGCGATTGAAACAACAAGTCATAATCATCTTCTTCCCACGAAGCTTCTAAAAAAGGAATAGCAGCAGTACCATGGCTAACAAGTTCATCTTTTATATGGTTATAGATGTCTTCGTCAGGGTCATCGCAAAGGCGCATTAAGGCTTTTATGGATTTTGTAGTATTCACACCATAAAGATATATTGGTTTGATGTGTTGATGATGTGTTGAAGAAAAACTTTTTAATGGATAAATGTTAATTGCGGAAAATAAAAGGTGAAAAATTGAAACCTTTTAAAGGCCTTGACGTTTATCTATGAACAAATCGATTGTTAACCCTTGTAGGTTAAGAGAGGAGAGGCTTTATATTTAAAGCCTCTTTTTTGTTTTTAAGAATGCTGTTCTTTTCTTTGTTTACGCTGTGATTTCAAATGCGCTTATTAGGTTTAAAAAATCTTTCGGTGGTGCAATGGGACGCATTGTTTCTTTAGAAACAAAAACTAAAGTAGTAGATGAGGTTGCGATAAGTTTGTTTTGCTTGTTTGTGATTGTGTAGTTGAATATTAACCGAGCTCCTTTCAACTCAATGATTTTTGTTTGAATGGTTAGCTGGTCGTCGTATTTAGCTGGTGTTTTGTAGGTGACTTGAAAATCTGAAACAGGCAACATAATGCCTCGGTCTTCGAGGCTTTTGTAGCTCATACCTATACTTCGGAGTGCTTCTACACGTCCAACTTCGAAGTATTGTGCGTAGTTTCCATAATAGCAATAGCCCATTTGGTCTGTTTCGCTGTATCGTACCCTCAGTGTTGTTGAATTGTTAAAATCGATTTTCATTGTTTATAAGTATGGGATTAAAATTAGCGATTAGAATTATTTTTTTTAAAATAAAAATAACCTTTTTTTGACAATATCCTCGTGTATTTATTTAGGTATTTTGTGCTAGTTTTTTGTGCTTTAGCAAGTTAGCTTATTTGTGGTGTTTTTGATTAAAAAAACATGGCTTAGTGTTAAAATTTTTAGAAGTAAAACTTTCGAGAAAATCAATAGGTAAATGATTTTTTTTTAAACTTTATTATGTAAATATTTGTAATGTCAATAACGAATGAGAATTGTTATAAAAAAGACTTAACCCTTTTTTTTTAAAATAACCACTAACACTAAATAAATTGTAACTATGAGCAAAAATCACGAGCCAGTTTGGGGGGCATGCTTAAAAGTAATAAAAGATAATATTTCTTTACAGGCTTTTAAAACATGGTTCGAACCTATTGTTGCTGTTAGGTTAGATGCAAATGTTTTAACTATACAGGTTCCATCTCATTTTTTTTATGAATGGTTGGAGGAGAATTACATTGTTCTGTTAAAAAAGGTGATACAAAAAGAACTTGGAACTGAGGGTAGGTTAGAGTACAGTATTATTATGGAAAATAACACAACAAAATCTACACCTTATACGGTTAAGTTACCTGCATTAAATAGTAAGTCGTTAAGAAATGCCCCCGTTTCTATGCCGCTTAATGTAAGTGAAAAACAAATTCGAAATCCATTTATTATTCCAGGGTTAAAAAAGGTAAATGTAGATTCAAATTTAAACCCATCGTACTCGTTCGATAATTTTGTTGAGGGAGATTGCAATCGTTTGGCAAGAGCTTCTGGTTATGCGGTAGCGAATAAGCCAGGAGGTACAGCATTTAATCCGCTATTGATTTATGGTGGAGTTGGATTGGGGAAAACGCACTTGGCTCATGCGATAGGGATTTCAATTAAAGATCAGTTCCCAAACAAAACGGTTCTTTATGTTGGTTCAGAAAAGTTTGCGCATCAATTTATTGATGCAATTAAGAACCAAACTACAAATGATTTTATTCACTTCTATCAAATGATAGATGTGTTGATTATAGATGACGTTCAGTTCTTCTCAGGAAAAGAAAAAACACAAGATGTGTTCTTCCATGTATTTAATCACTTGCACCAAAATGGCAAGCAGATTATCTTAACGAGTGACAAGCCACCTGTAGAGATGCAGGGAATGGAGCAACGTTTACTTTCTCGATTTAAATGGGGACTATCTGCCGATTTAGGAGCTCCTGATTTAGAAACTAGAATGGCCATTCTAGAAAAGAAAATGTATGGGAATGGTATTGACCTTCCTAAGGATGTGACGGAATATTTAGCATACTCAATCAATACGAATGTTCGTGAAATGGAAGGGGCGCTAAATACTTTGTTGGCTCAAGCTTCATTGAATAAGAAGGCAATTACATTGGAGCTCGCAAAACAGATGGTAGATAAGTTTGTGAAAAATACTGCGCGCGAAGTCTCTATCGAATACATTCAAAAAGTTGTTTGTGATTATTTCGATTTAGCACTTGAAATTCTAAAATCTAAAACAAGGAAACGAGAGGTTGTTCAAGCAAGACAAATCTCCATGTATTTCTCTAAGAAAATGACAAAGTCGTCATTGGCAAATATTGGAGCTCATTGTGGAGGGAAGGATCACGCAACTGTTTTACACGCGTGTAGAACAGTTACCAACCTTTCTGAAACAGATAAGCAGTTTAGAGCTTATTTGGAAGACCTAGAAAAGAAATTAACAATCCAATAGTACTTAAACCATCAGTTCGCTGATGGTTTTTTGTGTTAAAACGTGTTTGAATCAATAATGTACAATGTATAGTTGTTGAATAAAATGTTGTTTAAAACCAGTTCTGTCGTTGATACTAAATTCTAAATACCGTACGGTTAAGAAAGAAACCGAAGGTTTGTATAAGGAGAAAGGGTCCAAGTTTATTGGTCTTGCTGTTTCTTGTTATAATGAAGAAGAAGCTAAAGTTTTTTTGGAAAATTGGAATAGGCAACACCACCAGGCTCGTCATCTGTGTTATGCGTATAAATTTGGTGTGGATGGAGCTAAGTATAGAGCAAACGATGATGGGGAGCCAAACAACTCTGCAGGACAACCTATTCTTGGACAAATAGATTCGTTTGAGCTAACGAATGTCTTGATTGGTGTTGTTCGGTACTATGGAGGTACTAAATTAGGGGTGGGTGGTTTAATTAATGCGTATCGAACTGCTGCAAAAGAAGCAATTCAAAATGGAATTATTGTTGAGTTGGAAGTCTATGATTGGGTAGATGTTCTGTTCGACTACCAAGACATGCCTCATGTTATGAATCTATTGAAAAAACATAACCTCACACTCTCCAACAATGAGTTTGAAGAATCGTGTAAACTAACTACTTTTATGGATGTCAATAAAGCTGCAGGTATAAAAGCAGAACTATTGAAGTATGAGAGTGTTAAGCTCATAGAAAAAGGAGTTTATTAAAATTAAGATAAATTGGAATTATTAAAGCAACTTGTTGATGTAAGATCAGCCTCTGGAGATGAATTGAGAATGAAAGAATTTCTTCTTGATTATATAGCAAAAGAACAGTCAAACTGGAATGTGCAACCGACTATTGTGGAAGGGCAAGGGTTTCAAGATTGTTTGATTTTGGTTTTTGGACAGCCTAGAACTGCAATTTATGCACACATGGATAGCATTGGATTTTCAGTTGGTTATGAAAAAGAATTGATAAAAATTGGTGGTCCGGCTGCTATAGATGGAATGCAGTTGGTCGGGTCAGACAGTCAGGGGGAAATAGAAACTGAATTAATGTTGATTGAAGACGAGTACGGGGCAACCCACATGCAATATGTCTTTAACCGCATCATTGATCGAGGGACAATTCTTACGTTTAAACCAAATTTCAGAGAAACAGATGAGTATGTTCAATCTCCATATATGGATAACCGATTGGGGGTATGGAATGCTTTAATGGTTGCTAAAGATCTAGAGAATGGAGCAATTGTCTTTTCAACTTACGAAGAGCATGGCGGAAATTCAGTGGCTTTTTGCGCAAAATATTTGATGGAAAAACACGGTGTGTATCAATCGCTTATTTCGGATATTACTTGGGTAACACCAGGAGTTATCCATGGTAAGGGGGTTGCTATTTCAATGCGTGATCGTTGCCTGCCTAGAAAGACTTATTTAGACCAGATTATTGAGTTGGCTCGCGAGTCAGGAGTTGATTTCCAATTGGAAGTAGAGTCTGCAGGTGGTAGTGATGGAGGGATGCTTCAAAAATCAGATTTGCCGATTGATTGGTGTTTTATTGGTGCGCCTGAAGATAATGTTCATACACCCGATGAAAAAGTGTTTAAGTATGATATTATGACAATGGTAGAGCTTTATAAGGTTTTGATGAAGGCGCTATAGGTTCTTTCTAATGGTCGGCTGTGTTCCTGTTAAAGTACTTGTTGTTAAAAAGGTTGGCTTGATAAAAGTTTAATGAGTTTAGAGATTATCGAATCATTTTTTGTTGAATGTTTATTCATTTTGTCTTGAGACAAAACGAACCAAAAACTCAAGACCTGCAGAAACAACGGACTTCATTCTACGCAAAACAAAAGTGCGGCCGAGTGATTTCCTAGGTAGTCACCATCGGAACTTCTCGGTCTTACTAATGTTTTTACTTGACTATCAGAGTCGTTCTTTCTGATGGCCGGTTGTATTTCTGTTGAAGATTAATCGTCTAGTTTTAGGTATGAAAAAACCCGAAAAGGAAATCCTCTCCGGGTTAAAGTATTGTTATTAAAACAGTATGCTCATTTCTGAGTGCCCGCTGTGTGGTTTTATACCATCACCTTAGGGGCAGCTGAAAGAATAGCTTCACTTGTTTGGTCTTCGTAAGCTTCAAAGTTTTTCACGAATTGATCAGCCAAGTTGTTTGCTGTTTTATCAAAGTCATTTTTGTCAGTCCATGTGTCTTTTGGATTCAAAATCTCAGAAGGGACATTTGGACACGATGTTGGAATAGCTAAGTTAAATATTGGTTGCGTTTGAAAATCTACATTGTCAAGTTCACCGTTCATTGCTGCGGTAATCATTGATCTTGTGTAAGAAAGTTTCATTCGACTACCAACACCGTAAGATCCTCCAGACCATCCTGTGTTGATTAACCAAACCTTAATGTTAGTACCGTTTAATTTTTCCCCAAGTAACTCAGCGTATTTAGCTGGGTGTAAAGGTAAAAATGCAGCACCAAAACAGGCAGAGAAAGTTGTTTGTGGCTCCGTAATTCCCATTTCAGTTCCGGCAACTTTAGCAGTATAACCAGACATGAAGTGATACATTGCTTGTTCAGTAGTTAAACGAGAAATTGGAGGTAAAACACCAAAAGCATCACAGGTAAGGAAGAAAATATTTTCAGGCGCTCCACCGATAGATGGAACCATGATGTTGTCTATGTGATCAATTGGATAAGATACACGTGTGTTTTGAGTAATTGTTGTGTACGAGTAATCTGGAGCAGAAGAACCTTCTTTAAAACCAATGTTTTCTAAGATTGCACCATATTTAATGGCGTCAAAAATTTGAGGCTCTTTTTCTCGAGATAAATCAATTGTTTTTGCGTAGCAACCTCCTTCAAAGTTGAAGACTGTGTTGTCAGCCCACCCGTGCTCATCATCACCAATCAATTTTCTGTCTGGATCAGAAGAAAGTGTTGTTTTTCCTGTTCCTGAAAGGCCAAAGAAAACAGCTGTGTCACCACCTTTACCAACATTGGCAGAGCAGTGCATTGAAAGAACATTCTTTTCGTGTGGTAAGATGAAATTTAATACAGAGAAAATCCCTTTCTTAATTTCACCCGTATAACCTGTTCCACCAATGATAATCATCTTCTTTGTGAAGTTGATTACAGCAAAATTATGTTGACGTGTTCCATCAATTTCTGGATCAGCCATAAAGCCAGGTACACATACAACATGCCATTCTGGATTAAATTCTTTTAATTCTTCATCTGTAGGACGAAGAAACATGTTGTTGGCAAAGTGATTTGACCAAGGAAATTCCGTTACAACACGTAGGTTTAGTCTGTGATTATCATCTGCACAAGCGTATGAATCCCTTACATAAAAGTCTTTATCGTTAAGATAAGCTTTCATTTTTTCATATAAAGCATCGAATTTATCAGAATCAAATTTGATATTGATATCTCCCCACCAAACTGCATTTTCTGTTTTTTCATCGCAAACAACAAATCGGTCTTTAGGCGATCGACCTGTAAATTCCCCCGTCTCAATAGCAATAGCTCCCGTGTCCGTTAGCATACCATGACCATTGATGATTGTGTCTTCTATTAGTTCTGCTGGTGAAAGGTTCCAAAATTGACTCCCTACACCTGATAGTCCAATTGATTCTTCTAAATTGGCATTTTTTCCATGTTTACCAAATATGTCCATAATATGAGTTTACAGCTTTTCGCTTTTATGTTTAAAGCAAAGTTAGTGTATAATGCAGTAATAGTTTGACTAAAAAGATGAGAGTTTCCCACAATTTCAGATTAACATTGTTAATATTTAGTTAATAATAAAATCATTCTATCATGATAAAATGATTAAAATACCGATTCTGCTAGCTGTGGCCGATGGTGACAGCAGTTCGTAGCTGGTTTTATTTAAAGGTATACTCAATAACTTTTCCCCATCCATCAAGTAATAAAATTGTTTTATCTCCTTTGTTCTTGCTGTCTGAAAGCTCTGTAAGGTTTACTTCAATGGTGTTTGTTACAATAGCTTTACAGTAGTCTTCATGATTTTTGTGTATTAGCTGAATCATTCTTTGAGGTGGGAGTGATGCCTTGGTTATAGCGCTTCCTTTGAGTTGAAAAGAGTGGTCTCCACAACCGCCTCCGTATGATACATCAAGGAACAGTGTGTTTCCTTCGCAATAAGCGTTGTTAATTTGAATAGGGTCCCCATTTTCAAACGTGCCAATTTCCGCTTTAATGGTTATGTTTTCACTTCGATTTTTGACACTTTCAGGAGGGGTGTCTATGATTTGTGGGCGTTCTTTTGAATGGCCTGTTCTTTCTGAAACAGGCTCGTTTGTTGTAGCGCAAGAGAGTAGTAGGCCTCCAATCGCAATGAATAAATATGTTTTCATAATGTAATCTTTAGACTATATATTCTATTCAAATATAATGCCATTAACTAAAACGCTTACTATTCAACTTCTGTATATGAAAAACAATGCTGTTTGCTTACCTTTGTAACATGAAGACGAAAACCCTAAAGAAAAACAAGGTTAATGTTGTAACCCTTGGCTGTTCTAAAAATATTTTTGATTCTGAAGTTATGATGGCTCAGTTGAAAGGAAATAAATTTGAAGTTGAGCATGAATCTAAGGAAGATGATTCTGAAATTGTAATCATTAATACGTGTGGTTTTATTGACAATGCAAAAGAAGAGTCAATAGATACTATTGTTAGATATGCTGAAGCAAAGAAAGAAGGATTGGTATCAAAGGTATATGTTACAGGTTGTTTATCTGAACGGTATAAAGAAGATTTAGAGGAAGAAATTCCAGAGGTAGATGCTTTTTTTGGAACACGAGAGCTTCCTAAATTATTGAAAACACTAAAGGCAGATTATAAGCATGAGCTAGTAGGGGAGCGTTTGCTAACCACACCAACACATTATGCCTATTTTAAAATTGCAGAAGGGTGTGATCGTCCTTGTTCTTTTTGCGCTATTCCTTTAATGCGTGGTAAACATGTGTCTACGCCTATAGAAGACTTGGTGGCTTCAGCAAAAAAACTTGCTGCATCTGGAGTTAAAGAGTTAATGCTTATTGCGCAAGACCTTACGTATTACGGGCTTGATATATATAAGAAACGTGCATTGGCTGATTTAATTGACCAACTGGCTGATGTTGAGGGTATAGAATGGATTCGTTTACATTATGCTTTTCCAAATAATTTCCCTGTAGATGTGTTGGAGGTCATGAATAGGCGCGATAATGTTGCAAACTATTTAGACATTCCTTTACAGCACGGCTCTACCAAAATGTTGAAGGCAATGCGAAGAGGAATTACGCGTGAAAAGACAGAGGAATTGATTGCTGACATTCGTGAAAAGGTTCCTGGCATCGCTATACGAACTACGCTCATCTCTGGTTATCCAGGAGAGACAGAAGAAGATTTTCAAGAAATGTATGACTGGGTTGAAAGAACAGGGTTTGACCGCTTAGGAATTTTTACGTATTCACATGAAGAGAATACACATGCGTATAATTTTGAAGACGATGTTCCTGAAGATGTGAAGCGTGAACGCGCAGATAAAATCATGGATTTACAGTCTGGAATTAGTTATAATTTGAATCAGGAAAAAATTGGAAAAACGTTTAAAGTTCTTTTTGATAAAATTGAAGGAGATTATTACATAGGTAGAACAGAATTTGACTCTCCAGATGTAGATAACGAAGTTTTAGTAAAGAAAGATCAAGGTTACATTCGTTTGGGTGATTTTTCGAATATTAAAATTATAAATGCTGATCATTACGACCTTTACGGAGAAATTGTAGATTAATTTTCAATGAGGCAACCATTTGATTTTTGAGTTGTACTTATAAGTAGTATATATTAAGCAAGTGTGATATCGAAGGAAATATTAGAATCATTTATTAAGGGTGAAAAAAAAGGGTTCGATAAAATATACGATGCATATTCACCTGGTATGTATGTTATTTCTCTCCGTTATGCACGATGTTCTGATGATGCGCGGGATGTTCTTCAAGAAACATTTATTAAAATTTATAATAGTTGCAATAAATATGATGTTGACCTGCCTATAGGTGCATGGATAAAAACAATTACGATTAGAACGGCGCTTGATTATATAAAGGAGAATTATAAATTATCAATTGATAAACGATGAATCCTACTTTGATACTGCAGTTCAGGTTGAGGTGAAGGCGGATCAAAATCAAGATTTAAAAAATAAATTAATAGCAGTATTACGCCAATTACCAGCGGGGTATAAAACCATCTTTAATTTGTATACGGTTGATAATTTAACGCATAAAGAGATAGCATCTTACTTGGGTATTACAGAAGGTACATCTAAATCTCAATATTCAAAGGCTAAGAAAATGATAAAAAGATTGTTATTAATAGAACAAGTGTAATATGAAAGATTTTGATGAAATAGAACGCTTATTTTCTTCTACATTTGAAGGTGCTGAAATCACACCTGATTCAAGTGTGAAAAAGGCAATTGACACCTCCTTGTTTGGTTCTTCAAAAAACCTTTTTTATAAGTATTTAATCTTGTTTTTAGTGCTGGTTAGTGGAAGTGCTATTGCTTATTATTCAATTAGTATAGAACCGAAATTAAAACAACAAATCACAGAAGGTTTGGATGAGGTTAAAGAGGTTGATACCCAGTTTAATCGTGTGGTTCAGGATGATACTGAGGGTAAAGGTGAAGATGCGCGCGCGAATAATTTGACTTCAAACGAACATAAAATAAACAAAGCTGTTAATTCTTCTAAGATTGATAATGATTCTTTTAAAGAAGAAATAGTTGAAATCGAAAAAAAAGAACGTATTACCAATAGCGTCTAACTTGATTAAATATCCAGTTAATCAGGGAGTAAATAATGGAACACCTAAACATATTTCAGTAATCAGTGAATTGTCAAGTACGGATCTAGATCATGTTAATTTAACATTAGGTAGTGGTATCGATGATTTATCAAGAAACAAGAATGATTCGTTGAAGTCTAAGGGGACAATCCAGCTGATATTACAATTAGTGCCCAGGACTCTCTGGTTACTTTAAATTCAACAGATTCGGTTGATTCCTTGCAATCTATTTCGGTTGAAAAACCTATTTCAATAAAAAACTTGAGCAGGTGGTCTTTGGTTTCTTATGGGGGTGTTCAAAGTATCTTTAATCGCATAACATCAAGTGTTCCATTGTCTAATTTTAAAGTTGAAGAGTCTAGTGGAATTGATTTTTCTTTAGAAACAAGGTATAATTTTCGGAAAAAATTAGCGTGGGAACAGGGTTAGACTTAAATACACATAGCCTAAAATTAACTGATTCAGTTGTGGATATGGATATCATTATAGAAGGAGAATGGTTGCTAACGGTTGATTCTGTTTTAATATACCAAGTGACGTATGATACGATTCTTTCAACTACGAAAGTACAAGGAGGGATTAAACAGACTTCGATAGGGATACCGTTGTATTTTTCATATTCGACACCTTTGAGTAGTAGGCTGAGTTTAAGGACGGCTATTGGAGGGAGGTTGAGTTATGAAACGTTTGGTGTTGGAACTCAAGCTTTAGGTTTTCCTAAGAGTACATTTTCCCAGTTTGGGGTTAGTACTTTTATAAGGCCCGAAATTCAATATCGTTTCAATAATTTTGGTGTAGGATTGTATGGTAAATTCACATACGATTTTAAACACGGGATTGATTGGGAGTCAATTCAACGTCAACGGTGTGGTATAGGAGGTGGTTTTGTGCTTAGTTACACGTTTTAATTCTAGATGTTTCTTGGGTGAAAGGAGATGATTGCTTCTTGAATAAACTGCTGGTCTAAGTGTGTGTATATTTCTGTTGTGGTAATTGATTCATGTCCTAACATTTCTTGAATAGCACGTAAATTTGCACCTCCTTCTAATAGGTGTGTGGCAAATGAATGTCGAAATGTATGTGGAGAAACATTTTTTTTAATTTGAGCTTTTTCAACAAGTTGTTTGACGATTGTAAAAATCATGACCCGTGTTAATTTTGCGCCCCTTCGATTTAGAAACACAAAGCTTTCATTGCCTGGTTTTATGGCTTTATGACATCTGAAATTATTGACGTAGATACCAATTTCTTTTTCTACAGATGGACTAACAGGAACCAATCGTTGCTTATTACCTTTCCCAATAATTCGAATAAATTTTTCGTTGAAAAATAGTTCTTCAAAGCGTAAGTTTACCAGTTCAGATACACGTAATCCACAACTGTAAAGCGTTTCAATGATTGCTTTATTCCGATGGCCTTCATTTGTACTTAGGTCAATTGTCTCAATGATTGAATCAATCTCTTCGATGGTCATAACTTCAGGGAGCTTTCTTCCGATTCTAGGAAGTTCTAATAACTTACTCGGGTCATTTTCGATTTCATCGTCTAGTATTAGAAAAGTGAAAAATTGCTTAATTCCAGAAATGATTCGTGCTTGACTTCGTGCACTTAATCCAAGCTCATAAAGCTCATGGATAAACTGCTGCAGAGATTCATGTGTAATTGTCTCAGGGGTACTATTTCTTGCCTCTGAAAAGTCCTTAAGTTTTAGCACATCATCGGTATATGCCTTTACTGAGTTTTCAGCCAGACCTTTTTCAATTTTCAAGAATGAAACAAAATCCTTAATATAGCGATTCCAAGATGACAGCAATGAGAGTATTAATTGTTAATGGACCAAATTTAAATTTACTTGGTCAACGTGAAGAAGAAATATACGGAAATCATTCGTTTGAAACGTATTATAATGACTTAAAGTCTAAAAAAAGTATTGAATTGGATTACTTTCAATCAAATATTGAAGGCGAAATAATAAATGCGCTTCAGGCATCAAGGCATGATGGTATTGTCCTTAATGCCGGTGGTTATACGCACACAAGTGTTGCTATTCGTGATTGTATTAAGGCAATTAAGACTCCTGTTGTAGAGGTTCACATTAGTAATATCTCAGCCAGAGAATCATTTAGACATACCTCAATAATTTCACCCGTTGCGGTTGGTTGTATTTTTGGTTTTGGAATGGATTCGTATGAATTAGCCGTTGACTATTTTTCTACTTATTTAAATAAGCGTTGATCTAATTTAGAGTAGCAGCTAATTTTCTTCCAGAAATAAGCAACAAGAATACTTCCTTTATAAAACCCTGTTGGGTTAAATTGCGTTGATTGCGCTTTGATTGTTTTGCGTTTCTTTAATGTTGATCTTAATTTACTGTAGTACCACATGTGGGCGTTAAATACAGCCAAAATATTTTTTAATTCACCATTAAAGAGAAACTTGGCTGCTGCAACTCCATCTAAGATTAAACGATGTGCTAGTTTTGGAAAAAGTAATCCTTCATGATTTTTAGTAATCATAATTAAGCTATTCCGAAAGTTTAAATAGATCTTTTTCGGGGAGTTGTACGGTAGAGTTCCTCCGCCTACATGGTAAACTGTAGAGGTAGGGCAGACCATAAGTTTCAGATTCAGTTTTTTTATTCTCCAACACAAATCAATCTCTTCCATATGTGCAAAGAAATCTTCGTCAAAACCTCCAACTTTATGAAAAATATCTGAGCGAATCATAAGGCAGGCACCTGTAGCCCAAAACACTTCAGAAGTCTCATTGTATTGGCCAAAATCTGCTTCAGTATGATCAAAAATGCGCCCTCTACAAAAAGGATAGTAGTTTTTGTCTATAAAACCTCCAGCAGCTCCAGCATATTCAAATGAATTTTTATCATGGAAGGACTTTATTTTTGATTGACAGCCTGCAACAGTTTTATCGTGCATTACTTTTTTGAGGGGAAGAAGCCAGTCGGGTGTTACTTCAATGTCACTGTTTAATAGAACATAAAGTTCATTATCTACCTGCTTTAAAGCGTCGTTATATCCCTTTGCAAAACCACCATTTTCCTTGTTGATAATTAATTGAATTTCGGGATAATTCTCTTGAAGAAAAGCAACGGAACTGTCTGTAGACTGGTTGTCTGCAACGATTATTTTTGCATCACCTGAATTCGCAACCACAGCGGGCAAGAATTGTTCAAGAAACGCTTTACCATTCCAATTTAAAATTACGACAGATATATGTTTGAGTGACATGAGTTTTTAAAGCTATGTATATTATTTTAATAATCGCGACCAGAAGACCCCCCAAAGTCACCGCCAGAATTAGGGTTGTTAATGGTACCGCTTTTAGAAACTTCAGCAGGCCAATTCAAGTTTTTAAGCTCTCCAACCATATCAGAGTGTAGGAGTCTGTACGAGTTGTTTACCATTGACGGATTGTAAAACACAAAGCGTTTATTACTGAATGCTCCTATTTTGTTATAGTTCCATATTTCATAAGGGTATTCTGTAGCGGAATATTCTTTTCGGATAACATCTGAAGGGGCACCATATTGAAGGTAAACACGTCCCCGATCTGTCTCGTAACCCGGCTGAATCGTTGTGGCGTATAGTTTTTCAACAAAATCAACTTGTTGTTTGTATTTAATCCAAGTGTCATACGTAGTTTTAGGTGCTGTTTTACTCCAATAAAGTTGAAGGTATTTTCGTGCATCTTCAACACTCCTTCGGTTGGCTATGTCTATTATGTTTTTTACCTCAACTCCTTTCGAGATAGGAATCAAACTTTCTAAGTAAAACCCAACAGAGTCGTTGCTCATTGAGTTTTGAAAGGAAGGGTCTAAAACGATATCACCCGTGTAGGTACTAATTTCAATCGAATTACTGCGTTCAAATTCATACGATTGAAAACACAATTCACGCATATTTTTGTTCAATACCGTAAATTGTAAAATGTATTTCCCTGTTGGTACTTCTGAGATATCAATTACCCGAAGAAAAGGAACAACCGCTACGGCATCGTGCTTTGAGAAAACAGTCAAGTTTTCAAATTCTTGCTCCGTGTCTGCATGAATCAATGTCTGCTTTATGGCGAAAACACTGTCTTCCAGTTGGCTTGTATTGTAAAGTTCAAAATAAACAGGTATTGCAGAAAGTTCTTTCGGATAAAAGGTAGAAAGGTGTGGAATCATTTCGTATCCAGATTTGTAGAATACGGAAGACTCATTTGTCGTTTTAGAAGCTGTTTCAGCAATTTGGATATCAGAAATAGATATGGCGTCTCCAAGCTCTTCAATAACGATTGTTTGTGAAGATTCTAAGGATTCATTTTCACTGTTTAGGTCACGCAGCTTAATTTTAAAGGTATATCCACCTGGCTTAAGTACAAATCGTTTTATATCGTAAAAATCGTCGATGATACTATCGGTAATTAGGGGGGAGGATAGGCGGTAGGCATCTGAAGCAATAATACGACTTCCTTGACTAACTTCCATTTCTACAACTACTTCTGCAGAAAGTCCTGATTCAGATTTGATATAGTTTAATGAGTAGCCAACAAACTGTAGTTGAAATTCGATGTAATTTCCAATACCAGGAGCGTAAAACTGTTTACTGTCTACATAGGCACGAAGGTTTTTTGTGTAAGCATTATTACCTGCGTTTGCTTGAGCTGTAAATGAAAGCGTTACTAGTAGTAAAAAGAGATGTTTCATCAACTAAAAATTTGTGTAGGTAAAGTTACAAAAAGCGAAGCTTATTCCATTCTTATAGGCGTTTTATTGATTCTATTGTGTTTTTTTAACGAGTAAAGTCCTTATTAACTGCATTATATAAAATAATTAAAAAAAAGTGAAAGAAGCGCATTGCCAATAAATAAAAAGGCAGTACCTTTGGCGCGGAGAAGTGGCAGAGTGGTCGAATGCACTGGTCTTGAAAACCAGCGTACCGCAAGGTACCGGGGGTTCGAATCCCTCCTTCTCCGCCACAAAAGAGTCTTGTTTTTGCAAGACTCTTTTTTTATTTAGGAAGGGGGATGAGAACCTTGGTTC